>Ga0126382_10000118_pt1 | contig 27927 bp, 21 predicted proteins | sample PanSoiMetPlot_30_FD_92548 | JGI IMG/M metagenome (GOLD analysis project Ga0126382, IMG submission 92548) | Tropical forest soil microbial communities from Panama - MetaG Plot_30 | ecosystem: Environmental > Terrestrial > Soil > Tropical forest > Bulk soil | place: Panama | collected 2016-02-17
AGCACGCCCGGCGCGTACATCAGGTCGCCGTCGGACTGGATGCTGACGGAGAAGCGGCCGAGGTCGCGGTTGGCGAGCGCGGCACCGACCGACGCCGGGGCGCCGTAGCCCACGCCATAGCCGCCCGAGGCGCCGAGCCAGTGATAGTGCTTCTCCATCGGCCACAGCCGCTGGTGCCAGTTGCTGACATTGCCCGAGGAGGCCACCAGCGACCAGTCGAGGTCCTTGATCTGGGCGTAGGTTTCCATGACCAGGCGCGCGGTGCTGATCGGGCTGGCATCGAACGCCAGCGCGGCAGCCTGCCGGGTGCGCTCCTTGGCTTCCGCATGCGCCTTCTTCGCCGCCTCGCCGCGCTTCTCGATTGCCGCCTTGCGGTCGTTCGGGATCGCGCTCCTGACCGCCTCGATCAAGGCCGGCAGCGTCGCCTCCGCATCGGCCGGCATCGACACGTCGACCGACTGGAAACGCTGGAAGTCCTGATAGTTCGACTTGGTAATCAGCTCGGAGGAGTTGATGCTGATCAGCTTGGTGTCGGGCTTGACCTTCGACTGGTTGATCCCGATGCCGTGCTCGCCGTTGTCGATGAAAGAGTTCACCACGGCCCAGAAGTCGGAGAGCTCCAGACCGATGACGACATCGGCATTGTTGACCACCGTCGGAGGCCGGCTGAGATAGTGGGTCTTCGGGAAGTTCATCCGGCCGCCCATGTCGACCACCGGCGCCTGCAGCAGCTCGGCGAGCTGCACCAGAAGCCTGATGCCGTTCTCCGTACGTGCCGCACGGTCGGCCACGATCACCGGGCGTTCGGCACCCGCGAGCAGCCGCGCCGCCTCCTTGACCGCACCGGTGTCGCCCTGCGGCGGCGAGCTTGCGACGTAACGCGGGATGTAGAGCTTCTCGCCGTTGTTCTTGACTGGCTCCTGCTGCAGCCCGGCGTCGAGCGAGATCGCAACCGGGCCGAAGGGCGGCGTCATCGAGATCTTGTAGGCGCGCACGAACGACTGCGCGAAGTGCTGCAGCCCGACCGGCGTGTCGTCCCACTTGGTGAAGTCGCGCACGATCGCGTTGATGTCCTGCGCGGAGTGGAAGGTCGGCACGCCCGGCGGCCGGTGGGCGGCGTCGAGATCGTTGCCGCCGACGATGATGACCGGCACGCGGTCGCACCAGGCGTTGTAGATCGCCATGGTGGCGTGCTGCAGGCCGACCGTGCCGTGGCACAGGGTCATCAGCGGCTTGCCGGCGATCTTGAAGTAGCCATGTGCCATGCCGACGGCGGATTCCTCGTGCGTGCAGGTGAGGTACTCCGGCATCTTGTTGGAGCCGTAGTTGATCATCGACTCGTGGATGGCACGGAAGCTCGAGGCGCAATTCGACGGGCAATACTTGATGTCGAGCGTCTTGATGACGTCCATCATGAAGTCGGAGCCGGGCACTCCGCCGATGCGCGACTGGGCCAACTCCTTCGGCGTCTGGGTCTCGGCCGCGGCGACGTGCATGCTGGGCGGCAGCGCGGACGGCACCCGCGGCGCCGGCGCGGCGCTAGGCGAGGTCGCCTGCGTCGCGGCGCTGGCAACCGGCGGCGTCACCGCGGTCGCGGCTCCGGCCACGGTCACGCCGGCCAGGAATTTTCGCCGGCTCACCTCGAGACGCGGTTCAGACTGCGGTGATTTTCTCGCCATGGAGTTTCTCCCTTGAAAATTTCTGCTCGGCAGCCCACGCCTGACGTGTGGGCGAATACCGGCGCACGCCGACTTGTTGAATCAAATAATATCGTCGCCCACGCGCCGTGGGAAGGCGGTCGCAAGGCATTCGCGCATGGCTCGACTGTGGTTCCGCGATGCCGGCAGACGGGCGTTTTTGTCGCTTCGCACCTTCCGCAGTGCCCGATGACGGAGCCCGGGCATCTCCGCTAACATCCCGGCATTGGTTGCGAACAGGCGTGCCGACGTTGCGCATCATATTCGCCATACTGGCGTTGCTGCTTGTTGTCGGCGATGGCGCCGCCCAGCCGGCCGAGCAGTTTTTCGCGCGCAAGACCGTCACCGTCACCATCGGCTACACCGCGGGCGGCAGCTACGATCTCTACGGCCGCATGATCGCGCGCCATCTCGGCAAGCATCTCCCCGGCATGCCGACGGTGATCGCGCAGAACATGCCGGGCGCTGGTTCGCTCAAGGCCGCGAACTATCTCTACGAGGTCGCGCCCAAGGACGGCACCGCACTCGGCGTGGTCGTCGAATCGGCCGCGCTCGAGCAGGCGCTGGCCAATCCCGCCGTGCAATACGACGCCGCGAAGTTCACCTATCTCGGCCGCGTCGCCACCAGCAACAACATCTTCATGCAGTGGCATACTGCAAAGGTGCAGTCGCTCGAGGATGCCCGGCGCCTGGAGACGTCGCTCGCCGGCACCGGCCCGGGATCGATCGCCGAGACCGTGCCGCGGCTGCTGAATGCGCTCATCGGGACCAGGTTCAAGCTCGTCAGCGGCTACCCCGCCTCGCGCGAAGCCATGCTTGCCATGGAGCGCGGCGAGGTCGACGGCGCCTCGTCGTCCTGGGCGGCGGTGAAGGTGGGAAAGCAAGACTGGCTGCGCGAGAAAAAGATCAGGATCATCCTGCAGACCACGCCGGAACGGATCGCCGAGTTGCCGGAGACGCCCAGCCTGGGCGAGATCGGGAACACAGCCGAGGACAAGCAGGTGTTCGCGCTCTATGCCAGCGGCAGCGCCATCGGCCGCTCGTTGCTGGCGCCGCCCGGCATTGCCGCCGAGCGCGTACAGGCGTTACGCAATGCGTTTCAAGCGATGGTCGTCGATCCTGAATTCGTCGCCGATCTGCAGCGCACCGACGTGGAGCTCTCGCCGCTGCGCGGCGAGCAGGTGGCTGAGCTCGTTGCACGCACGCTTGCCGTCCCAGCGGCGGTCCGCGAGCGCGCCAAACTCGCGTTCGGCCGCTGACTCGCGAAAAGCCCCGGCGGCGCGCGCTTAAGCGCCCGGGGCTTTTCTCGTCGGTCCGCCGCGCAGCGATCAGAACGCGCAGCGATCAGAAGTCGCGATGCTCGGCGTCGAGCCGCAACTGCAGCCGCACGTTCGGATCTGGATCGGCGCCGAGATAGGTGTAACCGTCGTAGACTGCATTCGGATTGAAAGGTCGAATCACCTCACGCCGGCCATACTGATCGTACTGCGAGGGATAGAATTGCTGGGCAGGCGCGCGCCGATCAGCCGTCTGCGCAAACGCTGGCATTGCGATGCTGGCGGCAAGCGCCACCGTTGCAACGAACGTCTTCATGGTCGTTCTCCGATTTGCGTCGTCTCATCGCCCGTGCGCTATCTGTGAAAGCACACTTCGGTCCCGCAACGCACAATGTATTGAATGGAAAGTGAGCAGACGGTCACGGAAAAGGCTTGGGTTTATACAATATGCACATCGAATCGGCATTTATGCTGAATTAATGCAGCGTAGAAATACGTAGCCGGTGCGCACGCGCAGCAACAATGCGCGGCACGTAAATTCACAGAAATTCTCCCGTTAAATTTTCAGGCGTTGAGCTCGGCTGGGAGCACAGCTCTGTTGCGAATGTGGTCAGAAGCCTTCTCCGCGATCATCAACACACAGGCGTTGATATGCGCTGAGACCAGATCAGGCATGACGGAAGCATCGACCACGCGCAGCCGTTCGACCCCGCGCACGCGCAATTCCGGATCGGTGACCGCCTCGGGCCCGATGCCCATGGCGCAGGTGCCGCAGGGATGGTGCGCCGTAATCGCGGTGCGCCGGATGAAGGCATCGATCTCGGCATCGGTTTTCACCGCCTCGCCGGGCGAGGTCTCGACCCCGCGGAACGGCGCCATGGCATTCTGATAGGCGACGTCGCGGGCGCGTTTGACGCCTTCGCGCAGGCGCGGCAGGTCGTTCGGTGCGGAAAAGAAATTGAACGCGATGCGTGGCGGCGTGCGCGGGTCGGTCGAGCGCAGCAGGATCTCGCCGCGACTGTCCGGATGCAGCAGCGTCGGCCGGATGCCATAGCCGTCGGTGTAGGCGGGACGGATCAGCGGAAGCCAGAGATGCGTCTGCGCCGGAGCGCCGCGGAACATGAACTCGATGTCGGGCACCGCCAGCTCGGGATTGGTCTTGACGAAGGCGTGCAGTCCGCCCGGCACCACCGTGCCGGGGCCGGTGCCGTAGAGATAGGCCCGGATCATGCTGACCGCGATGCGGTCGAAACGCATTTCCTTGAGAAACGCGCCATCGTCCAGCCGCTGAAAGAAGACGATGACCGCGAGGTGGTCCTGCAGGTTCTTGCCGACCGGCAGATCGACCACCGGCTTGATGCCCATGTCGGCGAGATGCGCCGCCGGGCCGATGCCAGAAAGCATGAGCAGCGGCGGCGTGTTGAACGCGCCGCCGCAGAGGATGACCTCGCGGCCGGCCTCGACCTCGCCGGTGTCGCCGCTGTCCCTGATGAATTCGACGCCGGTCGCCCGCGTGCCCGCCAGCAGCACGCGCGTGGCATGGGCGCCGGTCACGACGTCGAGATTTGGCCGCTTGCGCGCCGGCTTGAGATAGGCAGTCGCCGCCGAGGAGCGGTAGCCGTTGCGAATCGTGTATTGGCCTCGCCCGAACCCTTCCTGCTGCCGGCCGTTGTAATCATCAGTGACGGGGAAGCCCGCGGCCTTCGCCGCTTCAAGCCAGGCGTCGTAGACCGGATCGCGCGTGCGCGCGTATTCGGTGCCGACCGGCCCCGCGCCGCCGCGCCACGGGTTCTCGCCGCCCTGCCAGCTTTCGCAGCGCTTGAAGTAGGGCAGCACGTCGGCATAGGACCAGCCGCGTGCGCCTTTCTGCCCCCAGCGGTCGTAGTCGCCGCGGTGTCCGCGGGTATAGGCCATCACGTTGATCGATGACGAGCCGCCCAGCACCTTGCCGCGCATCGCCTCGATCTCGCGGCCATTCATGTTCGGCTCGGGCTCGGTGTGATAGCCCCAGTCGAACATGTTGTACTCGTGCATCTTGCCCATGCCGAGTGGGATGTGGATGAGCGGATTGCGGTCGGGCCCGCCCGCCTCGATCAGCAGCACGCTCGCGCCCGGATCTTCGCTCAGCCGGCTGGCCAGCACGCAGCCCGCCGAGCCGCCGCCGACGATGACGTAGTCGTAGCCTTTTTTCATGGATCACACGTCGAGCGTACTGGGGACGAAAATCTCCTCGAGTGCCACCCGGCGCGCCGAGAGGCCTTGCTCGTGCACATATTGGGCGATGGTCTCGAGCACGGGCCGCGAGGCCTTGAAGCCGTAGGCCAGGGGATCGTTGTCGGCGAGCGCGCGTTTGACGCCGCCGTCGAGCAATCCGGCTTCGAAATACCATTGCAGATAAGATTTGCCGTAGCGCGCGATCTCCTCTTTCGCCGCGACGAAGGCGGAATAGAGGTTGAGCGCGACCCAGGGGTGAGCCTCCAGCAGCGAGCGTCGCACCACCACAGTGTGGTTGATCGGGAAGAGCCCGGTCTTGGCGTAGAAGCGGCGACCTTCGGCGGCGGGATCGGGAAAGAGATAGTGCGTCACCCCGGAGACATCGACGCTGCTGCGATCGACCAGGTTCTTCTCGACGAGATAGTGCAACGCTCCATCGAGCTCGCCGCGCAGCAGCATCTCGCCCATGTTGGTGGTCGGCGGGATCTGGTTCACGTGCACGCCGTGCGGCGCGGTGAAGCCGGTGGCGCCGCCGTGACTCTTGTCGGGGTTGCGCTCCATGAACCATTCGATGTCGCGGGCGTGCACGCCGAACTCGTGCTGCAGGATGCCGCGCGACCAGATCGCCCAGGTCTGCTGATATTCCGGCACGCCGAGCCGCTTGCCGCGCAGCTCCGCCGGTGTCGTGATCCCGGAATCGTTGCGTACGATGATGCTGGTGTAGAAGAACTTGCGCATGGTGAAGACCGGGATCGCCACCCAGCGGGTGTCGCCGCGCGACGCCGCGATGATGAGCGACGACATCGACATCTCGGACACGTCGAATTCGGCGAAGCGCAGCTGCCGCCAGAACATCTCGGACGGATGCACCATGGTGGGGACGAGCCTGATCCCCTGCGGCACGACGCGGCCTTCGATGAGCGGCCGCGTGCGCTCGTTGTCGGAGAGCGCGATGCTCAACTCGAGACGGGAATCGGACATCAAGCGTCGGCCGGCACGCTCACATAGACGCGGTTGTCGCGCACCTGCACATCCACCGGGCGCAGCCGGTATTTCGGATCGCCGCAGTGGCGGCCGGTCTCGATGTCGAATTCCCAGCCGTGCCAGGGGCAGACGATGTTCTTGCTCTTGGAAAATCGCAGCCCGCGGCTGGTCTGGTCCGGCGCCAGCTCTTCCTCGACGCGCGGAATCACCTTGCCCTGGCAGACCGGGCCGCCGTCGTGCGGACAGAAGTTTTCGTAGGCGACCAGGCGGTCGCCTTCACGGAAAACGCCGAACTCGAACGCGTCTACACGGAGCACGCGGTAGCCGCCGTCCGCGAACTCGCTGAGCTCGCCCACCATGACTTCGTTCATCGTTTCACCCCACTACCTTTGTTTCTTGATCGCCTTGCCCGCGCCGTCACTCGTTCGGCGCGCGGCGGTACCACATCTGCAGGTCGAAGAAGTTGATGTCGGCCGCGCGCATGAAGGCGCAGATCGCCGTCACTGCCTCGGTGGCGTTCACGGGCTTGTCGCCGAACGGAGGAAGCTCACGGGCGCGGTCCTCCGACTTGGCGGCGTAGAGCCGGACGGCGGCGGTGAGCACGCGCTGCAGGCTTTCGTCAGGCACCGCTTCCGGCTTGCCGGCGGCGAGCGCGTCATCGACCTGCGAGCAAAACGCCGATACCGTGTCCGCGCCGCTGGTGGTAACCGAGGTCATCACTCTGCCGGAACCGGAACCGGCTGCGCCGGCGCCTTCTTGCCCGACTTCGCCGCCGGCACCTCGAGCCCGAACAGGCGCGCGGCGTTGAGGCCCAGAATGTTGCGCTTGGCCTGCTCGTTGAGGAAGGGCAGCTTGGTGATCGAGCTCGGTGCGTCGAAGTCCCAGTGCGGCCAATCCGAGGCATAGAGCAGCTGGGTTTCGGCGCGCATCGCCTCGAACGTCGCTTGCGTCAGCTTCATGTTGCTGCGCTCGAGCGGCTGGCTGGTGTAATACATCTCCTGCATGTACTCGCTCGGCCGGCGCTTGAGCAGCGGGCACTCCGAGGTGCGCATCATGTATTCGGAATCGAGCCGCTGCATCACGAACGGAATCCAGGCGAGCCCCGATTCGATCCAGATCACCTTCAGCTTCGGGAAGCGCTCGGGAAGGCCGTTGAGCACCCAGTTGGTCATGTGGACCATGTTGAAGTGCGCAAACGACAACGCGTGCATGCCGATGAAGCGGTTGATCTGCGCGAACGACGGGTCGCTCCAGGTGAAGCCGGCGTGGAAGCCGAGCGGCTTGCCGAGCTCCTGCAGCGCGCCATAGAGCTTCATGTACGAGTTGTGCCAGACCGGCTTGTGGCGCGTCGAGGTGACGGAGAAGCCGACCACCCCGGGCGCGTCGCCGAAGCGCTCGACCGTCTCGACGCAGGCGTCGGGATCGTTGAACGGCAGATAGAGCAATGCTTTCTGGCGCGTATCCTGCGGCAGGATCTGCTCGATCAGCCAGCGGTTATAGGCGTTGCCGAGCGCGACCTCGGCATCGATCTGCGGATGCATGCCGAGCGACAGCATCGGGGTCGGGAACACCACCATGTAATCGATGCCCATGGCGTCCATGGCGCGCTGGGTGAGCTGGACCTGGCGATGCAGCCCGGGCGGCGTCGCCTCGGCCTGCTTCTGCTGGTGCATGATGCGGCCGGCGACGTCCTGGTGCAGCGGGCCATTGGCGTTCAACAGGCCCGGTATGCCGCGCTCGCGAAACGATTCGGCGATGTAGCGCAGCACCTCGTTGTCGATGCGGTCGGTGATCTCCGACCAGAACGAGGTTTCGTTGACGTGGGCGTCGACGTCGACGACCAACCAGTCCTTGAGCTTTCCGGTAGTGGGCGCGGCCTTGGCGAGATAGTCGCGGGTGTCGGTGCGCGTGGAAATCTTTTCCAGCTCCTCGACGCGAGGCGCGGTTTCGCGGATGTTCATCATTTCCACCCTGAGTTGGCGAGCCGTATCATCGGCTCTGCTGCCGCCACTTTATTGGGACGGCTTAAAACTGGCAACGACCAAGCAACCACCGAGCCCCCGGGATAGTGCTTTGCGCGGCGCCCTAACCCCTTGCACTGACGTAAAATTCGATCGGCTCTGCATCAGCTGAGGAGCACGCTTGCGCCGATGCGCAAGCCGCGATGTCGACCGCCGCCCGCGCAGCTTCGGCAGGAACTGCGCCACCGCTTGCCGCTGCCCCGCACGCAGAACTAGGCTTGCGAGCAATCCGAAGGTGGACACGCCATGGGCCGTCTGGACGGGAAAGTTGCCATCGTCTTCGGCGTCAGGAGCATGTCATGAGCGAACGCGTTCATCCGCAATCCGAGAAGCTCAAGCTCCTCTCGCAGACCGGCCGCGACACCGACATGGGCAAGCTGCTGCGCCTGTTCTGGCAGCCGATCGCACGCTCGGATGCGATCAAGCCCGGAACGGCCAAGCCCATCCGCGTGCTCGGCGAGGACCTCACCTTGTATCGCGGCGAGAGCGGCAAGCCCTATCTCGTTGGCGGGCGCTGCGCGCACCGACTGAGCGCGCTGCATACCGGATGGATTCAGGGCGAGCGCATCCGCTGCATGTATCACGGCTGGCAGTTCGACGGCTCCGGCCAGTGCACGGAGCGGCCGGCCGAGGGCGACACCCGCGTGCCCAACATCAGGATCGCGGGCTATCCGCTGCACGAATATGCCGGCGCCGTGTTCGCCTATATGGGCGACGGGCCGGCGCCCGAATTCCAGCTGCTGCGCAAGGACGTGTTCGAGCGGCCCGGCGGATTGCTGTTCACGCGCGAGGAGACGTGGCCGTGCAATTGGTTCCAGCTGGTCGAGAACTCGCTCGACGCCACCCATGTCAGCTTCGTGCATCATTGGGGCACGGTGGGGAAGTTCGGTCAGCACGTCGCCGCCACCATTCCCAAGCTCGAATATGCCGAGACCGATGCCGGCATCCGGCAGACCGCCACCCGCTCAAAGAACAGCGTGCGGGTGAGCGACTGGACCTTCCCCAACAAGAACCACATCGTCGTGCCGGGCCTCATGGAAGGCGACCCGTGGATCGATGTCGGGCACTGGAACGTGCCGGTCGACGACACCCATACGACGCGCTTCGTGATCTATTCGATTCCGTCCGCGGGGCCGGAGGCGGACGAGCGGATCACGCGCTACTTCGAGGAGTTCGGCGATTATAATCCCGCCGATCATCACGACGAGCTCTTGGTCGAGCGCAAGGTCCCGAGCGACGAGCTGATCCAGCTCACCAGCGCGCAGGACTACGTCGCCGCGGTGGGGCAAGGAACCATCGTCGACCGCAGCCAGGAGCTGCTCGGCAAATCGGACGCCGGCATCGCCTTGCTGCGGCGCATCTTCTGGCGCGAGCTGGAGGCCGTTCGCGAAGGACGCCCGACCAAGGCATGGCGCCGCCTCGCGCAATCGTCGGAATTGCCGCACCAGGTGTCGGAGCCGGCGGAAACGTGAGCGCGTGAAAATACGATGACCCGCAAGGATCTCCACGAATTCATCGCTGCCCATCGCTGGGCGGTCGAGGCGACGACGGCCACGTCCGGCAGACCGCAGGCCGCGGTCATCGGCTTTGTCGTGTCGGAGGCGCTCGAGCTCTTCTTCGATACCCTCACGTCGGCGCGCAAATACGCGAACCTGCGGGCATCGCCCCAGATCGCGCTGGTCATCGGCTGGGACGAGGGCTGCACCGTTCAATACGAAGGGATTGCTGACGAACCCAGCGGCGCCGAGCTCGCGCGATGGAAGGCGCTCTATTTCGCCCGTTTTCCCGATGGCCGGGAGCGCGAAGCGCTGCCGGATATCGCCTACATCCGAGTGAAGCCGCTGTGGCTCAGATTCAGTGACTTTCGGACCACCCCATCCCTGATCATCGAGCCGCGCCGCGACGAACTGTGAGCTGGATTTATCGGCGTCGTCGGCCCATCATCAAAATGCTCTATATGATTGCATCCGCGCGGGGGCGCGTCAGGTCGAGGAGCCATTCCATGCCTGCGAGCCGTCGGGCCGCATTGCTCGCTACCATTGCGGCGATCGCCACCGCGACCGGCGTCCTCGCGGCGCCGGCGCAAGCGCCGGAGTCGCCGCCGGCAGCCTGGCGCGTCGAATGCACCGGCGACGGCAAGACGCTCGACTGCCGCGCGGTGCAGCAACTGTTCCACCGGGAGAGCCGGCAATTGCTGGTGTCGCTCGCGGTGCGGCCCGCAGCCGACGGCAAGACCGGGGCGATGGTGATGCAGCTTCCGCTCGGCCTCAACCTCACCGAGCCGGTCACCCTCAAGATCGACAATGGCCTGTCCGAGCGGCAACCCATCCAGACCTGCACCAACGTCGGCTGCTTCATCGCGATGACCGTCGCCGACAAGCTGCTCGCCGCCATGCGGACCGGGAGCCAGATCAACATCACCGTGCAGGATTCCAACAAGAAGCCGGTCGAGATGGGCCTGCCGCTGCTCGGCTTCGGCCTCGCCTTCGACAAGGCGAAATAGCGCGTTTGGCGCAAATGCTGCGCCCGGCTCTCGCCGATTGGCGCATGTCCGATAACCCACGGCTGCGCTCGGCGATAGCTTCCGTGAATGCGCTTGCCTGGAATCGGTCGAGAGTGTGGCCTTATTGAAACATCTGAAAAAATTGGCGGAATGTGACAGTTGAGAATGCTTGCCGGCAATTGCCTCCCGGTTACCGCCGACCCTAAAATCCTGGAAAAGCCTATGATTGCGGGGTTGGGGTCATGTTCGCCGGCGTACGCGCCATCGCGGCGGCAGTGGCGTTGGTCGTTGTTTCGTCCGCCGCCGTTGCGCAGATCGTCCCGCCGAGCGACCAGCCGGGCCGGGCGCGCGAGCGTTTCGAGACACCCGTGGTGCCGTTGGCGCGGCCCGGCGGTCCGATCATAACCCAGCCGGGAGTGGAAGCGCCGCCGGGCGCCGCGGAGACCTCGCTGGTCCTGCGCAACATCGTGATCGTCGGCGCGACCGTCTACACCGCCGCGCAGCTCCGCGAGCTCTACGCCGACCTGATCGGCGAGCGGGTGACGCTCAAGGACGTCTACGACGCCGCGGGGCGCATCACCGCCAAATACGGCGCCGACGGCTACGTGCTCTCGCGCGCGATCATCCCGCCGCAGGAGCTCGACCCCAACGGCGCCATCGTCCGCATCCAGGTGGTGGAAGGCTATATCGACAAGGTGGAATGGCCGGCACAGCTCGCCGGTTATGTCGATTTCTTCTCCGACTACGCCGCGCGCATCACCGCCGAGCGGCCCGCCAATATCCGCACCATTGAGCGCAACCTGCTGCTCGCCGGCGACCTGCCGGGGCTCAAGTTCAAGAACAGTCTCAAGCCGCATCCGACCAAGGTGGGCGCGGCGATCCTGGTGGTCGAGGTGACGGCGAAGCCGGTCGATCTCTACGGCCGTGTCGACAACCGCGGCACCAAGGCGCGTGGGCCCGGGCAGTTCATGACGCAGGCGGTCGCCAACAACTGGCTGCGCATGCACGAATCGCTGACGCTCACTTACGCCGGCGCCTTCCAGACCCGTGAGCTGACCTTTTATGGCGGGACCTATCGCCAGGTGCTGACCAGCCAGGGGCTGACCGCCTTCGTCAACGGCAGCTATGCCTTCGGGCGGCCCGGCACGCGCGAGCTCGAGCTGTTGGAGTACCGGACCCGGAGCCAATACCTGGAAATGGGGTTGAGCTATCCCGTGATCCGCGCCCGCGAGCGCAACCTCAACGTCTCCGGGCTGTGGTTCTGGAGCCAGGACGCGGGCTCATTTTTCGACATGCCTTACGTCCCGCCGAGCACGCTCGACAAGATGCGCGGCTTCCGCCTGCGGGCCGATGCCGACGCCGTCGACCAGTTCGGCGGCATCAACCAGGCCAACTTCGCGTTCAGCCAGGGCATCCAGGGCATGGGCAGCACGGAGAACTTCAACGAGCTGGCCTCGCGCGCCTTCGGCCGGGTGGATTTCACCAAGATGGAATTGACGGTGACGCGGATGCAGCCGCTGTTCTCGGGCTTCTCCGTGCTGACCTCCGTTTACGCGCAATATGCCCTCACCCCGCTGCTGGTGTCGGAGCAATGCGGCTATGGCGGACGGGTGTTCGGCCGCGGCTTCGACCCCTCGCAGTTCATCGCCGACACCTGCATCGAGGCCTTCGCCGAGCTGCGCTACGATTTTTCCCTGGGAATCAAAGAGCTTACGCAGGCCCAGCTGTACGGCTTCGTGGATCATGGCAAGCTCCACAATATTGCCCCGGTTCTGGGCACTCCTCGGGACGTGGATGCTGCCTCTATGGGAGCCGGATTACGGCTGGGATGGCTGAATTCTCTAACCGCTGATGTGTCGATTACGCAGGTCTTGCAAGGTCAAGGCGTGACCGGCACGCAGCCCGTGCCGGGCCTGGAGCAGGGCCCGCGGCGGGATACGCGGTTCTTCTTCATCCTGGGCGCGCGGCTGTAGCGGGACACGGCGATGCATCCACGCCTCTCGAATCTCTTGCTCACCACCACGACGCTCTCGGCGTTGGCCGGACTCGTGTGGCTGGGCGTGCCTGCCGCGGCCGGCCCCGAGGGCGGCACCGTGGTCGGCGGCTCCGTGACGATCACGGGCCAGGGCTCGTCCTCCGTCGTCATCAACCAGTCCAGCAACAGCGCCATCATCAACTGGCACACGTTCAACATCGGCGCCGGCCAGAGCGTGTTGTTCAATCAGCCAAACAGCTCGTCGGTCGCGCTCAACCGCGTCACCGGCGGGCTCGGTCCTTCGGAAATCTACGGCACGCTGACAGCCAACGGCCGCGTCTTCATCATCAACCGCGACGGCGTGCTGTTCGGCCCCGGCGCCGTCATCAACACCGCGGGCTTCCTCGCCACCACGAACGACATCAAGAACTCCGACTTCATGGCCGGCCGTTACAACTTCAACATTCCGGGCCGGCCGGACGCGTCGATCGTCAATCTCGGAAGGATCACGGCGACCAGCGGCGGCTTTGCCGCGCTGGTGGCACCGGGCGTGCGCAACTCCGGCACCATCACAGCGACGCTCGGTACGGTCGCGCTCGGCGCGGCCAACAGCTTCACCCTCGATCTCTACGGCGACCGGCTGATCACGCTCGCGGTCAATGACAAGATCGCGGCCAGGGTGATCGACGTCGCCACCGGGCTGCCGCTCAAATCGCTGATCACCAACGACGGCAGGATCCGCGCAAACGGCGGGCGCGTCGAGCTCACCGCGGCGGCGGCGCGCACCGTGGTTGATTCCGTCATCAACACCTCGGGCGTGATCCAGGCCAACTCGATCGGCAAGCACAACGGCATGATCGTGCTCAGCGCCGCGACCGGCGCCAGCAAAGGCGCGGGCGCGCCGACGCAGACGATCAAGGTGTCGGGCACGCTGTCGGCCGCCGGCAAGAAGAAAGGCACCACCGGCGGCACCATCGTGGTGAGCGGCGAGGACATCCAGTTCGTCAATGCGATGGTCGACGCGTCCGGGAGCGCGGGCGGCGGCAAGGTGATGATCGGCGGCGACTGGGCGGGCGGCAATCCCGCGTCCGGACTGGTGAACAACCAGAGCGCCAAGCTGGAGAATTTCCTGATCCCGACCGCGACGACGGTGAACGTCGATGCCGGCACCACCATCAACGCTTCGGCCAGGGACTCCGGCAACGGCGGCAAGGTGATCCTGTGGTCGGATCAGCTGACCACGTTCGCCGGCACCATCCTCGCACGCGGCGGCGTGCAGGGCGGCAACGGCGGCTTCGTCGAGACATCGGGCAAGCGGCTCCTGGACTTTACCGGCACGGTCGACACACGGGCGCCGGTTGGCGTCGCCGGCACGCTGCTGCTCGATCCGGAGAATTACTACATCAACGCGACTGGCACTCCGCCCGGATTCGATACGACGGCTTCCGCCATCTCGTCGAGCACGCTCGTCAGCAATCTTGGCTTGGGCAACGTCGTGATCTCGACGCAATCAACGGGATCGAACGCCGGAGACATCTTCGTCCAGAGCAACGTTGCGTGGACCGGGAACAACTCCCTCACACTCAGCGCCCATCGCAACATTCAAATCGATGCGACGATTTCCAACACGGGCGCCGGAAACCTCATATTGCGCGCCGACAACACTGGCAGCGGCGTTGGCACGGTTCAGCTCATTACGCTCGGACAGATCAACTTCGCGGGAAGCACCGGGGCCGTCTCGATCTACTACAATCCGAGCGGCCCAGGGAACAAATACGAAAACCCGACGATTTTCGGCGCGGTCACCGGCCAGCTCAACACCTACATGCTGGTCAACAGCGCATCCGACCTCAACCTCATCGGCGCCACCGAGGGAACGCGCAGCGCCCAGTACGCGCTCGGGAAGAGCTTCAGCGTTACCGATTTCAACGGCTTCGCCCCCGGCACCACCTTCACCAGCGGGTTCGTGTTCGACGGCAATGGCGGCCTGGGCGTCAACTACACGCTCAGCAACCTGACGCTTTCCTCCGGGAACTCGCCGATCGGGTTGTTCCCGATCCTCGGCGCCGGCGCCACCGTCCGCAACCTGAACCTGGACATCGTGAACGTCACCGCGACCCAGGTTCCGAACATTGTCGGCACCGTCGCCGGGATCAGTTCCGGCGCCATCATCAACGTCCACGTCAGCAACGGCACGGTGGGCGGCGGCGGGTCGAGCAGCGATATCGTGGTCGGCGGGCTCGTCGGACAGCTCCAGTCCGGAGGCACCATCGCGCAATCCAGCACCAGCGCGGTGAACGTGACCAGCTTTGGCACTTACAACTCGACCGGCGGCCTCGTCGGGCTGGTTCAATCCGGCGCGAGCATTACCGATTCAAGCTCGACCGGCGGCACCATTGCGGGTGGAACCAACGCCTTCGCCGGCGGCCTGGTCGGACGCAACGACGGCAGCATCACGAATTCGTCCTCATCCAATGCGGTGAGCGGCACCACTACCAACGGTGCGGAAGACTACAGCTCCGCTATCGGCGGGCTGGTCGGCTTCAATACCGGCCTCATTTCGGGATCGAACGCCACCGGTCCGATCAGCGGCAGCAGCCCTGCCAACGGACAATTCGCGATCATCCTCGGCGGCCTCGTCGGCCTCAACAACAGCCCCGGCCAGATCGTCAATTCGTGGTCGTCGAGCTCCGTGACAGGCACCGGCCAAGTCGAGCTCGGCGGCCTCGTGGGCGGCAATTTCGCGTCGATCAGCGGCTCGCACGCCACCGGGCCGGTCAGCGGCACCGGCAGCGGCTCGATCGGCGGCCTCGTCGGGTTCAACTCCGGCGACGGCGCCACGATCTCGAACTCGCACGCCAACGGCCCGGTCAACGGCACCGGGAGCGTCACCGTGGGCGGCCTGGTCGGTATCAACGACTTCGGCTCGACGATCGCCAATTCCTTCGCCACGGGCACGGTCACTTCCACAGCCCTCGGTGCCACCGACCACTTCGCGGGCGGCCTCGTGGGCGAGAACAGCGGCCTGATCGCCAACTCGCACGCCACCGGATCGGTGACCACCAACGGCGGCGATGTCAGCGCGGGCGGGCTTGCCGGCACCAGCGACTTCGACGGCACCGTCACGAATTCATACGCGACCGGCAACGTCACAGTGAACGGAGCGGTCAACGGTTGGGGCGGCGGCCTGGTCGGCGGCAACGCTGGCGCGATCAACAATTCCTTCGCCACCGGCAACGTCAACGTCAGTGCCGAACTCGCCCTCGCCGGCGGGTTGATGGCGCTCAATTTCGGTCAGGTCAATCAGAGCTACGCCACCGGGAACGTCAATGTCTCCGGGACGATCGGCGTGGCCGGCGGCTTCGTCGGCGTGAACATCGGCTCCCTGACCCAGAACTTCGCCAGCGGTGCAGTCAGCGGCGATGCGACGTTCAACGTGCTCGGCGGTTTCGTCGGCGCAAACACGAATGGCGGCATCGACAATCCGAACGGTGGCACCATCGTCCAGGCCTATGCGACCGGCCCGGTCACCAGCAACGGCAACGGAGTCGTGGGCGGCTTTGCCGGCGTGAATGTCGGCTCGCTCGACCAGACCTATGCCATCGGCAAGGTCACCGGCGGGACTGTCGCCGGCGGTCTGGTCGGGGCCAATACCAACGCGCCGCTTCCTGCCGCTCTCACTAGCAACGAAGACATCGGGCCGACACTCACCGGCACCGGGACCGCCACGAACTCCTACTGGGATCCGCAGACCACTGGGGTGAACGTAAGCGCCGGCGGCACCACCAGGACCACCCAGAATTTCCTCCAGACGCTGCCGACGGGATTCGATCCGGGTGTCTGGGGCCTCGTGCCCAATCCGAGCTATCCGCATTTCGCGTGGCAACCCGGCGATACAATCCTGCAGGGAGTGCTGGACCTGCTGCCGCCGATCGTGCCGTCGCCGCAGTCGCAGATCGTCGATAATCTCATCAACACCAATCCGGTGTTCGCCAACTACACGCCGCCGAACGTGCTCAACACCACGCCGGGCGGCGTGCGGCAGCCGCAATTCCCGCCGCCGGTGCCGCCCGGCTTCCAGGGCCCGCCGAGCTTCCCGCGGCTGTTCGACATCCCGCCGCTGACCGAGACCCGCTTCATCGCCGACGAGGTGGTGCTGCAGATCATCACCTCGAACGTCACCATCACGGAGCTCGAGAACGTCTTGCGGCGCTTCGGGCTGACGCTGCTGGGGTCGCAGCAGCTCGGCGGCACCACCAACACGACCGCGCTGCGCTTCCGCATCACCAATGGCCAGTCGGTGCGCGACATCATCCGACAGCTGGCCTCGGTCCAGGTCGTCGCGCTGGCGCAGCCGAATTATTACTTCCTGGCGGACCAGAAGAGCGAGCCCGCGCCCGCGTCGCGCGGCGACGCTGCCCAGCAGCAGGGTGATGCCGCCCAATACATCTTGCAGAAGTGGCGGATCTCCGACGTGCACCGCCTCGTGCGCGGCACCAACGTGCCGATTGCGGTGATCGATTCGGAGATCGACGCCGCGCATCCCGAACTGCAGGGCGTGATCGCGCAGCGCTTCAGCGCCTCCGGCGCACCGGAAGCGCCGCACCCGCATGGCACCGGCATGGCCGGCGCCATCGCCTCGCATCTGCGGGTCCTCGGGGTCGCCCCCTCCGCCCGCCTGTTCGCCGTGCAAGCCTTCTCCACCAAGGCCACGAGCGCGGAGAGCACGACCTTCAACATCCTCAAGGGCATCGACTGGTCGGTGAGCCAAGGCGCGCGCATCATCAACATGAGCTTCGCCGGTCCGAAAGATCCCTCGCTCGAGCGCGCGCTCAAGACCGCCTACGACAAGGGCGTGGTCCTGATCGCGGCGGCCGGCAATGCCGGGCCGAAATCGCCGCCGCTCTTCCCAGGCGCCGATCCCAACGTGATCGCCGTGACCGCCACCGACGCCGACGACAAGATTTTCGTGGGCGCCAATCGCGGCAAATATGTCGCGGTGTCGGCACCCGGCGTCGACATCCTGGTGCCGGCGCCGGACGGCAGCTACCAGCTGACGACGGGAACGTCGGTGGCGGCCGCCGAGGTGAGCGGCATTGCCGCGCTGCTGCTCGAGCGCAATCCGCGGCTCACGCCCGCCGAGATCAAGCGGATTTTGACCGGCAGCGCAAAGCGCCTGGCGCCAGGCGACCGCGACGACAATTTCGGCTCAGGCCTGGTCGATCCGCTGCGCGCGTTGCAGTCGGCCGATCCGCGCACGGCGACTCCGGCGCCACAGCTGCGGCAGCGGTAGAACGGACAACAGGTCTCATCTTCCGGCCTGCTTCTCGCGCAGGCGCTGGCGGTCGAGCCATTGCGCGATCACGCCGGCGATCGACACGTTGTTCTTCTCGATCATCATCATGTGGCCGTTGCCGCGCACGCCGACGTCGGCGAGGCGGACGAGCGTGTTGCGCACGCCGGCCTGCTCGAGATAAGCGGCGGTGCAGTGGTCGTAGGCCGCATGATACGAGGCCTCCGCCATCACGATCACGACCGGGATGCGGGCGAGATTCGGAAGCTTGCGCGCCGGCTCCTGCTGCCGCCAGCAGCGCACGAGGCCGTCGCCGTCCGGCTTTTCCTGCCGCACGAACTCGAGCCTGGCGCCGGCGGCGAGCGGCGGCTCGTAGGTGAGCGGGACATCGCCGAGCCCGGAGAGCTTCGCCGCGCCGGCGTCCTTGAACCATTCGGGCCCCGCGACGTTTTCGACGTTGTGCACGGGCGGCCCGTTCGGCTCGACCTGGACCAGCGCCTTGACCAGGTTCGACCGTGCGTCGGCGACCGGCCAGCCGAAGGCGCCGGACTGTGAATGCGTGAGCAGGATCGCCGGGCCGATCTTGTCGAAGAGCGCGACCAGCGCGTCGCGGTTGAGCTCCTGCTGCTTGGGAAAGCTCACGATCGACGGAAACTGCGAGGCATAGAACTGATCGAATGCGGGATCGCCGGCGTGACCCGTCCCCGGCCATTGGGTGTGGAGATGCGCCTGCGGCCACTGCTTGAAGCGCTCGGGCGCTATGAAGCGCTGCTCCGCGAAATTGAAGCGCGGCGGCTGCACCGGCCCGTGCAGCTGCGACCAATGGGCCGAGCGCCCACGCGCGACCTGATCGACCACGTACACGGCGTAGCCGCGACGCACGAAATATTGCGCCCAGCCCTCGCGCCCGTCCGGTGTGCCGGTGAAGTTGGTGCCGGTCTGGCTGCCGCCGTGCACCATCACGATCGGATAAGGATGCCGCTGCCGCGCCGGAATCATGTACTCGACATACATGTGCCCGACCGTCGGGCTGCCCTCGGCCGAGGTCTCGATCTTGCCGCCGACGAAGAAGTAGCTCGCCTTCGCGAGCGTGAGTGGCCCGCGCTCCTGCGCCTGGGCGCAGGTCGTCGCGAGCCATAGCGCCAGTCCCAGCGCCCAAGCGCCGTTGCGACATCCAGTCATCGCTTCCTCCCGTCGTTCTTTCTTATCTCACGCGTCCGGCTCGAAGCCGAAACCCGTGCCGTTGCGCACGATGCAGCCAAAGCCCGGGAAATCGAGATGCGCGCCGCCGATCCGCAGCTTGTCGGCGGCGATGCGGTCGAACATGCGCTTGCGCGTTGCGCAGGCCATGCGCGGATCGACGTCGTAGACGAGCCCGGTATCCGGACGCGGGACCTGGATCGCGGCAAGGTGCACGAGATCGCCCCAGATCAGCAGACCCTCGCTGCCCGACTGGATGAGCCAGCCGGTATGGCCGGGGGTATGGCCGGGCAGCAGCAGCGCCGAGATGCCCGGCATTACCTCGCCGTCGCGCACCTCGCGCAGGCGCTTGCGATAGGGCGCGGTGGTGACCGCGGCCTTGGCGATGTTGCGGCTGATGCGCTCGCTTTCGCCGGTCGAGGGGTCGCGGTCGAGCCAGAAGCGAGCTTCGGTCTCGTGCAGGATGATTTCCGCATTCGGAAAGACGGCGGCGCCTGCGTCGTCGACCAGGCCGTTGGAATGGTCGGGATGCAGGTGGGTAAGAAAGATGGTCTCGATCTTCTCCGGCGCGACACCGGAGGCGCGCAGACTGTCCGGGAGCTTGCCAAGCGTCGGGCCCATCGTGTTGCCGGAGCCGGTATCGACCAGCGCCCATCGCCCCGCGCGCTCAAGCAGGAACGCGTTCACCGAGATCGGCACGGTATCTTTCCGGCCGGCCAGCCGCTCGGTGTCGGCCTTGTCCATGCCGAGCACGACGTCGAGCGGCGCCGTCAGCACGCCATCACTGAGAGTCGTGACCGTGATGTCGCCGATCGTCTTGCTGTGCGCGGCCATGGACCGTCCGGCCGTTACGCGTTCGCTGCCATTGCGAGCGGCCGGTCCGCGCCCTGCTCGCGCAGATACGGCATCACGTCGCGCGCGAACAGTCGCAGGTTCTTCTCCGTCAAGTCCGCCGGAAGCGTGGCGATCTGCAGCATGGCGATGAGATTGCCGACGCCGAGGTCGCGCGCATAGGCCGCGAGTCGCTCGCGCACCGTTGCCGCGCTGCCGGCCACCACCATGCCGAGTTCGATCAGGTTCTCCGCCGTCATCTCCATCATGCGGAAGGCGAACTTGCTCTCGATCAGCGACTTGGTCGAGGCAATCGAGGAGTATCCCGGCGGCATTCGCATCTCGAGCGGATAGTGCAGGAACTTGTTGAAGAACGCCTCGATGTGCGGCTTGAGCTCGCGCCGCGCGATCTCGTCGCTCTCGGCGACATAGGTCGGGATCGCCCAGCCCAGCTGTGAGGGTTGCGACTCGTAGCCTTCGCGTTCCGCCACCTGGCGATAAAGATCGAAGGCCTTCTTCGCGGACTTCACGGGGCTGAAGGTCTGCAGATACGTATATTTGCGCTTGGCCGAGGCGCACCATTCGACTGTCTCGGAGCTGCCCTGCGACGGAATCCAGACCGGCGGATGTGGCTGCTGCAGCGGCCGGGGCCAGAGGTTCACGTAGTCGAACTGGTAGTGCCGGCCGTGATAGCGGAACGGCCCGACCTCGGTCCAGGCGCGCAAAATCAATTCGTGCGCCTCGTAGTAGCGGCCGTGCGAATGCGTCGGATTGACCCCGCTCGCGAAATACTCGGTGCCGATGCCGCGCACGAAGCCCGTGATGATGCGGCCGCCGCTCATCTGGTCGAGCATGGCGAATTCCTCCGCCACCGCCACCGGATTGCTCACCAGCGGCAGTGCGCGGCCGAGGATCGCGATCTTGGCGTGGCGGGTCGAGCGCGCCAGCGCTGCCGCGATCAGGTTGGGTGCGGGCATCAGACCATAGGCGGTCTGGTGGTGCTCGTTCACGCAGATGCCGTCGAAGCCGAGCTGATCGGCGAGCTCGAGCTCGCCGATATAGCGGGCGTAGAGCTTCTGCCCGACCGCCGGATCGAAATAGGAATTGGGCAGCGTGACCCACGCCGAATTGTGCCGGTCGGTATAGCTCAGGTCCAAATCCGCGTAGGGCATGAGATGGAAGAAGAATGTCTTCATCGCTTCGTTCCTTGGAAAAAGGACTTGAGCCGCGCCGCGACCTCTCCCGCGCGCTCGATCGGCAGCGCATGACCGGTCTGCGGCAGCGCCAGCAGTTCGGCCTGCTGAATCTCACGCAGGTAAGGCTTGTGGCACGCGAACGGGATCACCTGATCGTCCTCGCCCCAGACCAGCAATGTTGGAATATCGATGCGGTGCAGCCAATAGGGCAGTTGCGGATTGTTGAGCCGCGGGTTCCAGGCGAGCCGCGCCAGCGCGGTGCGGTTCTGCAGCACGATGTCGATGTCGAGCCTGGCCTGGGCCTGCCGCCATTCGTCGGCGAGCCTCTTGTCGTGGAATTGCCGGCGCGCGAATTCGTCCGCGGTCCACGCGAAGATGTCGTCGAACGGCGCATCGGGGCTTTCGACCCCGGCGGGAGCAAGCAGCGTCAGTGACGCCAGTCTTGCGGTGCTGCGGATCGCAATCTCGGCCGCGATCCAGCCGCCGAGGCCGTGCCCGACGAGGTGCACCTCGCGCAGGTCGAGCGCTGGCAACGCATCAAGATAGAAGAACGCCACGTCGCCGCTGCTCAGCATCCATTCGGGAATTGGCCCGCGACCGAACCCCGGATGCTCCGGCGCGATCACGCGGCACGTCGTGCTCAGCGCGCCCAGTAATGGATCCCAGGATACGCCGGCGGCGTCGTGCAGGAACAGCACCGTCGGACCCTCACCGGCGTGGCGATGGCGGAGCCTGATGCCCGCGACGTCGATTTCAGATTCTTGCATTTGCCTCCCTCGAACCGCGGACATTAAGCCGCAGTTTGTCGGATGCGCCAAATCCGTTCGCGCAAAGCCGCTCTGCGGCTAGTGTCCCGATTCCGAAGTTCGCACCGTTCTGCGGCTCGTTCGCTTGCGAACTTCGGAATCGAAGGACACTAGCAACTTATTGATCTAGTGTGGCTTTGGTTCAGAAGTCCGCATTACGAACTCGCAGCAAGGATGATGCGGACTTCTGAACCGCCACACTAGCGGCATTGTGACCATTGGCCTCGTGTTGCCGAGGGCTGCCGGCAGGCGGTATCGTCGGCCAAACGATAATAATTGCCCGGGGAGGCGATGCAGCCGATTTCACATTGGGCCGCCGTCGTTGGCTTGGTTGCGCTGGCGCTGCCTGCCCCGCGCATCTCCGCGCAAGACCTTCGGGCCCAGGACCTTGGGGCGCAAGATTATCCCACTCGCACCGTCACCATCGTGGCGCCGTCCGCGCCCGGCGGCATGTACAGCATCCTCGCCCGCCTGATCGCGGCCAAGCTGGAACGGCGCTACGGCAAGTCCTTCATCGTGGAGAACCGGCCGGGCGCCAGCTCGGTGACCGGAGCGGTTGCCGTCACCCGCTCCCCGCCCGACGGCTACACGCTCATGGTCGCGACCAGCTCGACCATGGCCACCAACGTCACGCTGCACAAGAACCTGCCCTACAATCCGCTGGTCGATTTCATCCCGGTTGCGCTCATTGCGCTCTCGCCGGAAGTGCTGCTGGTCAACTCAGGCCTGCCGGTGCGCACGATCGATGACCTCGTCAAGCTCGCGCGCACGACGCAGGGTGGCTTGTCGTTCGGCTCGGCCGGACCGGGGACCGCGCAGCACCTCAACGGCGAGCTACTAAAGTCCGCGCTCGGCATCGAGATGCATCACGTGCCCTACAAGGGTATTCAGCCAGCCCTCAACGACCTCGCCGGCGGCCACATCGCACTGATGTCGGCGCCGATCCCGGTTGCCCTGCCGCTGGTGCAGGGCGGGCGGGTGCGCATGCTGGGCGTGACCACGAAAAGCCGCGTGGAGGCAATTCCCGAGGTGCCGCCGCTCGCCGAGATCGGCGTCTCCGGCTATGACGCGCCGTCCTGGTTCATGCTGGTCGCGCCGGCGAAGACGCCACGGGCGATCGTCGACAAGCTGCATGCCGACCTGCGCGTGGCCCTGGGCGAGGCCGACGTGCGCGAGGAATTCATCCTGCGCCAGGGCCTGATCCCGGTCGCCTCGCCGCCGCCCGACGAGATCAGGCGTTTCGTGGAAACCGAGATCGTCCGGCTGGGCAACATCGTCAAGAAGGCTGGGCTGGCCGGCACCGAGTAGGATCCAGGTCGATGCGCTGTCGCCCGATGAAGATGATCGCGCTTGCGGCCGCGCTGGCAACTCCGTGTGCCGCGTCGGCGCAGGGCTGGCCGAGCCGCCATGTCACCATCGTGGTGGCGTTCCCCGCCGGCGGGCCGACCGACGTGTTGGCACGCGCGGTCGCGTCCGACCTCGCCGACAAGCTCGGCCAGCAGTTCGTGGTCGAGAACCGCAGCGGCGCCGGCGGCAATGTCGGTGCGGCGTCGGTCGCCAAGGCCGCAGGGGACGGCTACTCACTGCTGTTTGCCACCACCAGCGTGGTCAACAATCGCTTCATGTATCGCAACATCACGTTCGATACCGACCGTGATCTCGCGCCCGTCGTGCTGATCTCCAAGACGCCGATCGTGCTGGTGGCGTCGCACGGAACCGGGCTCAAGAGCCTCCCGGCACTGATCGCCAAAGCCAAAGCCGATCCCGGCAAGCTCAATCTCGGCAGCCCGGGCCACGGCACAGCCGCGCATATCACCGCCGAGCTGCTGCAGCGGCTCGCTGGCTTCAAGCTCACGCATGTGCCTTATCGCGGCTCGGCACCGATGATCGCGGACCTGCTCGGCGACCAGATCAACGTCGTCTCCGACCTGCTGCCGACGCAGATTCCACAGCTCAAGGCCGGCAAGTATGCCGGCATCGTCCTGACCGGCGCGATGCGCTCGCCCGCGTTGCCGGAGCTGCCGACCGTGGCCGAGAGCGGATTTCCCGGCTTCGAGGCGACCTCGTGGAACGCGCTGCTGGCCCCCGCCGGAACGCCCCAGGAGGTGATCGGCAAGCTCAATACCCTGGTCAACGCTTATCTGGCGAGCGAGAAAGGCAAGCAAGAACTTGCCAAGTTCGATATGCAGGCGGGCGGCGGCAGCGCGGATGACTTGAAGGCCTTCATGGCCGCGGAGGCCGCCAAATGGGGCCCGATCATCAAGGCCGCCAACATCACGATGGAATAGGCCGGGGTCCCGACATGCCGGAGCTAGCGCAACACGTCCACACCGAAATTCAGCGACTGTGCGCGCTCGGCGACGAAGCGGCGGCGCAGCAGCAGTTCGCCCAGGCGCTCACGTCGTATTGGGCGGCGTGGGATCTGCTGCCGGAACCGCAGACGGAATGGGAAGCGGCCACTTGGATTCTGGGCGCCATTGGCGATGCCAACTTTCTCAGCGGCGACCATGTCGCCGGACGCGACAACCTCAGCAATGCGATGCACTGCCCGGACGCCATCGGCAATCCGTTCCTGCATCTGCGGCTGGGCCAATGTCAGTTCGAGCTCGGCGACCTGGATCGCGCGGCCGATGAGCTGATCCGGGCCTATATGGGCGCCGGGTCCGACATCTTCAAAGATCAAGACCCGAAATATGTGCGCTTCCTGCAGACCAGAGCCGACGACGTGAAGGCGCCGAAGAAGTCATGGTGGCCGTGGAAGTGATGCTGGAAAGGAACCGACGATGATATCGCTACCGCGAAGCCTTGCGCTCGTGCTCGCTGTTCTGGCCGCCGGACCAGCCGCCGCGCAGCCGTCCGACTATCCGAGCCGCGCCGTCAGCTTCATCGTGCCGTTCGCGCCGGGCGGGGTCACCAGCCTCTTCGCCCGCGTGCTGGGATCGAAGCTCGAGCAGCGCCTGGGCAAGCCGTTCGTGGTCGAGAACCGGCCGGGTGGCGGCGGCGTGTCGGCGGCGACCGCGGTCGCACGCGCGACGCCCGATGGCTACACCATCATGATGGCGTCGAGCACGGTGCTCGCGATCAACGTCACCGTGCGCAAGAACCTGCCGTACGATCCGCGCACGGAGCTCACCCCGATCGCGCTCTTGGCACGCGTGCCGTTCGTGCTGGTGGTCAATCCTTCGCTGCCGGTGCAGTCGGTGGCGGACCTGGTCAAGCTCGCGAAGGAGAAGCCCGGCCAGATCTCCTACGGCACGCCCGGGCCCGGGACCTTTCATCATCTCAACGCCGAGATGTTCAAGGGCATCTTCGGGCTCGACCTCGTGCACATTCCCTACAAGGGCTCGGCGCCGGCGCTCAACGACCTGGTCGGCGGCCATATCCACATGATGTTCTGTGACGTGCCGCCGGCGATGTCGCTGATCGAGACCGGCAAGATCCGCGCCCTCGGCGTCACCACCAAGGAGCGCGTTCCCGCGGTGCCGAATATTCCGCCGCTCGCCGAGGTCGGCGTTCCCGGCTACGACACCGCCTCCTGGCACACCGTGACCACGACCGGCAACGTGCCCAAGCCGATCGTCGACAAGCTCGCGACCAACATTCGCGAGATCATGAGTGACGCGTCCGTCACCGACGCGCTGGTCAAGGACGGCGCGCTGCCGCAGCTGAGCCCTTCGCCCGACGAGATGAAGCGCTTCGTCGAAAGCGAGATCGTGCGCTGGGGCAAGGTGATCGAGCAGGCCGGGTTGGCGGGATCGGAGTAAGCTTCTCGCCGCTGTAAGGCGTCTCACGCCGCGACCGTCTCCTTGGCGAGCGCCGGGATCACCTCCTGGGCGAGGCGGGTCCACGATTCGCGCTCCCAGGCCGCGTTCGGTCCCGCCCAGTCCACGGCGGTCAGCAGCAGCGTGCCGAACGGGCCCGCGGTTTCCCGCAGCGCCGTGAGTTCGGACAAGACGGTCTTGGGCGAGCCGAAGATCGTGCGCTGCTCGATGAAGGTCTCGACGGTCACCTCGTCGTCGCGCATGTCGGGTCGCGACTTCAACACGCCGAGGCGCCCGAGCTGGCCGTAGACCTTGTGCATGTGGCCGAAGAAATGCCGATAGCCGCTCTCGGGGCTGTAGACGCGGGCGCGCGCCTCCGCGTCGGTGGCGGCGACGAGAATCGAGCGGCACACGCGCCAGTCCTTGCCGTTCGCCTCGCGCCCCGCCTCCTGGCAACCTTGCCGGTAGAGCGCCCAGTGGTTGGCGAGATCCTGCGCGGAGAGCAGACCGCTCGAGATCACGCTCCAGCCCTTGCGGCCGGCCACCTTCACCGACGCGCTGTCCGGCGAGGACGATGGGATCGCGATCGGCGGGTGCGGCTTCTGGTATGGCTTCGGCAGCCAGCCGAAGTTCAGCGACGGATTGAGCGTGTCCTTGATGCGGGTGGTCCAGTAGGTCCCGCTGAAATCATAAGGCGGGTCGCTCGCCCAGATGCGCTGGATCATCTCGATCGATTCCGCCAGCATCTTGCCGCGCTCGCGGGGGTCGGGCGACACGTTCATCATCTCGTTGTCGGTCGGCGTCGAGCCCGAGCCGATGCCGAGGATGAAGCGGCCCTTGCTCAGGTGATCGAACTGCGCCGCCTCGGCCGCGACCATCGCCGGATGGTGCAGCGGTGCGTTGATGACGCCGGTGCCGAAAATGAGCCGCTCGGTGCGCGGCACCAGGCTCGCGGCGAACATGAGCGGCGACGGATAGGGCTCCGTGGCCGCCGAATAGTGCTCGCCGATGAACAGCTCGTGAAAACCGAGCTTCTCCATCAACAGCGCCTTCTCGGTGTCCTCGGCGAGATAGGCGTGCATCGGCCGGCCGGCCGGGTGCAGCGGCATCATGAAAAGTCCGAGGCGCAAGGGCATCTCCATCGATCCGCGGGGACGCAGGCGTAGCTCGATCTGGGAATGCGAGCAGAACTACCGCAGCTTCTTCACCGGCTTGGTATCGAGCCCGAACACCTTGGCGGCGGTGCCGCCGAGGATGTTGCGGCGCCCGGTCTCGCTCAGGAACGGCAGGTCGTAGATCACGCTCGGCAGGTCGAAGTCCCAATGCGGATAGTCCGACGACCACATCAGCTGGGTCTCGGCGTTGATCATCTTGAAGGTGGCTTCCAGGATGGAGCGGTCGCGCGGCTTCTCCATCGGCTGCGAGGAGTAGTACATCTCGCGCATGTATTCGCTTGGTCGCCGCTTGAGCGAAGGACAGTCCGACGTGCGCATCATGTAGGAGTGGTCGAGCCGCTGCATCAGGCAGTAGGCCCAGGTCAGCCCGCTCTCGATCCACATCACCTTGAGCTTGGGGAAGCGCTCGGGCAGTCCGTTGACCACCCAGTTGGTCATGTGGACCATGTTGAACCACATGAAGCCGAGCGCGTGCACCGAGATGAAGCGATTGGTCAGCGACAGCGACTGGTCGTTCCAGTTGTAGGCGGCGTGGAAGGCGATCGGCTTGCCCATCTCCTCGAGCAGCGCGTAGGTCTTGACGTAGGCGTTGTCGTGCACCGGCTTGTAGCGCGGCGACGTCACCATGAAGCCGACCACGCCCTTCTTGTCGCCGAAATCCTTGACCGTCTTGTAGGCGGCCTCGGGGTCGTTGAACGGCAGGTAGAGCATGGAGATGATGCGCGGCTCCTGCGCCAGGATACGCTCGCAGAGCCAGCGATTGTAGGCGCGGCACATCGCGGTCTCGACCTCGACCTGCGGATGCAGGCCGAGGAACAGCATCGGCGTCGGGAACAGGCAGGAATAGTCGACGCCCATCGCGTCCATCCATTCCAGCGTCATGCCGATGTCGCGGTGCTTGCCGCCGGCGAGCTTGTCGTGGCGCCCGATGTCGTTGCGGCGCAGATCGTGACGGGTGATGCGGCCGCTGATGTCCTGATAGCCGACCGTGCCG
>Ga0126382_10000119_pt1 | contig 27847 bp, 29 predicted proteins | sample PanSoiMetPlot_30_FD_92548 | JGI IMG/M metagenome (GOLD analysis project Ga0126382, IMG submission 92548) | Tropical forest soil microbial communities from Panama - MetaG Plot_30 | ecosystem: Environmental > Terrestrial > Soil > Tropical forest > Bulk soil | place: Panama | collected 2016-02-17
ACGTATCGTCCAGTCCAAGCCAACCATCGAGGGCGCCGGCGTGAGGCTGCGCCGCGCGTTTGGTTTCGGGGAAACCTCAGAGACGGATCCCTTCTTGCTGCTCGACGATTTTCGTAATGACCGGCCGGCCGACTACCTGGCCGGATTTCCATGGCACCCGCACCGCGGCATCGAAACCATAACATATGTTTTATCGGGAACCGTTGATCACGGTGACAGTCTTGGTAACCGCGGCACTCTTGGTTCCGGCGATGTGCAGTGGATGACTGCCGGCCGCGGCATCATGCATCAAGAAATGCCGCAAGGTGACTCCCACGGCCGCATGCACGGGTTCCAGCTTTGGGCAAACCTGCCGTCTTCCCTCAAAATGACGGCGCCGCGTTACCAGGACGTGAAGGGCGCCGATATTCCCGAAATCGTTGATGACGACGGCACACGTGTGCGTGTCGTCTGTGGCGAGTTCTGGGGAAAGAAAGGGCCGGTGGACGGTGTGGCCGCCGATCCGCGCTATCTGGATGTGTTTGTGCCCGCGAACAAGCGGAAAACGCTCGAGGTTGAAGTCGAACGCCACGCCTTTGCCTATGTCTTCGAGGGCGACGGAAAGTTCGCCTCGTCGTCCAGGCCGTTCGGCGTACTTTCAGAGAAACAAGTTGACGGCGAGGAGATCCTCTTCCGGGAGCCGGCTGGTGATCGTTCTCTTGTCCTGTTTGATGCAGGCGACGAGATCACCGTTCAGGCCGGCGACCATGGCATCCGTTTCCTGCTGGTGTCGGGAAAGCCAATCCAGGAGCCCGTCGCTTGGTACGGGCCGATTGTGATGAACACCCAGGCCGAACTGCAACAAGCCGTCGCCGAGCTGCGCAACGGGACTTTTATCAAGCGTTAAACGGCGCTTTTTTGCCAATCGGCGGAACTTTCTCCCTGTCTTCAGCGTTTTTTGCGCTGGACTGCGGGGGACAGTGTATGCGCCACTGGCGCAATGAAGCATCCGGACTTGCCATGAAACCGGCCTGGCGTGCGGAAAGCATGCGCGCGCGTGTGCGCGATTTTGATTGGGCGGCCACTCCCTTAGGAGCCCAGGATAAGTGGCCGGAGTCCTTGAAGTTGGTGTTGAACGTGATCCTCGACTCCGGATTCCCGATGTCGCTGCGGTGGGGCCCGGATCTGGTGGTGCTCTACAACGACGCATACGCCTCCTTGCTCGGTGGCCGCCACCCGAAAGCCTTGGGAAAGCCGCTCCGGGAGGTTTGGCCCGAGATCTACGGCGAGTTAGGGACCCTGCACGAGGAAATCTTGCGGGGCGATCGTAGAGGCTTCTTCGCTGAGAATCATCCCTGGCGAATCCAGCGTCATGGCGTTCCCGAGGACGCACGGTTCACTGTCAGTTACAGCCCAATCCCCGATTCATCCGCGCCGAATGGAATTGGAGGAATCCTCGCAACTGCTTTTGAGACGACCGATCGCGTGCGCAATGAGAAGACGCTGCAGGCGCTGACGGAGCGGCTCGAGACGGAAGTCCAGCAACGCACCCGCGAACGAGATCGAACATGGGCCGTCTCTGAGGATCTGCTGGGCGTTTCGAACTTTGAAGGGTATTTTCTGAGCGTTAATCCGGCGTGGACCAACCTGCTCGGGTGGACCGAAGATGAAATCAAGTCATTGCATGTGAGTGAACTGCGGCATCCCGATGATGCCTCGGCAGGAATCGCAGCGCGCGCACGGCTTGCACAAGGTACGCCAACTGTCCGGATTGAAAACCGATTCCGCCATCGTGACGGCAGTTGGCGTTGGCTTTCGTGGACGATGACGGCCGACGACGGCCTTATCTACGTCGCGGGTCGGCACATAACTGCTGAAAAGGAGGCTGGTGCCGCGTTACGTGAGAGTGACCGCCAATTCCGTTCCCTCGTCGCTGGTGTGATCGACTACGCCCTATACATGCTGGATCCTGCCGGCACCGTTGTGAGCTGGAATTCTGGCGCAGAGCGCATCAAGGGCTATACGGCCGAAGAAATCATTGGTCGGCATTTTTCTGAATTTTACACGGCTGACGACAAAAAGAGCGGGGCACCGAACCGCGCGCTCTCGATTGCCGCCGCTACGGGCCGGTTTGAGGCCGAGGCATGGCGAGTGCGCAAGGGCGGATCCCTGTTCTGGGCAAACGTAGTAATCGACGCAATTCACGACGATGCCGGCAACCTGATCGGGTTCGCCAAGATCACGCGAGATATCACGGAACGGCGCAACGCGCAGGAGGCACTTGACCGTGCTCATCAGCAACTCGCGCAAGCGCAGAAGATGGAAGCTCTTGGTCAACTCACTGGCGGCGTCGCGCACGATTTCAACAACCTGCTCATGGTGGTGAGCGGTCAGGCGCAGGCACTCAAACGCCGGCTGACTGACGAGAAGAACATTCGTTCGCTGGAAGCAATCCTGACGGCGGCCTCGCGTGGTGAGGTGCTCACGCGACAGTTGCTCACATTTGCGCGCCGCCAACCACAAAATCCCCGCACCGTGGACCTTGTCCAAACAATCGGGGCATTCCGCGATGTGCTTTCGAGCTCGGCACGCGGCAAGATCGATCTTCAAACAGAGATTCCGTCGAACACCTGGCCGGTCTCGATTGATGTTCCGGAATTCGAGCTAGCCCTCGTCAACCTCGTCGTGAACGCGCGCGATGCAATGCCCGAAGGTGGATCGATCCGAGTGACCGCAGATAATTTGACATTGCGTGGTACTGAAACGATTGAGGGCGTTAAAGGCGAATTTGTTGCGCTTACCGTTGCCGACGACGGAACGGGCATTCCACCGGAACTGCTCACAAGAATTTTCGAGCCGTTTTTCACGACTAAAACGGCCGGAAAAGGTACCGGCCTCGGTCTTTCGCAAGCGTACGGATTTGCACACCAGTCCGGCGGGACAATTGCGGTCGCCAGCAAGCTCGGCCAGGGCACCCAGGTCACTATTTATCTGCCCCGCAGTCACGCACCGGTCGCCATCGCGGTCCCAGGTGAAGCTGCCAGCCAATCGCCTGGCCGCGGCGAAACGATTTTGGTCGTGGAGGATAATCCCGAGGTCAAGTCGGTCGCAGTGACCCTGCTCGAACAGCTCAACTATCGCACCGTCGCTGTCGATAACGCAAAATCCGCACTCAACTTGCTCGCCACCGGAACGCCGATCGATTTGGTGTTCACCGACGTCATGTTGCCTGGAGACCTCGATGGTGTGGCGCTGGCGCAGGCAATTAGCAAGAAGCACCCGCGCGTCCCAGTGTTACTGACGAGCGGCTATGCCAAGGCCCTCGCTGGCCGCCACGGCCTGCCTATTCTGCGCAAGCCCTATCAACTCTCCGCGCTTGCTGAAGCAATCCGCTTCACGCTCGATCCGGGATCGGCCGAGGGCGAGCAACGGCAGCTCCTTTAGCCTCAATCTATATCGGCCGTGATCCCGGTCCGAACGTGCGTCTGCAATTGCGCCGCGCTGGACCCACGACTAAAGGTCGGTGATTCCACAACAAAGCACCGGCAAAGCGCCGCGGTTTTTTGCGTGCTACTCGGCGGGAATTGGCGTCGCGGGTGCCGTTGGCGCAGTAACGGCTTGCGAAGGCGTTGTAGGCCCCTTGAGAGGTCGTTCCTCCATCGAGATGAGAAACGCCATGCCGAAGGACAAGATCAGCGCGCAGGCAAGAAATACAAAGCGGAATGCGTAGGCAAGCTCAGGTGCCGATGCACTGCGGGCCAGCATTTCGACTGACATCCCGGTCACGCCTCCGAGGCCACCAAGGACGATAGCGCCAAGCAGCGCGACAACGAGCGCCGAAAACAGGGCACGAAAGAAGTTCGCGGCACCTGTAGCGATGCCCATTTGTGCACGCGAGACCGCGTTCTGCATGCAAACGGTGGAAATCGGGAACACGGTTCCGAGTCCCGATCCGACCAGCAACAGCAGAAGGAGCACGGGCGCCATTGGCATCGACGTGGGCCAGATAGCCAATGGTGCAAGCGACAATATCGAGAGTGAGAGTCCTGCCAACGCCATCCGCTTGTAGTGAACGACGTGCGTCATCAGGCGCCCCGTGATGGTGGAAAACGTGACAGTGGCACCCATCAGTGGAATCAATGCCATGCCCGATTGGCTAGCAGACAGATGCAAGACGACTTCGAAGTATAGCGGCACGAAGATCGTCATACCGACAAGCGTGCCCATGTTGCAGGCGCCGGCGAGAGTTGCGCACCGAACAACTGGATTGGCGAGAATAGAGAGTGGAAGGAACGGTTCGCGGACTGCCACCAGCCTCCAGGAAAACAGGCCCCATAGTGCCGCGGAGCCGAACAGCAGCCCGCCGATCTGCGGCGAAATCCATTCGAACCGGCGTCCGCCCCAGGTCAACGCAAACAGGAGAGCAACCGACGCTGCCATCATCAGCAATGCTCCGACGATGTCGAGTTTGTGCTTACGTGGATGGTAAGGCACACGCCGCAGCACATTCGAGGTCATCCCCAGTGCGCACAGGCCAAGCGGCAGGTTGATCCAGAAGATCAACGACCAGTCGATGTGCTCCGTCAGAAATCCGCCGAGCACCGGCCCGCCTACGGAAGATGTCGCGAATACGGCGCCGATATACCCTTGGTAGCGTCCGCGCTCGCGCGGAGAAACAATGTCGGCGATAATTGTTTGGGCGAGCGCCATCAGCCCTCCCCCACCGAGCCCTTGAAACGCGCGCGCAAGCACCAGCGCTGACATGGTCGGTGCCAGCGCACACGCAACCGAACCAGTCACGAAAATGACAATCGCGGTGAGCATGACGACACGTCGACCGTGAATGTCCGCAAGTTTGCCGTATAGTGGCGTCACCGCCGTTCCGGTGAGAAGATAGGCCGTCACGACCCAGGACAGGTCCTCAAGATTGCCGAAATGCCGTCCGATAGTAGGCAGCGCCGTTGCGACAATGGTCTGGTCGAGGGCCCCGAGAAACATCGCGAGCATGATGCCGAGGACGATCGCCCTGACCTCGGGATGAGACAATGCGCGTATTTCAGATTGTGCGTCTACTTTTGTTGGCCGCGGCCTGATTTTCGGCTTTGCTGAGGTCATAATCGGATTCAAAAAACTCAATGTTCAACAGCATGCTCAATGCCCTCCCAGCTCCCGCAAAGCAAGACGCAGCAATGCGGGGGTGCTATGTGCGGAAATAACATGCGACGACCAGCACACGGTCGGGAACTCCCTTTGCGCTTATTGCCTTTCCTGCTCGCCGTTCTTCTTGTCGGCACCCCCGCGAGTGCTCGCGACATGCTTGCACCCGGCTTCGTTTATTTGCGGGACGTCGAGCCGAGCATCGTCCAGGACATCCGGTACGCAACGCACGATAATTTCACCGGCTACCCCCTTCCCGGCTACGGCGCCCCCGAATGCGTGCTGCGGCGCGAAGCAGCCGAAGCACTCAAGCAGGTTCAGGCCGATCTGGCTCGGCAGAACCTGGGGCTGAAGGTGTATGATTGCTATCGGCCGATCAGGGCTTCACGCGCGATGACCGCGTGGGCTCATGACGGACACGACGATGCCGCAACCAGGCGCTTTTACCCGGCACTGCACAAGCGCAGCCTATTCGCACTCGGGTTCATCGCTGCAAGATCAAGACACTCAACCGGCACTGCGATCGACCTCACACTTGTCAGATTGCCGGTCATGCGCGCTGCTCGTTTTGATCCAACCGCACAGTACGGTCCCTGCACAGGCCCGGTGGACCAACGAGCTCCGGACAATAGTGTCGACATGGGGACGGGCTTTGACTGTTTCGACACAAGGAGCCATGGGACAAACATGTCTATTGCACCGGAGCATCGGCAATGGCGCCTCGTGTTGCAATCGGCGATGCGCCGGCACGGCTTCACCAACTACTTTCGCGAGTGGTGGCACTATTCGTTTTACGGCGCACCTGAGCCGCGCGCCTATGATTTTTCAATTGTACCGCGTGGACGATGAGCGCCTGAGTCGGATCAGCGAGTGCCGTCCCGCCGATTCGATGATGGACGGCGTGCACTTTTCGGCCACTTGCCCGGCCAACTGACGATATACTCTTCCAGCCTGTCATCGGGCACGTCAGCTTCGCTGGCCGTCACGCGGCCCCGCACAGACACACCGGCTCGATGCACGGTCTCCGGATCGCCGGACACCAGCGGATGCCACCATGCAAGATCTTTGCCTTCAGCGACCAGGCGATAGGCGCAAGTTGGCGGCAACCACTTGAGGCGGCGCACATTGCGCGACGTCAGCCGGACGCAATCCTTCACCTTCGACTGACGATGCGCATAATCGCGACAGCGGCAACTCTCGCTATCGAGCAGCCGGCAACCGACGTCGGTGAACACGGTCTCGTCGGTGTCCTCGTCGATCAACTTGTTCAGGCAGCATCGGCCGCAACCATCGCACAGGCTCTCCCACTCGGCACGGGTCATCTCCGACATCGCCTTGCGGCGCCAGAATGGAGCTTGCGGGTCAGCCATACAGGGAATCTCCCGGTGAGGTCCGGTTGTATCTGTTCACAGGCTTTCCGTCACGGCACCGCGCGGGAGGCTCATTTCGGCCATTTTTCGCAGTATTTTTCCGTTCACCCTGGTACCAGCCGGTCGGAACCGTGGCATTGGCCGCGGGTTAGCTGATCGGCTAAAATTGGCTAATCCGGCGTCCGGCCGGCAACTTTTCAAGAGCCACACGTCTTGCGCGACCTTTTTCCCGAGCACTGGATTCGAAGCATCAAGCGATTCCTGCTCGGGCTGGACGCGTGGATAGACTTCAGCCTGTTCCGCAGCGCCTCGGGCGCCCGCGAATCCTACGAACGTTTTTCAACATTCATGGACCGCTTCCATGTGTCCGGATGGCGGCGCTGGCTCAACGAATTGCTCTCGGAGAGCGCCACACTAGGCGCGTTTGGACTGGTCGTGGTGCTGGCGCTCGCCGTACCGGCATTCCGTGAAACCTCTGACGACGACTGGCTGAAGAAATCCGAACTGGCAGTCACATTTCTCGACCGTTATGGCAACGAAGTCGGCTCACGTGGAATTCGGCATAACGATTCGATTCCGCTCGACCAATTTCCCGACCACCTGATCAAGGCGGTGCTGTCGACAGAAGATCGCCGCTTCTACGAGCATTTCGGGATCGACCTTCCTGGCACCGCGCGCGCTTTGGTCGCCAATACGAGGGCGGGCGGCGTCGTCCAGGGCGGTTCCTCGATCACGCAGCAGCTCGCCAAAAACCTGTTCCTCAGCAATGAGCGAACGCTCGAGCGCAAGGTCAAGGAAGCCTTCCTTGCCATGTGGCTGGAAGCACGGCTGACCAAGAACGAGATCCTCAAGCTCTATCTCGACCGCGCCTACATGGGCGGCGGCGCGTTCGGCGTCGATGCGGCGGCCCAGTATTACTTCAACAAGTCGGCACGCGACGTGAACCTCGCCGAAGCCGCCATGCTTGCGGGCTTGTTCAAGGCACCGACCAAGTTTGCGCCGCACATCAATCTCCCGGCAGCCCGTGCGCGAGCCAACGCCGTGCTCGATAATCTTGTCGAAGCCAGCATGATGACAGAAGGCCAGGTCTTCGGCGCCCGCCGCCACCCGGCCACGCCCGTCGACCGCCGTGACGACCGTGCGCCGAACTACTATCTCGACTGGGCCTTCGACGAGATGAAGAAGCTGGTCGACACGTTCCCCAAATCGATGACGGAACGCGTGTTCGTTGTGCGCACGGCTCTCGATACGAGCCTGCAAAACAATGCGGATGCGGCCGTCGAGAGTTCGTTGCGGCAATACGGTCAGGAATATCACGCCAAGCAGGCTGCTGCCGTCTTGATGGACGTTGATGGTTCTGTGCGGGCGATGGTCGGTGGGCGCGATTACGGCGCAAGCCAGTTCAATCGCGCAACCGACGCGATGCGCCAGCCCGGCTCTTCGTTCAAGCCTTATGTCTACGCGGCGGCACTCATGAATGGCATGAAGACGACATCGATTGTGGTCGACGGTCCCGTCTGCATCGGCAACTGGTGCCCCCACAACTACGGCCACGGCTACGCCGGCTCGATGACGCTGTTGATGGCGCTCACGAAATCGATCAATACCATCGCGGTAAAACTCTCAATTTCGATCGGCAACGGTAACGCAAAGGTCGGGCGCGCAAAGATTGTCAAGCTCGCCCACGACATGGGCCTGCACACACCGCTTCCAGATACGCCCTCGCTGCCGATTGGCGCTGACGAAGTCACTGTGCTCGATCACACCGCCGCCTATGCCGCCTTCCCCAATATGGGCAAGGCAGTGACCCCGCACGCGATCCTCGAAGTGCGCACCGGCACGGGTGACCTAGTGTGGCGCTTCGATCGTGACGGGCCAAAGCCGCGGCAGGTTATGCCGCCCGCCGTTGCCGGCGACATGATCAAGATGATGAATAGCGTGGTCGAGAACGGCACCGGTCGGCGTGCGAGACTCGACGACACTGCCGCCGCAGGGAAAACCGGCACGACCAATGCTTATCGCGATGCCTGGTTTGTCGGCTACACCGGCAATTTCGTATGTGGGGTCTGGCTGGGCAATGATGACTACCAAGTGATGAACCGAATGACCGGCGGCTCCGTGCCAGCGATGACATGGCACAAAATCATGGCCTACGCCCATCAGGGAATCGAATTGAAGCCGCTTCCCGGAGTTCCCGCCCCGCAGGCGCGCCAGCAGCCGGCGGTCGCCGAGGTCAAGTCGAAGTCCAAGGAGCCTCAGCCGCCTCCGCGGCCTGCACTTCTCACCAAGCGAGGCGCCGACGTGTTGGTCCGTGTCGAGAAGATGATGGATGACGCCAATCGCGCCCTCGGTCCCATTGCGCCAGCACGCCCGACCGTTTCAAGCGGCAAGGGCAAACAGGCTCAAGTGCCCGACAAAGGCGACGCTCTTGCGGCGTCGTTGGAGGGACGCGCGTTGGGCGACCGCAACTGATTAGCCGCCGCCGGGCAATGGGCGTAGTCTCTTCTAACAGAACCGATTTCATACACACGCAAGCGGATCGATCGTGCGTCTGCTAACAGGAACATTGTTCGCCCTCGCCGTCGCGACATTCGTCGGTCTGGGCATGACCTATTTCGCTCTGAGCCGGGGTGCCGCCTTCGGTGCGCTCCCCATCGAGAGCTGGGTGGCCTGGCCAAAGACCGGAACGGTCGATGCAGACCCATATGCCCGCGCGTCGATCGCCCGTGCGGGCCGCCTGCCGGTTGCGCTCGGAGACGGCGTATCGTTTACCGTCCAGGCGGACGATAACGGGAAGCTTCTCGACGGGCGCTGCGACATTGTCCTGTCCGGAATTACCCCGGCTGCGCGATTTTGGACGTTGACGCTATACAACAACGACGGCGATCTCATTGCGAATTCGATCAATCGCTATGGTTTCACAAGTGAGGAAATCGTTCGGCGCGCAGACGGAAATTTCGAGATTGTCGTTGCGCCGCGCGCAAATCCCGGCAACTGGCTGCCGACAGGGGGCATCGAACGCTATCAACTGGTCCTGCGTCTTTACGACACCGCCGTCGGTGTTTCGACGAAGGCCGGCCGCGAAGTACCAATGCCCGCAATTTCGACGCGGAGTTGTCCATGATCCGCTGGCTTCTGCTGCTCTTAGGCGGTGTGCTTCTGGGTGGCGTCGTGCATCTTGCAACGGTTATCATCTTGCCGCGCACCGCAACACAGGATGCCTACGCGCGACTGACGCCAATTGCGCCAGTCAATACGGTTGTCGCCCTGCCCCTTCCATCGCCGGAAAAGGCGGTCATGCCGTTCATGGATCCGGCGTTTGCGAGCGCCGTGTGCCGGTACGATCTTTCTGAAGGACCCCTGAAGCTCACAGTGCCCGTTAGCCCGGCATACACTTCCGTATCCTTCTACACGCGGCATGACGTCGCCTATTACGCGATCAACGACCGCGCGGCCGGCCGGCGCGTCATTGAGCTCGACCTGATGACAGCCGCTCAGCACGAGCAGGTGCCGGAAGACGAAGAGATCACTGCTGCCGACCGGCTTATCGTTGAATCGCCGACCCCTACTGGGGTGATCGCCATCCGCGCGATGGCGCCGGAGCCGGGATTGATGCCGGTCGCGCTAGGCGCCGTCGCGGCATCCAGGTGCGTGCGGCAAACCGAACCGGCGCGAACCAAGAAATGATCTAGTTGGTCGAGGCCAGACTTGGCTCACGGACCCAAGTGGGCGCGGGCTGTTGATATCGTGCGATCTGATTTTGCAGCATAGTGATTGACCGCTCAGCTTCGACCGCTTGCTGCGAAGGCGTAATGACAACAAGCCGCTCCAGTGCAAATTGGTATGAGGCGACGCGGTCGGCAAGACTCTGCTGTACGATTGCCACCACGTGCGCATTTTCCCGGACCCGGCGCAAGGCGTTTATCCGCTCCTTTTTGTTGAGGTCCGAAATGTAAGTCATGCTTTTTTGTCGCTTTCGGTCGATGTCGGCCACGCGACCGGCGGTTTCAAAAAATTGCGACATGCGTGTGATGTCGTTGCGAATGTCATCGATTAGTTGCGAATAGCGCGCGGAAGGAGATCGCTGCCAGGTGGATTCCAGCCTTACAAAATACTTTCTGTGATCGGCTGAGTTGGCTCGGTACAAGCCATATTCGCCTGCGACCGAATACCATTGCTGCCGATCGAAAGGCGGCTCGATCAGCGGATAGGCAAGATCGCGCAAGGCACGCTCGTCATCGGTGTATTCAAAGCGCGAAGGAGCAACCCGTGGACCGGCTGAATTCTGCCCGATCCAGTCGTGAATTCCATCGGTCACCAGCACCGGGTGGACTTCGCCGAAATTATAGTTTGCGCAGCCGGGGAGAAACGTGACGGCGACAAGCGCAAGTGTTTGCCGCCACACCTTCTTGAGCGCTGGCGGCGGTAAATTTTTCATCGGTCTTGTTCTGTGATTGGACCGGTTAGCGTGCAGCGCGGCGGCGGCGGCGACGGCCGTGATTGTTCCCACTGTGCGGCTCAAGACCATTCGAACCATCGGGGTCACGTTCGATTCTAATGACGGGAAGAATGATCACCGTCGCCGGCTCGGTATTTGCGTCGACATATTTGCCGCCGCGCGGGCTCGAGTCGTCGGGAAATCGGATGATTTCACCCATTGCAGTCCCCCTTCCGCCCCGGCGTGGCTTTCCTCTGGTCCGCCAAGCCGGCATCTTTCCGCAATTAAAGGACTTGCAAGGTTAACGCTCTGCTAACGGGCGACAGATAATGTCGGCCAACCTGAAGTGCCGGCGTATGAGTATGGCAAAGCCTTCCGCGCGCGTTCCCGTTGACAGCCTGGTCGATTTGGCCTGCCGGGACGGCATCGATGTGCGCCCTACTCTGGCGCGGGTCCTGACAGATCTTTATGTGCAGCGGCCTTCGCATAGCAGCGAAGAAGAAACTCAGTACGTCGAACTGGTGGTCGGTCTGATTGATTCGGTCGACGCAAAGACGCGTGCTGCCGTCGCTGCAAAGCTTCGGCAGTATCCGCAGGCGCCGGCTGCCGTCATCCGCAGGCTTGACGACCTGGCGGCCGCCAAACCGGTCGAACATGAAAAAGGCGAGGACCTGCTCGAGCTGTTCTTCTCGTCAACTCCGGAAGAGCGCCGTCTTATTCTTACGAACCTAGACGTCGTATCGGACCCGACAAGGCGTCGCCCGGTGCCGCCTGAAGGAGAACTAGTCCGACTCCTGGAACGTGCGGCGCTGCGGCGAAATCCCTCTGAATTCAGCCGCATCATTGCGCGCGCACTCAATATCAGCCGGGAACTCGCCGAACGGATTTCATTCGATAGCTCGGGCGAACCCGTTGTCGTCGTGGCCAAAGTCCTCGGTATGAAAACCGACGTGTTGCAGCGAATCCTGCTTTTCCTCAATCCGGTCGTCGGCCAATCGGTCCGGCGCATGTTTGAGCTGTGTCAACTCTACGGTGAAGTGAGTTCGGCCGCTGCCGAGCGCATACTTACGATCTGGCACGCCAGTCCTGTCCGACCGCATGCGGCACATGAACCGGTTTATTGGGACGACGAACGCCGCAGCCAGCGCGCGTCCGGTATTGAGAAAAGCCGCGCCGGTGTACAGCAGAACATGCAATCTGCCCGGATCAAAATCAACGAACGGTAGAAAGCGTTACTGCACAATGTTATCGAGAAAATTCCGGCCGTCGCGGTTTTCTACCTCGATAACCCAAAGATCCGGATCAAAACGTATTTCCTTCGTCAGACGCACCTCGATATCTGCCTCAGCTGCCGGTGTCTCACGTCCGACGAGCGCGACAAACAGCCGATCGGCGGGTTGTGCCTCGTCAAACGCGGACTGCGGAGCCGGACCGTAGAGGGCGCCTGTACCATCCAACCGATTTACTTTGACGAAAACGGCGCCAGCCTCTTCGGCGCCACGCCTGCGCACTGCCGCAAAGACTCCCTCGACACTACAACGGCGCAGATAGGCAGCCACCCAGATTCCGGTTTTTAAGCGCATGGGCTTTAGTAGCACGAGCTATTCTAACGGGGCCATTCACTCCAACGGACGGCCGGTCATAGCGGCAAGCTCGCGCACAAAGCGATCGGAAATCTGGCCGGTTACCGGCAGACGATGGTCGCGCTCAAATTTCTCGATCGCGCTGCGTGTTTCCGGATCATAAACGCCTGTTGCCTTGATCTGTCCGTACCCAAAATCGGCGAGAGCGCGCTGTATCGACACTATCCGCTTGGATGGTGCAATCAATTTCGCAATGGGATCCGTTGCCGGGGGGGTCTGCGCGTTTGCAGCAGCTGGCGGCTTCGCGACGTAGTTCGATATCGCGCGGAGTAAATTCTCGTTCGCTTCCGGATTGACCTTCGAGCCGGACGCCTGAAGAAAATCGCGCACGGCAGCATCCGTCTTGGAACCCCAAATTCCATCGGACGGTCCGTCATAAAAGCCCTTTCGGTTCAGTTCGCGCTGAATATTGGCGATCATCTGAACACGTGCCTGGGCTGCCAGATCCGACCCGAGTTGAGATTGGGTGCCCGGGAGACGCGGCGGGAGTGTTGCCTCCTTTTGGAGCATTGGACGGGCCGCAAATATCGGTGCCGGGTGCGGCCCCTTTTGGAGATACAGCGCGTTGACGACAATGGCAAAAATGGCAACGGTCGACATCACGATCGCCACGAATTCGCGTGGGCGCTGTGCGATCGCCGTGCCGATCCGACCAGCACTGCTAAAATTCGTAGAACCCCTACGCGCTGTTCGTCTACGCACTTTTCTTCACCCAATCATTTGAAATGCACAGATTGTCTCGATGACTTTCCGCCACAAGCTTAATCGGTTCGGTCGGCGTCCGGTCGACCGGTTTACCAATGGGCAATCGAACCGTTACCCGCGTCCCCTCGCCGACCCGACTGCGGATGTCGACCTCGCCCTCGTGCAGCTTCACCAGGCCTTTTACGATCGACAGTCCAAGCCCTGACCCATCGGACTTGCGGCCATGACACGTGCTGGCCTGAAAAAAAGCTTCCCCCAATCGCGCAAGATCGTCTTGCTCAATTCCGACACCGGTATCTTCGACCGTCACCACCAACTTTGGTCCGTCACACAACGCCCTGATGGTGACGCATCCGCCGCGCGGTGTGAACTTGATGGCGTTTGAGATGAGATTGATGAGGATTTGGTTGAAAGCACGCTTGTCCGCTGCGATCTCGGGCAGAATCTGGGCAATACGCAACCTGATCACGATGCCCTCCTCCCGCGCCTGTAGGGCCAGCAAGTCGACGCAATTTTCAATCGCCGGTCCCGGTGCGAATCTCTCCCGAGCAAGCTCGAAATGTCCGGCTTCGATCTTTGAGGCATCGAGCATGCTGTTTACAACAGACAAAAGATGGCGGCCCGAATCGTTGATCAATTTCGTATATTCAACCTGATCCGATGGGCTGATCTTGACACCGCTCTTCGTCAGCATTTCGGAGAAGCCGATGATCGCGTTCAGGGGCGTGCGGAGCTCGTGACCTATGGTGGCGATAATGCGGCTTCTGTCCGCATTCGCCCGCTTGGATTCGAGCCGGACCACCTCAAACGCATCGTCCTGAGCCTTTCGCTCGCTGATATCGCGGAGGATGGCAACAACATCTTGGGCTGTTCTTTCATGTCCACCGGGCTCGCATTCGAACGGCCTGCACCGCATTTCGATCCAGACAAATCGGCCGGGGCGCCGCGCCCCGTCATTTCGCTGAATGCGAAATTCAAGCGTGCGCATGTCATCGAAGCTTGCTGCATCGGCAAGTGTGGCCAGAAAGGCGGGCCGATCTGCAACGTGCACGCGCTTGAAAAGTTCGGTTCCAACAAGTTCAGTGACGGGAGTACCGAACAGTGGCTCAGCCGCCGGCGAAGCGAAAATGACCGAGCCGCCTTTGCCGCAGCGGATGACGGCGTCCGTCATGTTCTGTACCAAAAGCCGATAGCGACTTTCTTCAGCACCAAGCAGCTGGGCACCGACTTGGGCAAGCGACACCGCACCAAGCGCGAGACCCGTCGCATATAGCAACGCAGAAGCTATCGCGAGCGCGGCAAGGGTTTCGTGCAGATCCACGCTGTTCGACCGCATCACTCCTGCCATGCCAAGCATCAACAGCAATAATCCCGCGGCCATCGAAAACGCGGACGAGATCCATACGACGCGGCGCGATCCGGAAAGCGCCGCCTCAAGAGGCACGATAACGAGCCAAATCGCCGCGAACGAGCCAATGCCCCCCGCGGGAAGCGCGACAAGTACGACAAGCGCGCTCAGAGACAGCGAAGATAGAATATGCGCGGCCTGGTAACGCCCGGTGCGAACCAGGAAGTAGACGATGAGAATCGGAGTGACGAGCCAGGAGAAGACGGCGATTTCGATCTCGTTCGGCACACCGCGCAAAACCAAATAGACCGGAAGACCTGCAAGCGCAGCGAGGCTCCCGATCAGGCGCGACAGAATGAAAGCACGATAGCGCGCAGCTGCAAGCACATTCTCCTGCACCGCGACAGGTACTAAGGCGTCGACGTAGTTTCGTACCGGCGTGAGAAAACTCACCGTCCCTGTCACGTCTCGGCAAGCGGACGCGCCCCTATCTCGCGCGGACCTTAGGACAGAGGCGATTAAGCGAAGGCTAAGGGCCGTTTACACGGCAGTGCGTTATCAACACGGTCAGCATCGCCTTAAGAGCGATTGGCCGGCTATTCGCCGGTCATGGTGAAATTTCGGTAGCTATCTTCTGGCGCACAGGCCGGCCGCAACCAATTCTTACCGATCCGGTAACCATGTCAGCAGCGGGCTGAAGACTGATAAACGGGGGCGGAACAAGATTGTGCAAAATTTGTTTCAGGGGCGGGTAATTCAAGTTTGATGAAAATTCGCTTCGAGTTTGTCCAAAAAGCTCGTTGCATTTCAAATAACAGTTTCAGCGCTGTCTGCTAGGTTTGTCTCAAAGGCAGCGTAACTGCTGCCGGGGATCGCTACGGGTAGGGTCATGTTCTTCCTTCTGCGAATGGCATTTTGGCTGTGCGTCGTCTGCGTGCTGCTGCCCAGCGGCCCCAAATTGACGTCACCGGATGCACAAATTGACGCTTCGCAAGCTGTGACGTTTGCAAGCGCGGCGGTTTCTGACGTCCGGGGCTTTTGCGCACGCCAACCGGATGCTTGCGTTACAGGCGGCAAGGTTGCGGTCGCCCTTGGTCACAAGGCGGAGGCGGGCGCACGGACGCTCTATGAGTTCATCACGAAGCTTCGTGAAAAATCCGCGACACCTGAAAAAGCGGACAACAAGGCTGATACCGGCCAGGGCACGTTAACCCCGAGCGACATGGCGCCCACTTGGCGCGCCCCTGTCCCGTTGCCGCCCCGGCGTGAAGCACGCACTACAGGCCCGGCGGCATAAACACCCGAATTCAAGCCGATTTCATCGCTTGGCGGCGCCGTTCGCGAGCGTATATATGTGCGTTATGACGGCCATTGATGAGATCGTCGAGAATTTTGCGGTGCTCGAGGAGTGGGACGACCGTTACCGGTACGTCATCGAGCTCGGGCGCACGCTGCCCCCTTTGCCCGAGAGTGCTCACTCCGAGGCTAACAAGGTCCAAGGCTGCGCCAGTCAGGTCTGGCTCCTGACACATGTAATGGCCAACGGATCTTCGGGACCCGTCCTCACGTTCGAAGGCGATAGTGACGCTCACATCGTGCGCGGCCTGATTGCGATATTGTTTGCTCTGTACTCAGGTAAGAGCGCACGTGAAATTCTGGACGTCGACGCCCTGGCACTGTTTGACCGGATCGGCCTTCGGGAAAATCTCACGCCACAGCGCTCGAACGGATTGCGTTCGATGGTGCAACGAATCCGCGCCGAAGCTGGCGCTGCTTTGGCTGCTGTCGCGTAATCGCCGTTATTCAACGCTGAACCCTGCGTCGTCAGCCAGCCAGGTCCGCACATGCGAGTGTGCGCGTCCGCTTGCACGTGCGCCATAGCCATAGTGACGGGCGAGGCGCTCAAGCGCGAGCTGGAGCACGATTTTCGCCGAGCGAGCCGGCCAGCCGCGCTCACGCTCGGCTACATCAAGCCTTTTCAAAAAGCAGCATACGTCGACAAGCAACCCAGAAAATTCCGGACCTGCCGCATCAAGCGCGTGACGCACGCGCTGGCGGGCGGCAATGACGGCATCCGCCAGAAAACTCTTTTGATGGCCGCCTGACCGGCGGTCGGACGGAACCGGATTCGACCAATTCGAAGTTGTCCGCGGCATGAGATGTGCCCGCGTGAATTCGGCGCGCAGTCGTTCACCAGCCTGCAACTGGTGCGGCTCGATCATGACCCGGCCGTCACGCCCCCGCCGCCGGGCAAGCCAAGCCAATGGACTTTCATTGTCGTCGACGACGACTTTCGTACGGCCAGTCTTCGTGGCAACCTCGCGCTCACCTAGGGCGAGATGTTTTGCGCGAAAGCTGCCGATCTCAGGTTGCTCCAACTCCTGATGGAATCGAACTTTTACGTGCACGTGCGCACCCCGCATTTCTGCAATCACTTTAGGATTATATACCTATGGCGCGCCAGAATGAAAGGCCTCCGGGTGCACCGAGCAAAACTTGCCCACAACTTTTAGGAATTTTTCCTTATACGACGGGAAGCGTTATTTTGCACGCCGGCGCCGCTGTTGCCCAAGCCCCATTTGTTTCGCGAGCTGAGAGCGCGCCGCGGCATAATTTGGCGCAACCATCGGATAGTCGGCATTCAGACCCCACTTCTCGCGATACTGCTCGGGCGTCATGTTGTATTGGGTACGTAAATGCCGTTTGAGCGATTTGAATTTCTTGCCGTCTTCGAGACAGACAATGTACTCGGGGGTAATTGATTTCTTGACAGAAACAGCTGGCCTAAGCGGTTCGGAGGAGCCCTCCGCAGGTTTTCCGGAGACTCTTGCGAGCGCGGCATGAACCTGATTGATCAGCCCAGGAATCTCGCCAGCAGGCACTGTATTGTTGCTGACATAAGCGGACACGATTTCTGCGGTCAGCTCGATGAAATTTCCACTGGCTGTGCTGTCTGTCATTTGCAACTGCCCCGTTTGACGAGGCTGCCGTTGTCGGCAACCTTCCCCCCTTCAAACAGGCCCACTCAATCAACAGCTGCACGCCGACGAATGGAGGACCTATATTTAAAATTACTATCACACTTCTGTAGTTGCAAGAAAAAGGTCATTGTCTGACACGACAATATTGGGGTCATACGCGACGAATGCAAAAATCGCCGTAAGGAAATACCTAGAATGCAGGCTAGTGCAGTCTGGCTCTTACTATGAATTCTTTTCGAGGTGGCTGCGGAGTTCGTTAATCGAGGCGAACCGCAATGTGCCCTGCGGCAACTCCGCCTCGATCGAGCCATCGACATAGAGCGTGTAGCCCATCCCGTCGACAACTCCCGATTTCAGAATGGCGACGGCGCGTGGCTTTTGCGCTTCCGGGTCGGCACGCCTGGGTGCGGGAGAAAACGTATCGCGTGGCGGCGCAGATGATAGCTTAACCTCATCGGTGGCGTTGGATTTGGGTGGCTTTGCCTCGGCCGGCCACATCGCATCGAATCTCGCTGGTTGAAGCGGCCGCAGGGGCGGCCCAACCGGCGGGGCTGACGGAGGAGATGGTTTCCAGCCCGTTTCTTGGCCCCTGTCGGCAGGGCCCCTCACATCGGTCTTCGGTGCCGAAGCGGCAGATGGCTGAGGCGGCGACAGGGAGATTTCATCTTCCACCGCCATCGGCGCTACGTCCGGATTGGGCAGCGTTGGCGCCGCGAACGGGTCGTAACCCACCTCGCTCACAGTATTGGCCGGTATACCCGGCAACGGTCCCATTCGCCCGAGCGGTGTCTCCGACTTAGGGCGCGGCGGGAAAGGAACGCGATCGGGTATCGCTGCGGATGACGAAACTGCGGAAGCCTCCGCGATGTCCATCGGTTGCGCGTATCTCGTCGGCATTTCGCTTGTCAGCACCTCGGCAATCTGCCGCAGTTGGCCGACCGCCACGCCGAGCGCAATTATGATGAGGCCGCCGACGGCCGCAGTGGTGCCAGCGCTGATGAGCGTATTTCCGAAGCTGAATTCGTTGATCGGAATGCCAAATCCAACCATCAGCAGCCCTGCAACCAGGGCGAATGTGCCTACGCTGAACAGCAATACCGCCATACTCTAAGATCCCCTCTAGACCAGCACTTTTGCCGCAATTTTCCGGCTAAATTCTTCTGGCAATAGCAAATTCTCGCTTTTTAGCGAGGCTGCGGCAACCACTAAATGGATGGCGCCGGCTCCACTTAAATGCCACTGGCGCCCAGCCTCGGCCGGTCCGACGGGGCCTCCGCGGGCAACTCCTAGCTCCTTTCAAAAGTTGCCCGGAGCCGCTTCACCGCCTAATTAGCTTGATTGAGGAACTCGTCCGGGACAGGCCGGTTTCATCACAGAACCAGTTTATTCCCAGTCATTGTTTGTGCACCGAGGAGGACATGATGTCGTTCAAGCTGCCCGACCTTCCCTATGCTCACGATGCGCTCGCGCCCTACATGTCGCGCGAGACGCTCGAATACCATCACGACAAGCATCACAAAGCCTATGTCGATAACGGCAACAAACTTCTCGAAGGCAGCGGGCTGGAAGGGAAATCGCTTGAGGAGGTCGTGAAGGGATCGTTTGGCAAGAATGCCGGCCTCTTCAACAACGCGGGCCAACACTACAACCACACTCATTTCTGGCAATGGATGAAGCCGAACGGCGGTGGTGACAAAATTCCAGGCAAGCTAAAGGCAAAGATCGACAGCGACCTTGGCGGTGTCGCCAAGATGAAGGAAGATTTCACACAGGCTGGCGTAACGCAGTTTGGCTCGGGCTGGGCGTGGCTCGCCGTCAAAGACGGAAAGCTGATCGTCAGCAAGACACCGAATGGCGAAAATCCGCTCGTTCACGGCGCAACACCAATTCTCGGTTGCGACGTATGGGAGCACTCCTACTACATCGATTACCGCAATCGGCGGCCCGATTATCTCAAGGCGTTCCTAGATCACTTGGTGAACTGGGAACACGTGGAAGAAATGTTCGTCGCGGCAACCAAGTAGGCCAAGCGCAGAGGATCGAACCTCGCAGGATTCTTCTGAAAAATCCGACTACCGATCGGCGGATGTATTCGCCGATCGAGCGGCTCTCGTCGTGCTCGTCGCCGTTGCGGTCATCGCAGCGGCTACGTTCCGCGACTACGGCCTCGGATGGGATGACTATACCCATTCAGAATACGGCGATCTGCTGCTCGCCTTCTACGGCTCGGGCTTCTCGGACCAGCGCGCACTCTCATTCGTCAACCTGTACAAATATGGTGGCGGTTTCGACATGGCCGCGGCGCTCGCAGCGAAAATGTTGCCGTTCGGGCTGTTCGAAACGCGGCGCTTTGTCGGAGCCGCCGTCGGAATAGTTGGCCTGATCGCGACTTGGCGCATCGGCCGACGGCTTGGCGGACCGATCACCGGGCTGGTCGCCCTTCTGCTGCTTGCTGCCTGTCCGCTTTATTACGGGCATATGTTCATGAACGCGAAGGATGCCCCCTTCGCGACGGCAATGGCCGTGATGCTCCTCGCCCTCGTGCGCGCGTTTGATGAATATCCGCGGCCGGGCGTGATGACTGTCGGACTACTCGCGGCCGGTCTCGGGCTTGCATTCGGCTCACGGATCCTTGCCGGAATTGCGGCGCCGTGCGCCCTCGCAGCTTTGCTAATCATTGTCGTCGGCGAAGGCCGCGCGCTTGGTGCCAAACCTGCCGCGGCAAGGTTTGGCACGTTCGTCTTGCGATCGCTTCCGGCTCTCGTGATTGGCTACCTGATCATGGGGCTGCTGTGGCCGTGGTCGGTGCTCGCGCCACTCAATCCAATCCGCGCCGTAGAATATTTCGACACGTTCTTCGAAAAGCCCTGGCGGGAGATGTATGCCGGGAAATTGTTCCGCGTAACTGAGATGCCGGCAAGTTATCTGCCGCAGCTATTCGTGCTCAAGCTGCCGGAAATCATGCTGGTGTTTGGACTTGCTGGCACGTTCGGCAGTCTCATGGCCGTTTGCTCGCGCAACCTGCCAGTGACCCGCCGTGCAAATCTTCTTCTGGTCACAGCCTCAGCTTTCGTGCCGGTTGTCGTTGCAACGCTGACACATCCTGCGCTCTACAATGGTTTGCGGCACTTCGTGTTTGTGGTGCCGCCCTTTGCTGTGCTTGGCGGCCTCGCCGGCGCCTGGATGTTTGATCGGGCGAGGGCTCTCGGTCCATGGGCGGCCGCTGCATTTATTGCGGTCTCGATCGGCGGGCTGGCGCTGCCAATCAGCGACATCGTGCGTCTTCACCCCTATCAGTACACGGCCTTCAACTGGGCATCGGGCGGCGTCCGAATGGCGCACGGCAAATACATGCTCGACTACTGGGGGCTCGCCTTCAAACAAGCCAGCGAGGCTTTGAAGGCGAAACTCAGCGAAATGGGGCTTAAGCCGCCTGCGGGGCGCCGCTGGACTGTGGAGATTTGCGGCCCGCAGAGGCCCGCCGAGGTCGCGCTCGGACCTGATTTTGAAACGACATGGGACCGCAAACGCGCGGACTTTGCCATGATGCTCGGGACCTTTTATTGCCGCGACCTGACTGCGCCGGTGCTCGTCGAAATCGAACGCGCGGGCATCGACTACGCCCGCGTCTATGATATCCGCGGGCGTCCGGTCCCAAATCTCTTAACCGAGCCGCCGCCCTGATTCTTCATCGCTTCTCTTCGTTCAACACATCGGCTGCGACACGATGCGCCTCATTGGCAGCGGGGATCCCGCAATACATCGTCAACAGCAAGAGCACGTCCTGAATCTGCTCGGCAGAGCAGCCATTCTTGAGTGCGCCCTTGAGATGCACACGTAACTCGTTGTTGTGCCCAGCAGCCCCCATCATCGCCACCATGACAAGTGATTTGACCGCTGGCGGCAATGATGGGCGCTGCCACACATCTCCATAGGCGTAAGCATTGACGATAAATTGTAACGGTTTTCCGAAAGTGCCGAACGCGTTCATTCGCTTGTCGACAGCCTCCCGGCCGAACATTTCGACGCGTAGTTTGAGTCCACGCTCATTCTGCTCCTGGACGTCCATAATTCGCTTTCTCCTGTGAAAAATTCCGACGCATTGCCGTTGGCATAGCGGCTTGTCTACTATGTGCTATCCATGCCTCCTCTTCACGCAATTTCGCCGGCCTTTTCATGATCAATGCAGCGGTCATTGGCCTCGGCCGGTGGGGAAAAAACATCGTCGAGGCGGTACAGGGCAAAAGCAGGCGCCTGCGGTTCATACGCGGCGTCAGCAAGGAACCCGAGCTGGTCCGTGATTTCGCGGCCGCCAAAGGCTTCGAGTTATCAACCGACTTGGAAGACGCGGTCGCCGACCCGCGGGTACAGGCCGTTTTTCTCGCAACTCCGCATTCCCTGCATGTGGGACAGATTTCCGCAGTCGCTGCGGCGCGCAAGCCAGTCTGGTGTGAGAAACCTCTTGCTCTCACGCGCGCTGAAGCCGAGCGCGCCATCGAGGCCACGAAAAAGGCTGGAGTGCCACTTGCGCTCGGCAACAACAAGCGCTGCTTCCCATGCATGCTGGAGATGAAACGGATTGTTGCCGACGGGACATTGGGCGATATCCTCCACATTGAGGGAAATTTCAGCAATGAGCATTCAACCCGTGTCAAAGGCGGCTGGCGCGACGACCCGCGCGAGTCGCCGGGTGGCGGCATGACCGGTGCCGGCCTGCACGTGCTCGATGCATTTGTGAATCTCGCCGGCCCAGTTGCGAAAGTTGACGCGCGTGTCTACGCGCAGAAGTCACCTCCCGATCCACGCGACGTCGCGGCAGCAATGATGCAGTTCGAAAGTGGCGCGACCGGTCTCCTTGCCACAGTGCGCGCCGCGCCGATGTTCTGGCGCATTCACGTCTTTGGCACCAAAGGCTCTGCGGAAGCACGCGAGGAGACCTCGCTTGCGGTCGCGATGATCGGCGGCCAGCCCGAAACGAAGACCTTCCCGCCTGCTGATTCACTCGGCGTTCTGCTTGAAGCCTTCGCCGAAACGATCGAAACGGGGACGCCCTTCCCCGTATCGACGGCCGACATGCTTGACGTCGTCAGCGCTTTCGAAGCAACAATTCGCTCAATTGCCGAGGGAAAACCTGTTGCGGTCGCTTGCGGCTAATTTTTACCGCGCCGGCGCACTTCCCGAATGACCGCGCTGTTGTCGAGATCCGCCTCACCGGCGCGCACGCAAGCCTCGAGCACATTGGCGTGTACTTCAAGCATCGACAGTTTCTGGCCGGCGGCGGCGGCCTGAGCGAGCATCAGCTGTGCATCTTTCAGCGTTTGCCTGACACGGCCTTCAGGCGAGAAATCACCGCGCACCATTTTCGGTCCTTTGGTTTCCATCACCTGGGAGTAGGAAGCCGAGCCGCACGCCACGGCCAAGAATGCAGCGGGGTCAAGCCCCAGGCGCTCGGCGAAGACGAGGCCTTCTGCAAGTGCCAGACGATTGAGTCCGAGGATTAAATTGATGGCAAGCTTGGCGCGGCCGCCGTCCCCGACTTCGCCGATATGAAATCCGCGCGCAAAAAGTGCATCTAAAACATCTTTCACCTCGTCAGCGATCGCGGCATCGCCGCCAATAAGCGCGACGCCCTCGCCCCGGCGCACCTGATCGCTGGTGCCGGAAACCGGCACATCGAGATAACGGATGCCGCGAGGAATAACCCGCCGCGCCAGCGCCGCAACCTGATCGGGATCGCAGGTGCTCATGCACAGGACGATCTTGCCGGAGCCGTCACCGAGTGCGGGTAACAAATGATTTTCGACCACGTCCTCGACCTGATCGGTGCTGAACACCGCGACGATGACGCAGCGTGCAGGTCGCGCCAGCTCGGCAATCGATTGAACGGGCTGTCCGCCGATCTCGGTCAGGCGCATCCGCCGGGCCGGATCGATGTCGAAACCGATTACCGGGATATCTGCATCGAGAAGACGGCGGGCATAGACCTCGCCCATCAGACCGAGACCGACGACGGCAACGGGGGCACTCATTGCAAAACGCCGGGCGGCCTATGCATGTGCATACTCCCAGTATAGCTCGCGCGCCTTGCGGTAGAGCGGTCCGGGCTGCAGCGATCGTTCATCGACGCGATTGACCGGCATGACCTTGGAGTAATTGCCGGATGAAAAAATCTCATCAGCATTCTGCACGTCGCGGTAGGTCAAAATTGTCTCGACGACGTCCACGCCGGCATCCCGCAAAAGCTTGACGACGCGTTGCCGAGTGATGCCGTTGAGAAATGTTCCGTTCGGCGCCGGGGTAAAGACGACACCGTCCTTTCCGATGAAAATGTTGGCGGTGGCAAGCTCGGCCACGTTTCCCAGTAGATCGAGCACAACGCAGTTTCCGAAGCCACGCGCGTTTGCTTCCAGGAGCGCACGCGCATTATTGGGATAGAGGCATCCGGCCTTCGCATTGACCGGCATGCATTCGAGACTCGGCTTGCGGTAGGGCGACAGCGTCACGGAGAAACCTTCTGGTTTTCGCATGGGAGCCTCATAAAGGCTCAAACACCATTTTGTGGACTCGGGATCGGGCGCGACCAGCAATGTGCCACTGCGCTCCGCCCAGTACATGGGGCGAACATAGAGCGCTGCATCCTTGTCAAATCGTTTCGTGCCCTCACGGGTCAGGTCAAGCCATTGCTCGGTGGAGACAACCGGCTTGAGATGCATGGTTTCAGCGGAGGCATTCACCCGCGCGCAATGCAAATCGAGATCGGGCGACACGCCTTCGAACGTGCGGGCGCCATCGAACACCGAAGAGCAGAGCCAAGCAGCGTGATCGCGAACGCCCATGATCGGGACATTCCCGTCACGCCATTCGCCCTCATAGAAAGTCCAGGTCCTCGACCAATTTTGTTTCGGCACAGCCATCTCCACCGCGAGCCATGCGCGGGCTTGACCCGCGCCTCCATGCCGCGCTTCCACTGCGGGAAGGTTCATGGATCGCCGGATCCCGGCAATGACGAACTAACGGCGCAATCTTACGATACCGCCGCTGCAAAACACCATGGAATCCTCATTTGGAGGAGCTGATGTCAATTTTCGTTTTTGACGCTTATGGGACATTGTTCGACGTCCACGCCGCAATAGCGCGGTATCGGCAGGAGATGGGACCTGATGCCGACCGGATCTCGACCGTGTGGCGAACCAAGCAACTTGAATACAGCTGGACCCTCACGCTCGCCGGGCACTACACCGACTTCTGGACATTGACCGAACGTGCGCTCGATTACGCGTTGGCATTTGTTCCCGGTGCAAACCGGGCGCTCAGGCCCAAGCTACTGGACGCTTACTTCAAGCTCGACGCATTTCCCGACGCGCGCACGGCCCTCAAATCGCTGAAAGACAAAGGCCGCAAGACCGGGATCCTGTCGAATGGATCACCTGCCATGCTCAAGGGCGCTGTGGATGCGGCCGGCATCGGCAGCGATCTCGACGCGCTATTGTCTGTTGATGCGTTGAAGATGTTCAAGCCGCGGCCGGAGGTCTACTCCCTCGTCACGCAGCACTTCGGATGCAAGCCGGGCGACGTCACTTTCGTTTCTTCAAACCGCTGGGACGTGATGGCTGGTGTTTCCGTCGGCTTCCGCAGCATGTGGATCAATCGCGCAAAATTGCCCGACGAGTATCCTAACCTTGAGCCGGCGCGCGTCCTGAGCGATCTGAATGCATTGACGGAATTTGCATAGCACTTTGGTCGCAAAGGGCCCGACTGGCGCAACCGCCCATCCCGGCCTATATGCCGCCTGCACACCCCCGAACGATTCCCCTGCATGCAGCCGATCATTTCCGTTAAAGGCCTGTCGAAAATCTATGCGTCCGGCTTCAGGGCGTTGAGCGGAATCGATCTCGACATCCGCCGAGGGGAAATATTTGCGCTACTGGGACCCAACGGCGCCGGCAAGACCACGCTGATCGGCATTATTTGCGGCATATTGGTGCCCACGCACGGCAAGGTCACGGTCGACGGCCACGACATCATCAGGGATTATCGCGCAGCCCGCTCGCTGATCGGGTTGGTACCGCAGGAACTGCACACCAACGCATTCGAGAGTGTGTGGGCGACCGTGTCATTCACCCGTGGGCTGTTCAACAAGCCGAAAAATCCGGCCTACATCGAAAAGGTGCTGCGCGCACTCTCGCTCTGGGACAAGAAAGACAACGAGATCATGACGCTGTCGGGCGGCATGAAACGGCGGGTACTGATCGCCAAAGCGCTGTCGCACGAACCGCAAATCCTGTTCCTCGACGAGCCGACCGCCGGCGTCGACGTCGAATTACGCAAGGACATGTGGCAGGTCGTGCGCGATCTTCGCGATTCCGGCGTGACAATCATCCTGACCACCCACTACATCGAAGAAGCCGAGGATATGGCAGATCGCATCGGGGTCATCAACAAGGGCGAGATCATCCTGGTCGAGAACAAGAATGAATTGATGCGCAAGCTCGGGCAAAAGCAGCTTGCATTGCATCTGCAGAAGAAGCTCGACGCGGTGCCGGTGGAGCTTTCAGCGTACAATCTTAAATTGGCGGCGGACGGAATGGAGTTGGTATTTACCTATGACAGTCAGGTCGAACGCACGGGAATTACGGGGCTCTTGACCGATCTGAACCGGGCAGGAATTCGCTTCCGGGACCTTCAGACGACACAGAGTTCGCTCGAGGACATTTTCGTTGGGTTGGTGAGCGACAGGCGATGAACCTGCGGGCCGTACAAGCGATCTACCGATTTGAGATGGCGCGCACGGGCCGCACCATATGGCAGAGCATCGTCTCGCCGGTGCTTTCTACGTCTCTCTATTTCGTGGTGTTCGGCGCGGCGATCGGCTCGCGCATCACGGAGATCGAAGGCGTCCCTTATGGCGCATTCATCGTTCCCGGCCTTATCATGCTGACGCTGCTAACACAGAGCACGATGAATGCCTCCTTCGGCATTTATTTCCCGCGCTTTACCGGGACGATCTACGAGATTCTCTCGGCGCCCGTGTCTCCCTTCGAGATCGTGCTCGGTTATGTCGGGGCGGCGGCCACGAAGTCGATCATTCTCGGTCTAATCATCCTGGCAACGTCCTGGCTCTTTGTGCCGTTGCAAATCGCGCATCCCTTCTGGATGGTGGCATTTCTGTTGCTGACCGCGGCGACATTCAGCTTGCTCGGTTTCATTATCGGCATTTGGGCCGAAGGCTTCGAGCGGCTTCAAATGGTGCCGCTGCTGATCATCACACCGCTGACCTTTCTGGGTGGAACCTTCTACTCCACCAGCGTCCTGCCGCCGATCTGGCAGACAATCGCACTGTTCAACCCCGTCGTTTACCTGATCAGCGGTTTCCGCTGGAGCTTCTTCGAAATCGCTGACGTCAGCCATAACATCAGTATCGGCATGACGCTCCTGTTCCTCGCCGCCTGTCTCGCCACCGTGTGGTGGATGTTCAGAACCGGATACAAGCTGAAAAAATAGTCGCTCACATTTCCGTGGCTTTGAAACAAGCGAGCGGCGGCGGGGTAAGTTGCTGCGGGGCGTAACAATGCATGCAGGGAGGCATACCCATGTCGCTTTTAGTCAGAACATCTGCGGGTCTGGCGATTGCAACCGCACTGTCATCGCCGGTCTTCGCCCAGGGTCTCGTTAGCCAAAAGAACATCCCGCTTGCCATGGCTCAGACAATCGCCCAGGCAGCGCTGGCGCAATGTGAGAGCATGGGTTTCAAGGTTTCAGTCGCGGTCGTGGACAGGGGCGGCCTGATGATAGTCATGCTTCGCGGCGACGGCGCTGGACTGCACACGCCCGAGGGAGCAGAGCGCAAGGCCTACACGGCGCGCACCTTCAGCCAGCCGTCGGCCGATTTCGTCAAACGCCTGTCCGACAGGCCGGACACGGTCGGCTCACGGCAATATACTCGCGTGCTCGCGTTGGGCGGAGGCCTGCCCGTCAAGGCCGGCAATGAGGTCGTGGGTGCGGTCGGCGTCTCAGGCTCGCCGGGCAAGGACGACGTCTGCTCGCAAGCTGGCATAGACAAAGTCGCCGATCAGCTCAGGTGAAGCTAGGCTCCTGCGAGCGCGTGAAGAATGCGCGCCCAAGAGCGGATGCCCTTGTGGTAGCACTTCAGGTCGAACTTTTCGTTCGGCGAGTGGACCCGGTCATCGTCGAGCGCAAACCCGACCAGAAGCGAGTCCATCCCGAGC
>Ga0126382_10000120_pt1 | contig 27719 bp, 28 predicted proteins | sample PanSoiMetPlot_30_FD_92548 | JGI IMG/M metagenome (GOLD analysis project Ga0126382, IMG submission 92548) | Tropical forest soil microbial communities from Panama - MetaG Plot_30 | ecosystem: Environmental > Terrestrial > Soil > Tropical forest > Bulk soil | place: Panama | collected 2016-02-17
CTCGGGCGCAAGCCCTTTCACCGTGGCCTGGGTGCCGACCGGCATGAAGGCCGGTGTCGCCACCGGCCCGTGCGGGGTTGCGATCTCGCCGCGGCGGGCGGCGTCGTCGGTGGCCAGCAGGCGGAAGGAGAAGGGGTCTGACACCAGGGCGGCAAGCTCATGTATTGCAGCAACTCGATGCGGCTCATTTCACCGCTGTCGGCTCAGCAATCGCTGAATAGAACGGATGGCGGGCTTCGTCCACCCGGCCCGAGGTGCCGCTACCCTTCAGCCGCCAGCTTCCTGCGCCTGAAGTCGATCTCGGAGCTCGGGCGGGGCCGACCGAGCAGATAGCCCTGCACCTGATCGCAACCGGCTGCGCGCAGCAGCATCAACTGCTCCAGCGTCTCCACGCCTTCGGCCGTGGTCGAGATATCGAGACTCTTCGCCAACCCAGTGACCGCGCTCACGATCGCGGCGCAATCGCCGCGCCGTCCCAGATCGGCGACGAAAGAGCGATCGATCTTGATCTTGTTGAACGGGAAGCTCTGCAGATAGCTCAATGAGGAATATCCGGTGCCGAAGTCATCGAGAACAATAGAAATCCCGAGATCCTTGAGCTTGTGCAGCATGGCGAGATTCTCTTCGTTGTGCTCCAGGAACACCGACTCGGTCACCTCCAGTTCGAGCCGATCGGCCGTGAGCCCGGACTCGCTCAGTGCATCGGCAATCACTTGCGCCAGATTGCCTTTTCTGAATTGAACCGCCGACAAATTCACCGCGATCCGCATATTGGACGGCCAGCCGGCCGCCTCGGCGCAGGCGGCGCGGAGAATCCACTCCCCGAGCGGCTTGATCAGGCCGGTATCTTCCGCGAGCGGAATGAAGTCCCCGGGCGCCACCATGCCGCGCTGCGGATGCCGCCAGCGGACCAACGCCTCCATGCCGATCGTCTCCCTGGCGGCGATGCCGAGAAACGGCTGATAGTGAAGCTCGAACTCGGCGCGGGAAATGGCATTGCGCAGAGCGGCGACGAGTTCGTGCCGGGCATAGGCCTCGCGCTCCATCTGCGGCTCGAACAGGCAGTGCCCGTTGCGGCCGTCGGATTTGGCCCGGTAGAGCGCGAGGTCGGCCTTCTTGAGGAGTTGCTCGGCCGCCAAGCCATGGTCCGGCGCCAATGCAATCCCGATGCTGGTCTCGACCGTCAGCTGATGGCCCTCTATTTCGTACGGCTTCCCGATGACGGCCAGCAGCGTGCCGGCCAGCGCGATCGCTCGCTCGTTCCGGGCTCGCCGACCTTCTGCAGCACCGCGAACTCGTCGCCTCCGAGCCTGCCCACGACGTTGGTGTCGTGGACGGACGTCTTGAGCCGCCGCGCCACCTCCTTGAGCAGCGCATCACCGACCACGTGCCCGAGCGAGTCGTTGACTTCCTTGAAGCGATCGAGATCCAGCAGATGCACCGCGAACCGCTCGCCGTGCCGGCGACATCGCTCCATGGCGGCTTCGAGCTCGCTCAGGAAGAACACGCGATTGGCGAGGTCGGTCAGACCGTCGTAATGCGCCAAATGCGTGATCCTCGCCTCGGCACGCTTCTGCGCGGTAATGTCCTGGTGGATCGCCACCGATCCGCCATCCGGCATGGAGCGGCGGCTCACCGCAAAGACGCGTCCGTCGCGCAAGTGGTCGATGACATAATTGGGCGTGGGATGGAACGCCTGCTCCAGGCGGCTCGCCACATACAATTGGGTGTCCTTCAGCGTCGCGCCAGTTGCGACGCGAGCCTCGAGGATGGCACGCAACGTAGTGCCAGGCTTCGTCTGCTCGGGACTGAGACGGTACATTTCACCGTAGAGGGCGTTCGACAGCACGATTTTGCCGTCGGGGCCAAACATGCAGAGGCCATAAGGCATGTTGTCCAAGGCCGTTTCCAGCAACATATTGGTGCGGGACAGCGTCGAGGTTGTCGACGTAAGCCTGCGTTCGCGCGCGGCGCCGAATCCGATGCCAACGGCGATCGCGGCCCAAAGCGTGAAGCTTATGCTCCAGTAGACGCGGGCGTTGCGCGACGCAAACTTGAAAATCTCCGCCTCCGACACGCCGACGATCGCGATGAGCGGCAACCCGTCCACCACCCGATAGGTGATGAGTCGCTTGGTCGGGTCGATCATGCCGGGCTGGTTCCAGTAGCTGCCGGTCGGCGCGTCACGATAAAGCTGGAACGTTTTTGCACTGGCGACGGAGCGTCCGAACGTGTCGGTATGCGAGCGGCCGGCGCCGCCGCGGGCACGAATGATCCCGTCGAAGCCGACGAGAGAAACGATCCCATCCTGGCCGAGATTGAGCGAGCTGTAGAAATTCTCCAGCCGATGCGGGTCGAGCGTTGCCGCGATCACGCCGGCGAAGGAGCCGTCGGGCGCCGTGACGCGCCGGCTCAGCACGATGGCCCAGTTTCCGGTGGACTCCACGACCAAAGGCCGGCTGATGAAGAGCTCGTCCTCCGACGAATCGACGTGCGCGCGAAACGTCTCGTGCTTGCTGCGGTCGGCCCCTACGACGCTCCTGTGCGCCGTCGTATCCTTCACGATGCCATCGGCACCGGCGATCGTGAACCGGAACAGCATCTCATGGCGGGGGTCGGGGTCCTGCACCAAGGTTGCCAGCGTGAAATTGGCGGGATCGCGCTGATAAGACTTTCGCAGATACAACAGCGTGTTGTCGGCGCTCTTGATGGTGCGTGCGATGTACCCCTCGAACACCCGCGCCAGATTGTCGCCGTTCTGCAGCGCGGCGCTGTACGCGGCCTCCTTGTCCTTGCTGATGAGATAGAAGAGCCCGGCCAGAATGACCAAGCTCATGCCCACACCGAGATAGGTTACCGGTTGAAGGAACGATCTCAACCAGGCCGGTGATAAACAACCGCGCATTGCGGGGATCTTCTGCCTCGCCTGTCCCCGCCGATTTAGCGCAGTCTTTCTTAAAACTTGCTTCCGGCCGCCGTGGAATTGTCGGCTTACTCGCACTGTTCCGTTTCGGACCAAAGCCGAGATCAGCGGTCCAATAAGGTCAATAGCCCCTTAAGCAATTGCAGCGGATTTGGCGGACAGCCACGGATGTGAAGATCGACGGGCACGATACCGGCAACGCCACCGACCACGGCGTAGCTGCCGGCAAAGATGCCGCCGTCGACGGCGCAGTCGCCGACCGCAACCACCCATTTGGGATCCGGCGTTGCGTTGTAGGTGCGCTCCAGCGCCTCGCGCATATTCATGGTGACCGGCCCGGTTACCATGAGCACGTCGGCATGGCGCGGCGACGCCACGAAGCGCAGCCCGAAGCGTTCGAGGTCGTAGAAGGCATTGTTGAGCGCGTGAATTTCGAGCTCGCATCCGTTGCACGAGCCGGCATCGACCTCGCGGATCGAAAGACTGCGCCCCAACCGCCGCCGCGCTGCCCGGTCGACCGCGCCAGCCAGCTCGGCCAGCATGGCGTCGTCACCGGGCGGCGGCGCTTCGGTCAGCGGACGGCGTAGCATGCTCTCGAGCAGGATTCTGCGCATGTCGCTGCCTCAGAGATCGTGTCCGGAATAGGAGCAGTTGAACGATTTGTTGCAGAGCGGGAAGTCGGCGACAATGTTGCCCTCGATCACCGCTTCCAGGAGCGGCCACTGGAACCACGACGGATCGCGCAGGTGGCAGCGCGCAACCCGGCCGCCGGCGAGCCGCACCCAGGCCAGCACATCGCCACGAAACGCTTCCGCCATGCCGAGCCCTTCTCGCGTCTCGCCATCCGGCTCGACTTCGGCCCGAATCGCCCCGCCCGGCAGGCGCCGCAGGATCTGTTCGAGCAGCGCGACGCTCTGCTCGACCTCGCGGATGCGCACCCAGACCCGCGCGTTGACATCGCCCGCCTCGAACACGGGGACTTCGAAGTCGAGCTGATCATAGGGCGCATAACCCAACGCCTTGCGGGCATCGAAATTACGTCCGCTGGCGCGGCCGACATGGCCGCCGGCGCCGAACTGCAGGGCCAGATCGCGGCGCAGGATGCCGGTCGTGGCGGTGCGGTCCTGCAGTGACGCCGTGTTGTCGTAAAGCTCGATCAGCTCGGGGAACCGCCGCCTGATCTCCTCGATGAGACTTGTCACAGCGGATCTGCCGTTCGCTGCCAGGTCACGCGCCACGCCGCCCGGCACCACGACGTCCATCATCAACCGATGGCCGAAGCAGGAATCCGCCGTGCGCAGCACGCGTTCGCGCAGCACCCCGCACTGGGCATGCATGAGCGAGAACGAGGCGTCGTTGCAGATTGCGCCGATGTCGCCGAAATGATTGGCCAGACGCTCGAGCTCAGCCATCAATGCGCGCAGGTAGGTTGCGTGCGGTGGAACCGTGGCGCCGGTCGCGGCCTCGACGGCGTGCGCAAAGGCGATGGCATAGGCAACCGTGCTGTCGCCCGACGTGCGGCCGGCGAGACGCGCCGCCTTGTCGAGGCTGGCGCCGGCCATCAGCGCGTCGATGCCCTTGTGCACATAACCGAGGCGCTGCTCCAGGCGCGCCACGGTCTCGCCGTTGGCGGTGAAGCGGAAATGCCCGGGCTCGATGATCCCGGCATGCACCGGGCCGACCGGGATCTGATGCAGGTTCTCCCCTTCGACCGGAAGGAACGCATAGGGCGCACGCACCGCCGGGGCATCCCCGCGAGCACCGAGCGGGTGCTGCACGCTCCAGAAGCCAAGATCGAGCCAGGGCCGCGGATCAGGCAGACCCACCGGGTCGATGCCGTAAAGGTCGCACAGCGCCCGTTCGAGCCGGATGGCCGGCGGATGCAGCGCGCCGACCGACGGATAACGTCCGGCGGGGCATTCGATCGTGGCCACCGCGATCTCGCGCTCGCCCAGCACGCACATGTGCACGGCGCCCAAATGTTCTGTCTCCAAGTCGCCCCACAGGCCGAGCAGCGTGCATTGGCCGGCCGCCAGCTGGTTCGTCAGCGACCGCCAGCCGTCGTCATTCACCACCACGCGCGGCCACGGGCGGTGCTCTGCGATCCGCCTGCCTTCGATCATGTCGATCAGCTCCGGCATCGGTCCTATCCCAACAGCTTCGCCACGTTCTGGAACCAGGCGACTAGCGCTGGCGGCAGGTAGACGCCGGCGACAAACACTAAGGTGAGATGCGCGAACATCGGCACGTAGGATGCCTTCGCTTTCGCAGTGGGACCGCGCGGCTCGCCGAAGGCGATGCCGTTCAAGCGCAGGAACAGCGCGGCGACGCCAACGAGGATGCCGAGGACCAACACGATCGCGAGCCACGGAGCCCGCGCGAAAGTCGACGTCACCACCAGGAACTCGCTCATGAAGATGCCGAGCGGCGGCAAGCCAGCGATGGCGACGACGCCGAGCACCAGCCCCCAGCCGAGCACCGGATTGGTCACCGTGAGCCCGCCCATGTCAGCGATGCGCTGCGTGCCCTTGACCTGCGCGATATGGCCGACCGCGAAGAAGATCGCCGACTTGGTCAGCGAGTGCATGGTCATGTGCAAAAGGCCGGCGAAATTGGCGAGCGGGCCGCCCATGCCGAAGGCGAAGGTGATGATGCCCATGTGCTCGATCGAGGAATAGGCAAACATGCGCTTGATGTCGCGCCGGCGGTAGAGCATGAACGCCGCGAATACCAGCGAGATCAGCCCCATCGTCACCATCAGCGGCCCGGGCGCGAGCGCAGCCGGGTTGAGCGCGAGCAGCATCTTGAAGCGCAGCAAGGCGTAGAGCGCGACGTTGAGCAGGAGCCCGGACAGCACCGCCGAGATCGGGGTCGGGCCCTCGGCATGGGCGTCGGGCAGCCAGGCATGCAGCGGCGCGAGCCCGACCTTGGTGCCGTAGCCGAGCAGCAGGAAGACGAACGCCACGTTGAGCAGCGCCGCATCGAACTCCCCGCCACGCGTCATCAGTGCGGTCCATTCCATGGCCGCGAGCCCCTCCCCGATCACCGGCCTCGCGGCCATGTAGACCAGGATGGTGCCGAACAACGCGAGTGCGATGCCGACGCTGCCGAGGATGAAATATTTCCACGCCGCCTCCAGCGCCTCATGGGTGCGATAAATGCCGACCATGAGCACCGTCGTGAGCGTGGCCAGCTCGATCGCCACCCACATCACGCCGATATTGTTGGCGACCAGCGCGAGGTTCATCGCGAACATCAGCACCTGATACATCGCGTGGTAGAAGCGCAGGAACGTCGGCGTGAGCCGGCCGGTTTCGAGCTCGTGGCCGATATAGCTTGCGCTGAACACGCTGGTGGTGAAGCCCACGAACGTGGTCAGAACGATGAACACGTTGTTGAGATCGTCCACCAGCAGATAAGGCCCCGGCTGCGGCCGGCCGAAGAACAGCGAGACCGCCGACAGGAAGGTCAGGAAGGTCGCGATCACGTTGAGCGTCGCGGTCGGCCGATAGCCGGGCAGCGCCGCCAGCAGCGCCGCAGACAGCGCCGGGATCAGGAGGACGGCGGCGACCGGGTCGAAGTGCGCCGTCATCGCCGCTCTCCGCGGAAACGGTCGAGCGCCTGGAGGTCTACCGTGTCGAAGCGCTCACGGATACGGAACAGGAAGATGCCGATCACGATGAAGGCGATGAGGATCGAGAAGGCGACGCTGATCTCGACCACCAGCGGCATGCCCTTGGCGCCGGTTGCGGCGAGCACCAGGCCGTTCTCCAGCGACATGAAGCCGACCACCTGGCTCACGGCATTACGGCGCGTCACCATCATCAACAGGCCGAGCAGCACCACGGCGAGCGCGAAGGCGAGATCCTCGCGGGCGAGCGGATCGGCGCCTGCGGTCACGCGCAGCATCACCACCATCGACAGCGCCACGAGCCCCATCCCGAGCAGCATCGCCATGCCGACGCCGACCACCTTCTCGATCTCGCGGTGGATGCCGAGGCGGACGATGATACGATGGAGCACGACCGGGATGACGATCGCCTTGAACACGAGCGCGATCAGCGCAGTCACGTAGAGGTGCGGCGCGTTCTGCACATAGGCCTGCCAGGCCACCGACAGCGCGAGCACAAAAGCATGCAGCGCGAACATGTTGAGCAGTGCGTAGAGCCGGTCCTGGTAGAGCTGGAGGAAGCTCACCAGCACCAGCGAGCCAGCCAGCAGATGGGCGACGTCGAAGGTCAGGCCGCGCATCAGAAGCTCCGCGACACGAAGAGGAGAAGCGTGGCCAACAGGCCGAGCATCAACGCGGCGCCAAGGAACTCCGGCACCCGGAACACACGCATCTTGGCGATCGAGGTTTCGAAGACCGCGAGCAAAACCCCGCCGACGGCGAGCTTTGCAACATAGGCCGTCAACCCGACCGCCAGAGTGCCTGCCCCCGCGCCCGCCGGCACCAGTCCCCAGGGCGTGAATATGCAGGCGATCAGCGAGACATAGAGCAGGAGCTTCAGCGACGCCGTCAGGTCGATCAGCGCCAGATGCCGTCCGGAATATTCCAGCACCATGGCCTCGTGCACCATGGTCAGCTCCAGGTGGGTCGCTGGATTATCCACGGGGATGCGCGCGTTTTCGGCGATTGCCACCATGATCAAGGCGATCAGCGCCAAGCCGAGTGAGACCCGCAGACCCACCTCCGACGAGACCAGGAAGGCGGCCATGGTGGAGAGCTGGGTCGAGCCGGCGATCAGCGCGACCGTGAACACGATCATGATCATCGCGGGCTCGGCCAGCGACGCGATCATCACCTCGCGGCTCGACCCGATCCCGCCGAAGCTCGTGCCGACGTCGAGGCCGGCCAGCGCCAGGAAGAAGCGAGCGCTGCCGAGCAGCGCAATGATGGCGATGAGATCGGCCGACCAGGAGAACATCAGCCCGGTGCGGACGGTCGGCACCAGCGACGCCGCTACCCAGGTGGCGGCGAAGATGAGATAAGGAATGACGCGGAACAGCCAGGAGGCGTTCTCCGCCAGCACCACCTCCTTGCGCATGAGCCGCGCCAGATCGCGATAGGGCTGGATCAGCGACGGTCCCTGCCGCAGCAGCAGGCGCGCCTTCACCTTGCGCACCAGGCCGGTGAGCAGCGGCGCCAGCAACAGCACCAGCAGCATCTGCACGCCCTGCACGGCGAGATCGACGATCACGGCCATATCGCGAGCACCATCAGCAGGAGCACGAGCGCGGCGAAGACCAGGCTGAGGAACTGCCGGATGGTCAGGAATTGCAGATGATTGAGGCGGTCGGCGGCAAGGCCGACACCGCCGGCGACGGGTGCATAGAGCGCGTCCCAGATGACGTCGCGCAGATCCACGGTGAACCGCGCCGGCCGCCCATCGCCAGGCGGCGGCATCTCGACATGCTCGCGGGCGCGAAAAACCACCGTGCCGAACACGCGGCGGATCGGCTGGGCAAAGCTCGATGCGCTGTACTGGGTCGCGGGATTGGCGTCGGGGTAGCCGCAGTCCCAGGGTGGCGCGCGACGCAACCGGTCGGAGGCCAGCCGATGGATCGCGAAGGCCGCCAGCATGCCGGACGCGACCATGAACACGAACACCAGGAGGCCGTTGTAGGAGCTGCGGCTCTCGGCGATCGGCACGATCGACAGCCACTCAACGCCGCGCTGTACCGGCATGCGGGCGCCGACCAGGCCCTGCACCACCGGCGCCAGTGCATCGATGAAGAAGCCCGGGAGAATTCCGGCAACGAGGCAAAGCGCCGCGAAGAAGAACATCGCGGCGAGCGAGAACCGGTCAGTTTCCTGTGCTGCAGCCGCGGCCGGCGTGCGGGGGCGGCCGAGAAACGTCACGCCGAAGGCCTTGACGAAACAGGCGGCGGCGAGCGCGGCGGAGAGCGCCAGCAGCGCCCCCACCGCAGGCACCAGGAACTTGAGGCCCCAGGACGGGAGCTGCGGGCTCAACAGGATCGCCTGGAAGGTCAGCCATTCCGAGACGAAGCCGTTGAGCGGCGGCAGCGCCGAGATCGCCGCGCAGCCGACGAGAAAGACGAAGGCGGTCTGGGGCATGCGGTGAATGAGGCCGCCGAGATGTTCCATGTCGCGCTCGCCGGTCTGCGTGAGCACCGCACCGGCGCCGAAGAACAAGAGGCTCTTGAAGACGGAATGGTTGAACACGTGGAGCAGGCCGGCGGTGAGCGCGAGCGCTGCCGCCAGGCTCATCCCGTAGTGCTTGAAGGCGAGTGCCAGCCCGAGCCCGATGAAGATGATGCCGATGTTCTCCACCGTGTGATATGCCAGCAGCCGCTTGAGGTCGTGCTGCATCAGCGCGTAGAGCACGCCCATGACGGCAGTGACGCCGCCGAGCGCGAGCACGACCATGCTGCACCACCAGTCCGGAGGGCCGAGCAGGTCGAACACGATGCGCACGAAGCCGTAGATCGCGACCTTGGTCATCACGCCGCTCATCAGCGCCGAGACGTGGCTCGGCGCCGCCGGGTGTGCGAGCGGCAACCAGACGTGCAGCGGCACCAAACCGGTCTTCGAGCCGGCGCCGACCAGCGCCAGCACGAGTACCGACGCCGCTGTCATCGCCGAGGGATGGGCGGCGCGGATATCGGCAAAGGCATAGCCGCCGTCCGCCCCCGCCAGCAGCCCGAAAGTGAGCAGCAGCGCAAGCGTGCCGAAGCTCGCCATGATCAGGTAGACGTAGCCGGCACGCACGTTGTCGGCGACGCGATGATGCGCCATCACCAGCGCCCAGGACGACAGCGACATGAACTCCCACGCCACCAGGAACGTGAAGGCGTCGTCGGCGAGCACGACGAGGCTCATGCCGCCGAGAAAGGCCGGATAGAACGGCAACACGCGTCCCGGTGCCTGCTCGTGACGCCCGTATCCGAGCGCGAACAGGCTGGCGGCAGCGGCGCCGAGATTGACCACGGCGAGGAAGAAGGCGGCCAGCGCATCGAGCCGGAAATGCGCGCCGAGCCAGGGGATGCCGAGCGGCAGCGTGGCGACCGAGGTCGTATCGGACACGCCGAGCAGGGCAAGGAGCGCGATCGCGAGCAGCGCCAACGAGGCGGTGAGGCAGATGCCGTAGACCGCGGGGCGCGCCTGTGGGGTGTCCCCCAGCGCCACGGCAATGGGCGCGCTGGCGATGAGCGCGGCGGCACAAGCAAGGGCCCAGAGCACCGGCGCCATCGTTGGTCCCCGCTCAGCCCTTCAGTCGCACGCCGCGACCGCCGCCGTGACTCGCGGCGCCGTCGCCGATCAGCTCGATGCCGGCCGCGGCCATCGCCTCGACCAGCTTCATCAGTGAATCGACGTTGCCCCGGATCACCCCCTCGCTCGACTCCATGCGCTGAATGGTCGGCAGCGAGAGGCCGGAGCGCTGGGCGAGCTCGCGCTGGTCGATGCCCAGCAGCGCCCGTGCGGCACGCATTTGCGGCCCGGTGATCATGTCTCAGACATCAGAATCGATACGTCCCACCTTCCAATTCATGCGTAATTTATAGAAGATGAAATAGCAAGGTGGAATTACGGGCCACGAAACAGCAGGCAGGCATCGCCGTAAGAGTAGAAACGGTACCCTGCCGCGATCGCATGCGCGTAGGCGCGCCGCATCGTCTCGAGGCCGGAAAAGGCCGCGACCAGCATGAACAGGGTTGAGCGCGGCAGGTGGAAATTGGTCATCATCACGTCGACGGCGCGGAACCGGTAGCCCGGCGTGATGAACAAGGCCGTCTCGCCCATGAACGGGCGAATGGTGCCATCGTCGCCGGCGGCGGCCTCGATCAGCCGCAGCGACGTCGAGCCGACGGCCACGATGCGGCCGCCGGCGCGACGCACGGCGTTGAACGCGTCCGCGGTCTCGGCACTCACGCATCCGGCTTCGGCATGCATCCGATGCGCGGACGTGTCGTCGACCTTGACCGGAAGGAACGTCCCCGCCCCCACATGAAGCGTCACCTTGTGAAGCGAGATGCGACGTTCCTCGAGGCGTTCAACCAGGGCATCGGTGAAGTGCAGGCCGGCCGTCGGGGCTGCCACCGATCCTTCGGTCCGGGCGAACAGCGTCTGATAGTCGATGCGGTCGCGCTCGTCGGGCGCTCGGCGCGCGGCGATGTAGGGCGGCAATGGCATGTTGCCGCGCTCGTCCACGGCCTGGTCCAGTACCGGACCATGGAACGCAAAGGCGAGCGTGACCTCCCCTCCCTCGCCTTTCGCCTCCACGGTGGCATCGAGCTGGCCGAGGAAGCAGACCTTGCCTTCGTCGCCGAAGCGCACGACGTCACCCGCCGCGAGCCGCTTCGCCGGCTTCACGAAGGCGCGCCAGCGCGCACCGTCGATGCGCTGATGCAGCGTGGCCTCGATCGCCGGTTCAATGGGGCCGCGGCCGATGCGGCGGCCCTGCAGCCGCGCCGGGATCACTTTGCTGTCATTGACGACGAGGGCATCGCCGGGCGCCAGCAGGTCGGGCAGATCGCCCACGCCATGGTCCGCCAATTCCACCGTGGCACCGGGACGCACCACCAATAGCCGCGCGGCATCGCGCGGTACCACTGGCCGCAGAGCGATCCGCTCCGGCGGCAGCTCGAAATCGAACAGGTCGGTGCGCATGCCCCTTCTTACAGGGGCATTTACGCCAGGTCATGTACGCCAGGTCACGTACGCCAAGTCATTGGCTGTCAGGCCATCGCTCGCCCGGTCTACGGCGGATACGGGTCGAGCCCGTAGGTCCATATGGGCGATGCTTTCCCGGTCTCGTCGAGGCGGAGCACCTCGGTGCGTTCCCCGTGGTCGCCGAGCAGGTGCGCGGCGTCGATCGCGAACAGCACCGCCTCGCGCTCGCTCTGGTAGGGACCAAATTCCTCGCCCTCGAACTTGATGAACCAGACGTCTTCCTGGCGCACGATCAGGTAGCGCACGCGCGCAACCGCCGACGTGAACGCCGTGGGCGGCCGCCGGTCTTCCGTGCGAATTCGCGGCATGATCTCCCCATGAGATTGCCCTGATTCGAGGAGAACGCTTTCCGCCCCCGGCCGGTTCCGCGCCCGCTGCGCCGTTCATTCGATAGAATTTGAATAAATCGTTGATCCTACAACGGTCGCGATCTGGTCGCCGTTACGTCAAACGGCCTTCACAGCCAGCCGCTATGGGACGGCCACGAACTAGGCGAAACAGGAGAAGCCCATGGGCGCCGTCATGATCCGATGCCCCGAGACGGGACAGGAGATCCCGACCGGCATCGTGACCGACCGCGAAAGCTTCGCGGCCACGCCGGTCTTCTTTGCACGCGTCCTCTGCCCGATCTGCCGGACCGAGCACGAATGGTTCGCCAAGGAAGCGTGGCTGTGCGAGGCCGCCCCTGCGGCGCGCGTTCGCGGCGCAATGACGATGCGGGAACGACGCTAGTATCCCGATTCCGAAGTTCGCATGAGTTTGCAGCACGTCCGGATGCGAACTTCGGAATCAAGGGACACTAGCAACTCTATGATTCTAGTGCCGCTTTTGAACCCGAAGTTCGCAAACGCACTTGCCGCGAAACCATGCGAACTTCGGGTTCGCGGCACTAGCGCGTGCTTATTCAGGCGTCCGCCACCATCTTTGCGGAGATGATGCGGTCGGGATCAGTGACCGGTTCGCCGCGTTTGATCTTGTCGACGTTCTCCATTCCCTCGGTCACCTTGCCCCAGACCGTGTACTGGCCGTTGAGGAAAGGTGCGTCCTCGAAGCAGATGAAGAACTGACTGTCGCCGGAATCCGGATTTTGCGCGCGCGCCATCGACACGGTGCCGCGCCGGTGCGGCTCTTTGTTGAATTCGGCCTTGAGCTTCTTGCCCGAGCCGCCGGTGCCGGTGCCGTGCGGGCAGCCGGTCTGCGCCATGAAGCCGTCGATGACGCGATGGAATACGATGCCGTCGTAGAAACCTTCGCGCACCAGCTCCTTGATGCGCGCGACATGGCCAGGCGCGAGGTCCGGTCGCATCAGGATGGACACCTTGCCCTTGGAGGTTTCGAGAATCAGCGTGTTGTCCTGGTCGGCCATGGGGAATTCTCCGCCTGCTTGAGTTTTCGTTCGTCGATCAATCGCATGGTGAACGGCCTGCCCGCCACCGCGTTTCCGAGCGCATCGGTGAACGGCAAGGGCGTGCAGCGCTTGAGCATGTCGGCCACGGCGACGCGATAGGCCAACCGCTCATCGTCGGATGCGCCGGCCGATTCGAACGTGATCCGGGCCTGACCTAACAGCTCGCCGTTGCGCCGGAAGCTCATCATCACCGTCATCTGCATGCCCGGACGCGATTGCTCGAGCGCCGGCGGAATCCAGCAGGCCCGCAGCGCCGCCCCGAGCTCCACCAAGGTATTGAGCTGCGGGCGCGGCGCCTGCGCCGCCGTTCCGTCCGAAAGTGTCGCAAGCGCGAGCGCAGCAGCGAAGGCTCGAGGACCAAAATGGACGCAACTCGTCACGACCTGCCCCGCGGGCTGTCCTGGGTCGCACTCTATCGCTCATTTGGCGTCGGCCGCCACCTGCACGCGGGTCATGCGGTCGGGGTCGGGCACCGGCTCGCCCTTCTTGATCTTGTCGACCGCGTCCATGCCGGAGAGGACCTCACCGACCACGGTGTATTGGCCGTTGAGGAACGAGCCGTCGGCGTACATGATGAAGAACTGGCTGTTGGCGGAATTGTTGTTGCCGCCCTTGCGCGCCATGCCGACCACGCCGCGCTTGAACGGCACGCTGGAAAACTCGGCCGGCAGGTCCGGATATTTCGAGCCGCCGGTGCCGTCGCCCTTCTGGCCGTCGCCGGTCTGCGCCATGAAGCCGGCGATGACGCGGTGGAACGGCACGTTGTCATAGAACTTCTCGCGTGCGAGCTGCTTGAGACGCTCGGCGTGCTTGGGCGCGATATCGTTGCGCAGCTTGATGACGATGCGGCCGTGCTTGGTGTCGATCAGCAGCGTGTTCTGCGGATCGGCACCGGCCGGCAGTTGTTGCGCGAGGGCGGGCGCCGCGCAAATTAGCGCGGCAACGAGCGCGAGCAGACGGATCATGACATCTCCCGGGGTCAACGGCCGGACGATTTGCCGGCAAACTTCTGTTTCAGGCGCGACGCGATCGCCGGCGGAACGAAGGACGACACGTCGCCGCCCATGGATGCGATCTGCCGCACCAGTGTGGCGGTGATCGGGCGGACGGCGGGCGACGCGGGCAGGAACACCGTTTGCACGTCGGGCGCCATCGTGCCGTTCATGCCCGCCATTTCCATCTCGTAGTCGAAATCGGTCGCGCTACGCAGCCCGCGGATCAGCAGCGTCGCGCCTTCGCGTTGCGCAGCGGTAACGACCAGATCGGCGAACGTAATACAGGCGAGTTGGCAGCCGGCCGCGCGCGCCAGCGGCGCGCAGGTTTCCTCGATCATGGCGAGCCGCTCCTGGGTGCTGAACAGCGGCGTCTTGCCGGGATGGGTGCCGATCGCGAGCACGAGCCGGTCGGCAAGCCTTGCGGCTTGGCGAACCAGGTCGAGATGGCCGTTGGTCACGGGATCGAATGACCCCGGAAAGAGCGCGGTCCGCGGCATGCATGGGGTCTAGCGCGCGATGCACCTAGCCGCAAGGTCCGCGCACCGTGGTTTTCGGGTAATGTCCTAATTCGGGCCTAGTGTCGCAGTACGAGCAGCAACCGTCTCAGATTCCTCGAGTGGGATACGTAAATGAGCCCCCGTACCCGGTATTGGACGTTACATTGGCTTCGGGTTGCGCTGTGGCCATTGCCAGCTCTGACCTTGTTCAGAGCTGGGCGTGCGTTCGTGAATGCGGTGCGCGGCAGAGCCTGAGAAGCCGCCTGAGCTCGGGTCCCACGCGACCTGCTGCCTGCGTCCGGCGGTCACGTCCGTCACCGCCGCTGTTCGCTGCTTCCGTTCGCCGCGGCCCTGCCAGCGGCTGCGGGCGCGCATCCGAAATCAATGATAGGATTGAGCCGGCACGGGACGTTGTCAGAGAAGCCATGTTCAGGGACGCGAGGGGTTCGATCTACGCCGGCGATCCGCCGCGACATCCAGGCGTTACGCCTTGGATCAAGGCCGTCGGCCGAGCGGTCGCAATCGTGCTCTGCCTTGTCGTCTTCGGGCCGCCCCTGGCGCAGGCCTATCCCACCAAGCCGGTCAAGCTGATCGTGCCGTTCGCCGCTGGCGGCCCGATCGACGTCATGGGCCGCCTGGTCGCGCAATCGCTGTCAGCGACGCTCGGCCAGCAGGTCGTGGTCGATAACCGGCCCGGCGCCAGCGGCGCGATCGGCACGCGCGCCGCGGCGGCCGCCGAGCCCGACGGCCACACCTTGCTGATCGGCAGCGTCACCACGCTCGCCACCGGACCGCTGCTCGCCAGGAATCTCGGCTACGACCCGCTCAAGGACTTCGCCCCGATCGCCCTGCTGGCGAGCACGTCGTTTGCGCTGGTGGTCAGCCCGAGCGTGCCCGCGGCCACGCCGCAGGACTTTATCGCCTTCGCACGCGCCAATCCCGGCAAGCTCAATTTCGGCACCCCGATCGGAACGTTGTCGCACCTGACCGGAGAATTGTTCCGGATCAAGACCGGCATCGACTTCGTCGTCATCCCCTACAAGGGCGCCGCGACCGCGGTGACCGACATCTTGGCCGGTCAGGTCGACATGACATTCGAGCCGACCTCGGTGCTCGTGACCCATATCAACGACGGCAAGGTGCGGCCGCTCGCCATTACGAACGCCACGCGCAGCCCTCAGCTTCCTGACGTGCCGACCCTGATCGAAAGCGGCGTAGCGGGCTTTACCTCGCATTCCTGGACCGGAATCCTGGCGCCCGCCGGCACGCCCGCCGCGGTCGTGAGCAAGCTCAATATCGCGATCAACGACGGCTTGAAATCGCCCGACATGAGCGCAAGCCTGCAACGGCTCGGCGCCGACGCAAAAGGTGGGTCGCCGCAGGATTTTGCCGCATTCATCGGCGAGGAAACGCGGAAATGGGGAGCAATCGTGAGATCATCCGGAGTGAAGCTCGATTGATCGCCACATCCGGACGTTCGATCGCAGCCGGCCTGCTGGCGGCGGCGATCGTGGGCGCAGCGAGCTTGGCGCCGGCGCAGACGCCGCCCGACGAGCGCGAGCTGCGCATCTATGCCGGCCTGCACGACGCGGCCGCGCGCGGCGACGTCGCCGAGATCGAGAAGTTGATCGCCGACGGCGAAAAGCCGAACATCCAGGACTCGAAGAGCCGCACCCCGCTGCATGTCGCCGCGTTCCTGCGCAAGCACGATGCAGCGCGTACGCTGCTCAAGCACGGCGCCAATCCAAATGCGCTCGACGCCGAGCGCTATGACGTGATCACCATCGCCGCGGTCAACAATGATCTGCCGATGCTGGAGATCGTAATCGAAGGCGGCGGCAACGTGCGCGCCATCACCAGCCCCTATAACGGCACCGCGCTGATCGCGGCGGCCCATCGCGGGCATGTCGAGATCGTGCGGGCGCTGATCGCAGCCAAGGCGCAGCTCAACCACGTCAACAATCTCGGCTGGACCGCGCTGCTCGAGGCGGTCGTGCTCGGCAATGGCGGCGCCAACTACACGGCGATCGTCGACGCCTTGGTCAAGGCCAATGCCGACGTCAACGTACCCGACCGGCAAGGCACGACGGCGCTGGGACACGCCCGCCGCCGCGGCTATTCGCAGATCTCACGTATTCTGGAGAACGCCGGCGCGCGTTGATCGAGCGCGCGTCCCCGCCCCCGCTTCACAGTCGCGCGCGCATGAAGGCGCCCGCTGTGGCGATCGCACGGCGCCCATCCGCGAGTTGCGCCGCCCATAGATGCCAGGCGTGAATCATGTGCGGCCAGATCTCGAGACTGACCGATACATCCGCCGCGCCGGCGCGCCGGGCAACGCGCAGCGCGTCGTCGAGCAAGGCCTCGGCCGCGCCGACCTGGATCAGCATCGGCGGCAGTCCCGCGAGATCGGCACGGAGCGGCGAGACCAGCGGACCCGCCGGGTCGGCGCCGGCCAGGAATGCCGTGGCCAGTTCCTCGAGATAGGGCTTCTGGATCAGCGGACCGACATCGGCCTTGTCCACGAGACTTGCACCGGTCATCTGCAGATCGACCCAAGGGGACACCAGCCAGGCACAGCCGGGCAACGGCTTGCCGGCGTCGCGCATCCGCGTGAGCGCGGCCAGCGTGAGGCCGCCGCCGGCGCTGTCGCCCCCCACGGCGATGTGTCCGGGCACAATTCCCTGTCGCAGCAGAAATTCATACGCCGCAAGCGCATCCTCGAGCGCCGCCGGAAACGGATGCTCGGGCGCGAGGCGATATTCCACCGCCAGCGTGCGCACCTTCGCGGCGCGCCCGGCCTCGGTCACCATGCCCCGGTGGCTCGCGATCGAGCCCGAGCAATAGCCGCCACCATGAAAGAACAGAAGCACCTTCGAGGAGTCGCTGCCGGGCGCCAGCGACCATTCCGCCGGAATGCCGCCCGCATCGATCGCCTCGAGGCGGATGTCGGCCGCGGTTGGACATGCGGCTCCAACCGCATCGAGCCGCGCGCGGCGCTCCGCCCAGCCGACCGGACGCGGCCGTGACCGCAACAGCTCGCGAACCGCGTCGATCTCGGAGTTGGGGCTGGGCGTGGACATCGCGATCAACTCAGCGCACGTCCTCGCCCCGCTCGATCCGTTGCATCAGCTCCTCGAGCCGCTCCGAAGGCTTGGCGCGAAGGTCGGCGTCGTACATGCGGCGGAGCTGATCGGCGATGGCAAATAGCGTCTCGGTTCCAAGGCGGACAACGTTCTTCTTCGTATCGTCGTCGGACAAAGCCATTTCGGTTCGGTCTATCTCAACACGCCCACGACCAAGCCGCCGAAAGTAACCAACGCAGGCGCGGGGCAAAGGTTCCGCGGCCGCATTCGCTTGGTTCGGCGCACGACTGTCTGGCGCAAGGACTGGGCCCTCTCTAGACTTGCCCACAAACCGCTGGGAATCCCCGGCACAAGAACGCGCCCCCAATCATAAGGCGTGGGAACCGGGAGGACAAATGATTGCCGCACGTCTCCTGTCGGCCGCCGCATTGGCTTCGGGCTTATTGCTCGGGACCGCTTCCCCGCACGCCGAGCCCTATCCGACACGGCCGATCAGGGTGATCGTGCCCACGCCCGCCGGTGGGCCGGTCGATGTGATGGCCCGGCTGGTGGGCAATTATCTTTCATCCTCGATTGGACAAGGCGTGGTGATCGACAACCGGCCGGGCGCCGGCAACACGCTGGGCTCGAAAGAAGCCGCGCAGGCCGAGCCCGACGGCTACACCTTGCTCTACTCAAGCGCGAGCGGGCTCGTCTTCGCGCCGCTGCTGCAGAAGAACGCCGGCTACGATCCGCTGACCAGCTACGACACCGTGGCGCTGGTGGCGGCGAGCTCGACCATCCTGGTGGTTCATCCCTCGTTTCCGGCACGGTCGGTCGACGAGCTCGTCGCCTATGCCAAGGCCAATCCCGGCAAGGTGAACTTTTCCTCGGGCGGCATCGGCGTCCTGCCGCATTTGATGGGCGAGTTGTTCAAATCGATGGCCGGCGTCGACATCGTGCACGTGCCCTATCGCGGCGGCGGACCGTCGATCAACGACCTCGTGGCCGGTCAGGTGCAAATGACCTTCGAAGGCTCCGGCGTGCTGATCCCGCTGATCCAGACCGGGAAGCTCAGAGCGCTCGCCACCACCAGCCCGAACCGCTTGGCCGAGCTTCCGGACGTGCCGACCATGGCGGAGAGCGGTTTCCCGGGCTTTGTCTCGCGCAGCTGGACCGGGCTGCTGGCGCCCGCGCGCACGCCGCGCGACGTCATCGACAAGCTCAACACGCAGATCAATGAGGGGCTGAAGTCGCCGGAGTTCAGGACCGCGCTCGCCAAGCTGAGCAATGAGCCGCTGGGGGGGACGCCTCAGGCCTTCACCGAGGTGATCAAGGGCGACATCGCCAAGTGGGGGCCCATCGTCAAGGCGCTCGGTCTGCAAGCGCCATGAGAATCCGCCGACGAGCTCTGCTGACGCTCGTTGCATCCGCCGGTCTCGGCTTGATCGCCGCAACGCCGCTCCACGGCCAGACCTATCCGAGCCGTCCCGTGAAGATCATCGTGCCGACCGTCGCGGGCGGCACCGTCGATGTCATTAGCCGGCTGGTCGCGAATGAGCTGTCCGCGCGGCTCGGCGCGAGCTTCTTTGTCGACAATCGCAGCGGCGCCGGCAACACCGTTGACTGATCCATCAGGTCGGGCGCCGCGCCAAGGACAGCCAGACGCCGCCACCGATCAGCGCCACGCCGGAGAGCCGGCCGAGCAGCTTGGCGCGCCACGAGGTCATGAACCACGCCCGCCCCAGCCCGGCGGCGACCGCCCAGCCGGCGTCACTCAGCGCGGCTCCGACGACCGTAACCGAGCACATCACGGCAAGCTGCCGATCGACCGGCAGGGTCGGATCGATGAATTGCGGCAGGAAAGCCGTGAAGAACGCGATCGTCTTCGGGTTCGACAACGCGACCGCAAAGCCGCGCCAGACATGCACATGTCCGCGCGGCGTGGCCGCGGCGGCACTCTCGCCGGCACGGCGCCAAGCCTGAATGCCGAGCCAGATCAGGTAGGCCGCGCCCACCCAGCGCAGGATCTCGAACAGCACGGCGGCGTACTTGACCACGAAGCTCAGGCCGAACGCGATGGCCGCGACCAGGATGGCATTGCCGAGCGTCGTGCCGATGACGGTGATGAGCGCGGCCCGTATGCCTTGGCTGGCGCCCGTTGCGATGACCAGCGTTACGATCGGGCCCGGAGTGATCACCATGATCGACGTGATCAGCAGGAATGCTGCGAACAGTTCCCAGTTCATCTCCACCTCGGCATGCTGCGTTGGGCGATCAACGGATTTCCGGACCTTTGACGTCCCCGGTACAGCTCTTGAAACGCTGGCGCAGCGCTTCGATCCTCGCCGGATCCTCGGTCATGAAGCGCTGGAATTGATCGTTGACCTTGTATTGCGACAAAAGCTTGAAGCCCTCCGCCGGCGGCACGTCGCTGCGCACCGACCAGCGGCCGGGTGCGCGCAGCGTCATCGCCTCGTCCTTCGCGAGATACCAGTTGACGTAGAGCTTGGCCGCGTTCGGATGCGGCGCGTCCTTGAAGATGGCGAGCGTCTGCGCAAACACCGTCGCCGGCTCCTCGGTCGGGATCACCGCCACCGATTTTGTGTTGGCATAGACCATCTGGTCGATGCTGCCGGCCGCCTCGCCCTTGTCGAGGGCCTGGGCGACGCCGAGATGGCCCATGACGAACTTGGGCGCGAGCTTCATGTAGTCGTCCATGAAGCCCCAGCCGTAACGGTCGATCAGGCGGGCATAGTGGTAGAGCGTGATGTCGTCGTCGTGCGGATAGGTGCTGATGAGCTTGTCCTTGAACGCCGGAGCGAGGAAATCGCGGGCGGAGCGCACCGTCACGTTCACCAGATCCGGGCGATAGGCATAGGCCAGCAGCGTCACATAGTGGCCCATGAATGTGCCGTCGGGATCCTTGAACTGGTCGGCGATTGTTTCCCAGCCGTCGGGCTTGAACGCCAGCAGCACACCTTCGCGCTTCCACTGCACGAAATTCTGGATGGTCTGCAGCATTGCGAGATCGGCGTGCGGCTTGCCCGCCTTGCGCGCCGCGTCGATCTGGCCGGTGAGCCGGTTGGAGAAGCCGCCGACCACGTTCACGGTGATGCCGGGGAAGCGCTGCTCGAATTTCTTGGCACGGGCGGTAAAGGATGCGGCAGGGCCACCGCCATAGAGATTGAGCGCGCCCTCTTGCTTGGCCGCCTGATAGAGCGCGTCCATGTCATGGGCGCGCGCGGGGCGATCGACGAGCAATGAGACGAGCACTGAAATGACCAGAGTCGCGGCGAACGCAATCACTCTGCGAGGTTCGAGCATCTTCTTTCCTCCCGCGCCGTTTGGCGGGCGCGAAACAGGAATGATGCACGAACCGGCGGCTCTCGCAACGGCGATGGGAAAGGAACGCTCGACTACGAGCCGCCGTTCTCCTCGCCTTCCTCGCTGATGCGCTCGACCGACACGACGCGCTCGTCGTCGGCGGTGTCGAACACGATCACGCCCTGGGTCGAGCGGCCGGCGATGCGGATGCCTTCGACCCGGGTGCGGATGAGCTGGCCGCCGTTGGTGACCAGCATCAGCTGGTCGCCGTCCTCGACCGGGAACGAGGCGATCAGCTTGCCGGTCTTCTTGCGGATGCTGCCGTCGCGCTCGCGCACGTCCATTGCCACGATGCCTTTGCCGCCGCGGCCGGTGATCCGGTATTCGTAGGACGATGATCGCTTGCCGTAGCCGCGCTCCGAGACCGTGAGCACGAACTGCTCGGCCGCCGACATCTCTACATAGCGCTGCTCGCCGAGCTCGATCGCGCCGGTGACGCCGGACTCGGGCGCGTCCTCTGCATCGGGTGCGGCCTCCTCGGCATCGCCGTTGAGGCCGCGCCGCACCGCGTTGGCGCGCTTGAGATAGGCCACGCGCTCATCGGCGGTCGCGTCCACGTGGCGCAGGATCGACAGCGAGATCAGCTTGTCGCCCTCGGCCAGCGAGATGCCGCGCACGCCCATGGAGGTGCGGCCCTGGAACACGCGTACGTCGGTGACGGGGAAACGGATGCACTGGCCGCCCGCGGTGGTGAGCAGCACATCGTCCCTCTCCGTGCACTTCTGCACGTCGAGGATGGCCTCGCCCTCGTCGAGCTTCATGGCGATGATGCCGGAACGGCGCACATCGACGAAGTCGGACAGCTTGTTGCGCCGCACTGTGCCGCGCGTGCTGGCGAACATCACGTCGAGCTCGCCCCACGTGGATTCGTCATCCGGCAACGGCATGACCGTGGTGACCAGCTCGCCCTGCTCGAGCGGCAGGATGTTGATCAGCGCCTTGCCGCGCGCCTGCGGCGCCGCCTGCGGCAACCGCCAGACCTTCTCTTTGTAGACCCGGCCGTGGGAGGAGAAGAACAGCACCGGCGTATGGGTCGACGCCACGAACAGGCGGGAGACGAAATCCTCCTCGCGCGTCTGCATGCCCGCCCGGCCCTTGCCGCCGCGCCGTTGCGCGCGATAGGTCGATAGCGGGACACGCTTGACGTAGCCGAGATGCGAGACCGTCACCACCATGTCCTCGCGGTGGATCAGGTCCTCGTCCTCGACTTCGCCTTCCTGCTCGACGATGACGGTGCGGCGCGGGGTCGCGAACTCGTCGCGCACCGCCTTGAGCTCGTCCTTGACGATCGACTGGATGCGCGCGCGCGAGCGCAGGATGTCGAGATAGTCGGCGATCTCGGCGGCAAGCTTGTCGAGCTCGGCCTTGATCTCGTCGCGGCCGAGCGCGGTCAGCCGCTGCAGCCGCAGATCGAGGATGGCCTTGGCCTGTTCGGCCGACAGCCGGTAGGTGCCGCTGGCCGAAACCTTGTGACGGGGATCGTCGATCAGCGTGATCATGGCCTCGACGTCCTTCGCCGGCCAGTCGCGCCCCATCAGGGCCTCGCGCGCCTCGTTGGCGTCGCTCGAAGCGCGGATGAGCCTGATCACCTCATCGATATTGGCGACCGCGATCGCGAGCCCAACCAGGACGTGGGCGCGGTCACGCGCCTTGGCGAGCAGGTGCTTGGTGCGCCGGGAGATCACCTCCTCGCGGAACGCGATGAAGGACGTGAGCAGGTCCTTCAGGTTCATCACCTGCGGGCGGCCGCCCTCGAGCGCCACCACGTTGGCGCCGAAGGAGGATTGCAGCGGGGTGTAGCGGTAGAGCTGGTTGAGCACCACGTCGACCATGGCGTCGCGCCTGATCTCGATCACCACGCGGTAGCCGTCGCGGTCGGACTCGTCCCGCAGCGCGGCGATGCCATCGATCTTCTTTTCCCGCCACAGCTCGCCGATGCGCTCGACCATCGCGGCTTTGTTGATCTGGTAGGGAATCTCGCTGATGATGATGGCTTCGCGATCGCCGCGCAGCGTCTCGATCTCGACCTTGCCACGCATGACGATCGAGCCGCGGCCGAGGTGATAGGCGGCACGGATGCCCTGGCGGCCGAGGATGATGCCGCCGGTCGGGAAATCGGGACCCGGGATGATGGCCATCAACTCGTCGATGTCCATGCCGGGATTGTCGATCAGCGCGGTGCAGGCATCGATCACCTCGCCGAGATTATGCGGCGGGATGTTGGTCGCCATGCCGACCGCGATGCCGCCGGCGCCGTTGACCAGGAGGTTCGGAAAACGCGCCGGCAGCACCACCGGCTCTTTCTCGTTGCCGTCGTAGTTCGGCTGGAAATCGACGGTGTCCTTGTCGATGTCCTCGAGCAGCTCCATCGCGGGCTTGGCCAGGCGGCACTCGGTGTAGCGCATGGCCGCGGGCGGATCGCCGTCGACTGAGCCGAAATTGCCCTGGCCGTCGATCAGCGGCAGGCGCATGGAGAAATCCTGCGCCATGCGCACCAAGGCGTCGTAGATCGCCTGGTCGCCGTGCGGGTGATATTTGCCCATCACGTCGCCGACCACGCGCGCCGACTTCACGTATTTCTTGTCGGGCGTGTGGCCCTGCTCGTGCATCGAATAGAGGATGCGCCGATGCACCGGCTTGAGGCCGTCACGCGCGTCCGGCAGCGCCCGCGCCACGATCACGCTCATCGCATAATCGAGGTAGCTGCGCTTCATCTCCTCAGTGATGGAGACCGGGCGAATATCGGACGGGCCGGGATCTTCCGGCTGCTGGTCGTCGTTGTCGGCCAAAAGAGAGTTCCGTGCGGTGTGTGGGCGAAGGCTTAGCTGATTCAGGCCCGGCACGCCACCCTAAAAGGTGTCGGAACCGAGCTATTTTCATATGGAAATTCAGAGGCTTATCGTCAAGTCCCGAGCGGCGTTGGCCAGTCTTGGAACGGACCCGATGAAGCGGCCTGGCCCGAGCGGGTGCGCCGCATGGCTGGACGCCGATCAATGCCCGAAAACCACTGCATGCATGATGCGCCATGGCATGCCTCGGGAACGGCGCGGACGCAAGGCCGACGGCCGATACTAAAGTGGTCTCCGCCCAATGGGATCGGAGACCACGTTGCTGCTGCGTGTTTGGCGGCGAAGCGTCTATTCCGGATGGGCTCCGGGCATGCTCTCGCCAACGACGCCGATCACGCCTTGCACTTGAGGTTGTTCTTCTTCCAGGACGTCACATAGATCGCGGTGCCGCACGGGCTCACGCCGCTCACCCTGCCCCAAACCGTCACGCCGGTGCCCGGCGGGATCCACGGATTGGAGTCGAACAACGCGTAAGTGTTCTTGCCCGAGGTGACGCCGACGCAGAACGGCGGGATCGCCTTGGTGCAGCCGGCCGCGACCGGCGCTGGCGCCTTTGCGGCAGCTTTCTTCTTGGGCGCGGTAGCGTCCGCGGCCGGCGCCGGCGCTTTTGCTGCTGCTTTCTTCTTTGCTGCGGCTGCGTCCGCGCCGGTTACCGCCAATGCCCCACACAGCACCACCACCGCCGACAACCAAAGTCTCGCACTCATGAGATCACCCTCCCTGGTGACTGCTGAACTAAACCGCAGGACTTTAGTTGCGCGCGCGCGACATCTCAACGGGCGAAATGAGCCGGCGCAGCAAATGCGCGCACCATTGCGGCTTCCACAGCACGAATGCGTGGATCGCAGAACTACCGCAATACGGAGGATGGTACGCTCGCGGACATACGCCTAGCGGACACTGCGCTCGCGGGACTTCTTGAATTGCGCCGCCAGACGGGCGGCGAGATCCTCTCGCCGCCCGTCAAAACGGGATCTCGTCGTCCATGTCGCCGCGCTTGCCGCCGCCGGCCATCGCCGGCACTCGCTCGCGCGAGCTCGGGCCCGAGGAGCCGAAGTCGTTGTCGGAGGAGCCGAAGTCGCCGCCTCGCTCCCCTGCCCGGTCGAGCATGGTGAGGTTCGAGTTGAAGTTCTGCAGCACCACCTCGGTGGTGTACTTGTCCTGGCCGGACTGGTCCTGCCACTTGCGCGTCTGCAGCTGGCCCTCGAGATAGACCTTCGAGCCCTTCTTCAAATATTGCTCCGCGATCCGGCAAAGACCTTCGTTGAAGATCACGACGCGGTGCCATTCGGTCTTTTCCTTGCGTTCGCCGGTGGCCTTGTCGCGCCAGGTTTCCGACGTGGCCACGCTCAAATTCGCGATCGGCCGACCATCTTGCGTGCGCCTGATCTCCGGGTCCTTCCCGAGATTGCCGACGAGGATCACCTTGTTGACCGAACCTGCCATGACCGCCTCCTGCTATCGCCCGAATACGTTCGCCACGAGAACCCTTGTCATAACTATGAACTCACGTCCCCGTTGCGACCGGGGCCGTCCTGCTTTTCCACAAGTCGTGCGATCCGCAAGTGCGTCCGGCACCTTGTTCTCTTTTTGTTCTAGCATGCCTTGCTGCTGGCTTCAACGGCCTCCGCGGCGAATTCATCAGCCCGCGCGTGAGCGGCGCTGCAACCACAGAAACAACAGGCCTACCAATGGGATCAGGATGTCACTGTAGAAAATGATCCCGGCATTGCCGGGCTCGAAATTGTGCGCCTTGATCATCTGATAAACGTGCCCGCCGGCCGCGCCCCACAGAAAGCAGGCCGACCCGACGACGGCGGCGAGGCGCAGGTCGAAGCTGCCCTTGAAGGCCAGAAATCCCAGCACCGCGAAGCCGAGACTGGCGAAGCCGACCTCCAGCTGGAACGGACTGTCTTCCCATCCGATGAAGCGCGCGGCCATCTCCCCGAAGAAGACGTGGAAGACGAAGTTGTAGAGGTTGGCAAATCCGACCGAGAACAGAAGGAAATAGGAGAACAACGCCTCGACGATCGCGGCGCGGCTGCGCTCGGTCCGGTGCCACAGCGCAATAGCCGACGCGAGCAGGCCCAGCACGAAGAACGTCAGCGTGAAATTGCCGAGGACGAAGGCGATGGCATCCTTCATGGCGCAGATGCTCTAGTTGTGAAGATCATTCATGTCGAAATGTCGCCGCGCAGCTTACGTTATCAATCGGCTACCGCAATCGGCCGTATTCGAGGCGCCGGCTTAATCGCCTGTATTTGCGAAGCTGATTTACGTCTCGCACGCAGAATGCCCCACAGCTTCAGTCCGCGAAGGCGGGCATCTCCCCCATGAAGGAGTTCCCATGACCACGCGTCCTGTTGATCTTGCATGGTCCGCCCGGCTGGGGCTTTCGGCCATGCTGTCGTTCTCCTTGCTGACCTTGCCCGTGAGCCCGGCGCGGGCCTGTACGTCTGTCCTGCTGTCCACGCAGGACGGCGCTTTCGTCTACGGCCGCACGCTGGAATTCGGGCTGCAGATGAACTCGCAGCTCATGATCGTACCGCGCAACCTCACCATCACCGGGACCGGCCCGGAGGGCGATGTCGGCCAAGGCGGTCTGACCTGGACGACGAAATACGCCGCCACCGGCGCAAACGCGCTGGGCCTGCCGGTGCTGCTCGACGGCATCAACGAGCAAGGCCTGACCGGCGGCCTGTTCAATTTTCCCGGCTTCGCCGAATTCCAGACCGTACCGCCGGGCAAAGCCAACCAGTCGATCGCCTCGTTCGAATTGCTCACCTACATCCTGACCAACTTCGCCACCGTCGATGAGGTCAGGTCCGCGCTTCCGAACATCTACGTCTCGGGTGTTCGGCTCAAGCAGTTCGGCGACATGGTGCCGCCGGTCCACGTCTCCATCCATGACACCGCCGGCAAGAGCCTCGCGATCGAATACACCGACGGTGGCAAGCTCAACATGTACGACAACCCCGCGCATGTCTTCACCAATGCCCCACCGTTCCCGTTCCATCTGCAGAACCTGGCGGAGTATCAGCACGTCACCGCGAACGTTCTGCCGCCGCTGAAGGTCGGTAACCTCGCACTGAGGGCGGCGAGCTCCGGCGCCGGCATGAACGGGCTGCCCGGCGGGTTCCTGGCGACCGCGCGCTTCGTGCGCGCCTACTTCGCCCAGGCCAACGCGCCCAAGCTCTCCAACAGCAGCGCGGCCGTCGTGCTCGCCTTTCACATCATGAACGGCTTCGACCTGCCGCCCGGCTCGATCGGCGTCTCGGCGACCACCGGCGGCGAGGGCGGCGGCATCGACGGCTATGAAACCACGGAATGGATCGCCGTCGCCGACATGAAGAATCTTCGCTACTACATCAGGACCTACGACAACATGGACATTCGGGTGATCGACCTCGGCAGGGCCGACCTGAACGCCCAGCAGATCAAGTTCGTCTCGCTCGACCAGGCGCAGACCGTGCTCGACCTGACGCCGTAACGCGCGGCGTGACGCGTTCGCGCCGTAACGATATCCGGCAGCCGGTGCGGCCGCGGACTTGCTGAAGCCGCTGTGCCCCTCCCTTTGCCGGAGAGAGCACGTATGGTGGTGAAACGAATCAGATAGGGTGAGTCGACCTCTCACCCATCAGGGTTTGCGTCGGCGCCGAGCTGCCCTCTCCCGCAAGAGGAGAGGGCCATTTCCCGCAACAACACGGCGCGCGGGAGCACGTTACGGCATTCACGTCTTCACTTGTCAAACAGCCCGACACACAGCCCAATTCGTTCCCGCGGCGCATTCGCGCCCGGGGTGTGAAATAGATTCCCACCCCCGAGGGGTGGGCGGAGCGCCGACAGGCGCCCGGGTGCAGCGGCACCCGGTGGGACGCGCAGTGACGTAGCGCGTCCGGGCGC
>Ga0126382_10000121_pt1 | contig 27515 bp, 23 predicted proteins | sample PanSoiMetPlot_30_FD_92548 | JGI IMG/M metagenome (GOLD analysis project Ga0126382, IMG submission 92548) | Tropical forest soil microbial communities from Panama - MetaG Plot_30 | ecosystem: Environmental > Terrestrial > Soil > Tropical forest > Bulk soil | place: Panama | collected 2016-02-17
GGTCGCTTCCGTCAGGGTCGCTTCCGTAGGTCCGACACCCTTAAGGTGGGCAGCTTTCGTCAGTCGCGCAAGGTCGCGAGATGGGCGACCACATCCTCGATCTGCTCGCCCGTCAACAGGGGCTTACCCTGGAACGCCGGCGCTACGCGCGCAAGCCCTTCGAGGCGATAATAGGGCGGCATGATCGTGTCTGGGTTGAGGCGGCTGGCATCGACGATTCGCAGCCGCAACTGGCCCTGCGACCAGCGCGATCCCGTTCCTTTCAGGTCCGGTGCCAGCGTGCCCTGGAACCGTTCCTCGGGATACGGTCCGGTGTGGCAAAGCAGGCAAAGCCCGACCTGACGATTAACGACGATCGACTTCCCGCGTTCCGGATCGCCGGGCATGCCCGTCAGCGAATCGGGAATGGCGTCGCCGACAACCTTATAGGGTCGCAATTGCGGCGGGCTCTGCTCCTGGGCGCGGGCGCACAGCATGCAACCCGCGACCCCGGCGGCGAGCGCCGCCGCTGCATATGCGAGAACGCTGTGCACGAAAACGTTCAGCCGAAGACTTCCGCGCCGATCGTCTTGAACCAGCCGTTCGCGAAGATGGCTTCCGCCTGCCGGCTCGCGCTCGGCGCATCGGCCGGGCTCACGCCGCCGCCCAGATCCTTGATCTGGCCATCCGCGGGCCCGTAGGTGTTGGCGACCGAGATGCCGTAGTCGGGCGCCACCAGACTGTAGCAGGTGTTGATCAGCTTGGGCTCGTCCGGCTTGCCGCCGCTGAGGAGCTTTGCCACCGCGGCCGCGCAGACCTTGGCCTGGGCATTGGCGGAGAAGGCGGACTTCGGCATGGCGCCCGCGATCGAGGCGTCACCGATGACATGGATGTTCTGCTGCAGCTTCGATTCGAACGTGACCGGATCAATCGGGCACCAGCCCGAGCGGTCGGTGACGCCGGCAAGCTCGGCGATGCGCGCCGCCTTCTGCGGCGGGATGACGTTGGCGACATCGGCCTTGTGCCGGCCGAACTCGGTGACCAGCGTCATGTCTCCAGGCTCGACCGAGGTGACCTTGCCGCCCTTGGAGAGCGACACCCATTCGAGGTTGGGATAGAGCGCTTTCCATGCGCCGAGGAACAAGCCCTGCTTGGAGAAGGCATCCTTGGCGTCGAGGATGATGAGCTTCGACTTCGGCTTCTTGGTCTTGAGGTAGTAGGCGATCAGGCTCGCCCGCTCGTAGGGGCCGGGCGGGCAGCGGAACGGGTTGGCCGGCGCCGTAATGATGACGGTGCCGCCATCCGCCATGGCTTCGAGCTGGCGGCGCAACAGCAGCGTCTGCTCGCCCGCCTTCCAGGCATGGGGCATGCGCTCGGCCGCTGCCTCGGTGTAGCCGGGCAGACCGTCCCAGCGGATGTCGATGCCGGGTGACAGCACCAGGCGGTCGTACGGCAACCGTGTGCCATTGGCCAATGTCACCGTACGGCCTTGCGCGTCGACGGCGGTGCCCGCCGAGATGGTGACGGTGACCTCGGCGCCGACCTTGTCGTAGCCGAATTGCTGCTCCTTGAGGTCGCGCAACCCGACGATGACGCCGTTGCTGAAGGGGCAAGCGATGAATGTCGGGTTCGCCTCGACCAGCGTAACGTTGACGCGCGGGTCGAGCCGTTTGATGAAGCGCGCGCAGCTCGCGCCGCCAAAACCGCCGCCCACGACGACCACGCGGCCGGCCGCGCCCTGCGCGATGGCCGGCAGCGGGAGCATCGCCGCGCCGGCAGCCGCGGCCTTGAGGAATTCACGCCGGTTCGTGCGCTTTGCAATCATGATCGGCCTCCCGTCCTCAATCTTTTTGCGCGCCGTACCAGGCGGCGATGGCTTTCACCTCGTCCTCGGAGAAACCCTTGGCGATGCGGTCCATCACGGTCGCGGGCAGTTGCCCCGACTTGAATGCCTGCATCGCGGTGACGATGTCCGCCGGATTGCGACCAACCAATCGCGGCACCGTACTGTCGACGCCGCGCCCCGACGGATGGCAGCCGGAGCAGGACATGGCGCCGGGCGGCGCATCCGCCGCGGCGGCCGCGCTGGCGGCGCCGAGCAATACAAAGGCCAAGGCGCCGACAGGCGCGATGCGGGTGGTATTCATCTCGGATCCTCCCGGAATGGCAGCATTACTGTAGCGTCTCTTGCACGAGACGGCATCCGGTTTGCATCACCGGTTTGCGTCAAAATATCGCGAAGTCCCGCTGCGCGGAACCCTCTAGGCGTTTCTGAGATCGTGGTTTTTGAGCGGCAGCGAGCGTATACGCTTGCCCGTCGCCGCGAAAATGGCGTTGCACAAAGCCGGTGCGAGCGGAGGCACCGGCGTTTCGCCCACGCCGCCCCAGAAACCTCCACTCTGCAGAATGACGGTCTCCACCAGCGGCATCTCCGCCAGGCGCAGCATCCGGTAGTCGTGGAAGTTCGACTGCGCGACGCGCCCGTCCTTGATGTTGATCTCGCCGTAGAGCGCGGCCGTGAGTCCGTAGGCGATCGCGCTCTCGGTCTGCATCTCGACCGTGCGCGGGTTGACGACGTGCCCGGCATCGATCGCCGACACGACACGGTGCACGCGCGCTTGTCCGTTGTGGTCGATCGAGGCCTCGATAACTTGCGCGCAGATGCTGCTCTGCGAGTCGTGAATCGCGATGCCGCGAAACACGCCGGCCGGCGTGGGCGAGCCCCAGCCCGCGTTCTTCGCGGCGGCGTCGAGCACGGCCAGCTGCTGCGGCTTCTTGTCCAGGAGCTTGCGCCGGAACGCGTAAGGATCTGCGCCCGCCGCATGCGCCATCTCGTCGACGAAGCACTCCTTGAAGAACGCGTTCTGCGAGTGGTTCACGCTGCGCCAGACGCCGACCGGAACGTGCGTGTTCCGCATGGCAAAATCGACGAGGTAGTTCGGCACGTCATAGGGCATGTCTTCCAACAAACCCTGAAGGAAATTCCGATCGACGCCGAAGCGCATGACACGCGGCGACACCGCGGCGATGATGGACTGGCCGGAGGTCCTGATTTTCAACGCGCTCAATGTGCCGTCGGCGCCGAGGCCGGCGGTCATCCTGGCGGCGGCTACCGGACGATAGAAACCATGACGGGTGTCCTCCTCGCGCGTCCAGACGAGCTTGACCGGCCGGCCCACCTCCTTCGCGATCAGGACCGCCTGCCGCACGAAGTCCTGAAAGATGCCGCGTCGGCCGAAGCCGCCGCCGAGCATCATCTTGTGCACCACCACTTTGCCCGCGGGCAGACCGGCGGCGTCGGCCGCCACGGCGAGCGCGGTTTCGCCGTCCTGGGTGGGCGCCCAGACCTCGACCTTGTCGGCGGTCACATGCGCGGTGCAGTTCTGCGGCTCCATGGTGGCGTGCGCGAGGAAAGGCACCTCGTAGTCGGCTTCGACGCGTTTGGCTGCCTGGGCTAGCGCCCGGTCGACGTCGCCGTCGGTACGGCCGGCGCGCGCATCGTTCGCGCCGAGGCCTTCATGCAGGCTTGCGCGGATGGTGCCGCTGGAAACGCCGGCGCCGTCGCCGAAATCCCAGGTGACGAGCAGTGCTTCCGCCGCTTTCTTGGCGCGCCACCAGTTGTCCGCGACGACAGCCACAAAGTCCTGGTGCTTCACGACTCGGTGGATGCCCTTCATCTGGACGAGCGCCGAGTCGTCGACCGCTTTCAGCGTGCCCTTGAAAACCGGGCATTGCACGATGGTCGCGTACAGCATCTCCGGCAGGCGCACGTCGATCGCGTAGATCGGTTTGCCCGTGACCTTGTCGGCGACATCGAGCCGCCGTTGCGAGGTGCCGATCAGGTTCCAGTCTTTCGGATCCTTCAACGCGACTTTCGCCGGCGGCGCGACCTTGGCCGCGGCGGCGGCGATGCCACCGAACGTGACGGTGCGACCGCTCGGGACGTGGGTGATGATGCTGCTGGCGGCGGTGCATTCGCTGCCGGGCACGTTCCAGCGCGCGGCGGCCGCAGCGATGAGCATCTCCCGGGCGGTAGCGCCGGCCCGGCGCAGGTCGTTCTGCGATGTGGCGATCGAGCGGCTGGCGCCGGTCGACATGTTGCCCCAGACGCGGTTGCGTCGGCGGTTTTCGTGCGGCGGCGCGAATTCTGCCTTCACCTTGCTCCAGTCGCATTCGAGCTCTTCCGCCACCAGCATCGGCAGCGCGGTGAAGCCGCCCTGGCCCATCTCCGACTTGGCGACGCGGATGATCACCGTGTCGTCGGGCTCGATCACGATCCAGGCGGTGATCTCCACGCCGCTGCCCAATGCGCGTGCCGCCCGCGCGCCGAACGGGATGTCGAAGCTGAGCGTCAGCGCGCCGCCACTCGCGGCGATGCCGGCGAGAAACGCGCGGCGGTGGATGTGCGGCCGGCGGCTCATGGGGACTTCATCCCGCTGACACGCAGGCCGGCGGCCGCATGGATAGCCGCGCGGATGCGCTGATACGTGCCGCAACGGCAAATGTTGGTAACGGCGGCGTCGATGTCGGCGTCGCTCGGCGCCGGCTTCTCCTTCAGGAACGCCGCCACCGCCATGATCATCCCGCTCTGGCAATAGCCGCATTGCGGCACGCCGAGCTCGAGCCAGGCCGCTTGCACCGGGTGCAGCGCGTCGCCGCCCGGAGCCAGGCCTTCGATTGTCGTGATCGCGCTAGTGCCGACCGCGCTCACCGGCAGCGAGCAGGACCGTACCGGTTTACCGTCAACATGCACGGTGCAGGCGCCGCACTGAGCGACACCGCAGCCGAATTTTGTGCCCACCAATCCGAGCGTGTCGCGCAGCACCCAAAGCAAGGGCATATCGGGGTCGACGTCGACCTCGTGGGACTCCCCATTGACGGTGAGACGCGCCATTCCAACCCCAACCCCCGCTGACCAAGCCTTGTCCCCAACACAGCGGCCCGATCGTGGCCAATTTAGTCCAAAATCATGTCACACGCAAAAACTGGGAAATACGGATAGCTGCGTCAACGCCGGTCGCTCGCTGTCCCCCATAACCGAAGCGGCGGCCTTTCGGCCGCCGCTCGGACTTGCCTTCGGTCCCCGTGCTCGGGACGGTCAGGCCATCTGGATGTTGTGGTTCTTCAGCGGGAACGAGCGGATGCGCTGGCCCGTCGCCTTGAAGTACGCATTGAGCACCGCGGGCGCCGCCACGCAGATCGTCGGCTCGCCCACGCCGCCCCACGGATCGCTGCCGCCGGACTCGATGATGATCGATTCGACCTTCGGCATTTCCGCGATGCGCATGGAGTTGTAGTTGTCGAAGTTCGTCTGTTGGATGGCGCCGTCCTTCACGGTGCATTCCTGATAGAACAGCGCGGACAGGCCGTAGACGAACGAGCCGGACACCTGCCGGTCGATCTGCGCCGGGTTGACGGCGTAGGTCGGATCGGTCGCGCCGACGATGCGGTGGACCTTCATCTTGTTGCCGGTGACGGAAATTTCCGCCGCCGCCGCCACATAGGCGTTGAACGCCTTCATGTGTGCGAGCCCACGATAGACGCCCTGCGGCGCCGGCTTGCCCCAGCCGATACGCTCGGCCACGGCATTGAGCACCGCGAGGTTGCGCGGATGCTGGCTCATCAGCTTCCGCCGGAACTCGAGCTCATCCTGGCCGACGGCTTGCGCCAGTTCGTCCATGAAGCACTCGATGAAGATGCAGTTCTGGTTGATGTTCACACCACGCCAGAAGCCCGGCTTGATGTGAGGATTGCGCATGGCGTGGTCGATCATCAGGTTCGGGATCGAGTAGCCGAATGCGTGCTCCTGGCCGGTCGGCATCAGACCCTGGAAGGTGAGCGGGTCCTTGCCGTTCTGCAGGTTCTGCGGGAACACATCCGCCAGGATCGACTGCCCGGAGAGGCGCATGTGCAAGGCGGTCAGGTTGTTGGCGGCGTCGAACCCGCCGACCAGCTTGCATTGCATGACCGGGTGGAACCGGACCTGGATCATATCCTCTTCGCGCGACCACAGCAGCTTCACCGGGACGCCCGGCATCTGCTTGGCGATGAGGACGGCCTGCCGCGTGTAGTCGTGGAACGCTCCGCGCCGGCCGAAGCCGCCGCCGAGATGCATCCGGTAGACCTCGCACTTGTCGGCCGGCAGGCCCGAAGCCTGCACGGCGGCGCCGAACGCGGCTTCGCCGTTCTGCGTCGGACCCCACACCTCGCACTTGTCTGCGGTGTAGCGGGCCGTCGCGTTCATCGGCTCCATGCAGGCGTGGTTCTGGTAGGGATAGGCGTAGACCGCCTCGACCTTCTTGGCTGCGCTCGCAAGGGCGGCCTTGGCGTCGCCGTTGGAGTTGCCGACGAACGCCTCGGGGGCGTCGAGCCCGGCCTTGAGCCATTCGGCGATGGACTCGCTCGAGACCTTGGCGTTGTCGCCCTGGTCCCAGGTGATCGGCAGCGCATCGAGCGCGGTCTTGGCCTGCCACCAGGTGTCCGCGACCACCGCAACGCCGGTGTCGCCGACCTGCACGACCTTCTTCACGCCCGGCATCTTCTCGATCTTGGCGGCGTCGAAGCTCTTGATCTTGCCGCCCATGACCGGGCATTCCTTGATCGCGGCATTGAGCATTCCCGGCAGCTTGAGATCGGCGCCGTAGACCTGCTTGCCGGTGACCTTGTCCGGCGTGTCGAGCCGCTTGAGCGGCTTGCCCGCGATCTTCCAGTCCTTGCGGTCCTTGAGCTTGACGTCTTTCGGCTGCTCGAGCTTGGCGGCGGCTTCCGCCACCTTGCCGTAGGTGGTGGTGCGGTTGGACGCCTTGTGCGTGATCACGCTGTTCTCGGCGCTGACCTCGGAGACCGGGACCTTCCATTCGTTGGCCGCGGCCTGCTTGAGCATCTCGCGCGCGGCGGCGCCGCCTTGACGCACATATTCGTGCGACATGCGGATGCCGCGGCTGCCGCCGGTGGAGAAGTCACCCCACACGCGCTTGCGAGCCACGCTTTGGCCGGGCGTGGGATATTCCCAGGTGACCTTCGACCAGTCGCAGTCGAGCTCTTCGGCCACGAGCTGGCAGAGCCCGGTGAGCGTGCCCTGGCCCATCTCGGCGCGGGCGACGCGGATGACGACGGTGTCGTTGGGTCGGATCACGACCCAGGCATTGATCTCCGGCGAGCCGTCCTGCGCGCGGATGACCTGCGGACCACCGAACGGTATCTCGAGGCCGAGCGCGAGCCCGCCGCCGGCGGCGGCGGCTGTGATGACGAAGCTGCGGCGATTCATTTTCGGAACGTAATTCATGGCTGCCTCCCCGCTCACGCGCTGGCCGCGGCGGCGTGGATCGCCGCGCGTACTTGTTGGAAGGTGCCACACCGACAGATATTGGTGATGCCGGCATCGATGTCGGCGTCGGTCGGCTTCGGCTTGTTCTTGAGCAGCTCGGCGACCGCCATGATCATGCCGCTCTGGCAGTAGCCGCATTGCGGCACGTCGTGATCGATCCAGGCCTTCTGCACCTTGTGCAGCACGCCGTTCTGCGCAAGCCCTTCGATGGTGGTGATCTGCTTGCCGGCGACCGCGCTCAGAGGCACGGAGCACGAACGCATCGCCACGCCGTCGACATGCACCGTGCAGGCGCCGCATTGCGCGATGCCGCAGCCGTATTTGGTGCCGGTCAGGCCGATCTGTTCCCGCAACACCCACAGCAGCGGCGTGTTGGGGTCGACATCGACCTGATGAGTTTGTCCATTGACGCTGAGAGCAGCCATATTGCAGTCCTCCCGAGAGTCGCCATTCGCGCGGCTCGTCGCCATTCGAGTGGCGATGTTGGACGCAGACGCAGCCCATCGGTTGCGTCGCGTACGCTGTCCTGAAGTCCAGCTTGGTCTAATTCTAATATGGAATTTGCAGGTGGGCGAGACCGAATTCGAGGCGCGTCACCCGAAAGGCGCTGCCCACTAATTCGCTTGTTCGATAAATTGGGCTTCCGATCAAAGGGTTGCGGTATGGACCCGAGCACGCCGGAGTTCGCGAGAAACGGCGTCGGTAGCGCTTATTCGAAGAATTGATCGGGTCGTGCCGCGGACCGCAGTGTGGGAGCACGAAGGGGATGGACGAAATCACCATTCGCGATGCCAGGTATGATGAAGCAAGCATCATCGTGCCGATGATTCGCAGCATGGTCTCGGAGATGGCGAGCCATGGAGGGCACGCGCCGGCGACCGACAATATGGCCTGGACGAACTTGACCGCCGGCATCGCCGATGAGCTCAAGGGAGCCAATGCCAAGTACGTGATTGCCGAGTCTGCCGGCGACGATCCGATTGGCGCGGCCGGGGCGCAACTCATTACGCTTGGCGGCGCATTTGCGCCCAAGAAAACCTTGCACGTCGGCGTCGTCTATGTCCGGCCGGAATTTCGACGGGGCGGTGTCGGCGGCAGCATGTTGGTGAGGCTGCTGGATTGGGGCCGCGCCGTCGGCTGCGAAGAGTGTGACCTGGCGGTCTTGTCGAAAAGCCCGGCGATGTCTCTTTATGAGAAAAAAGGCTTCGCGCCTTTCCAAGTGAAAATGACCCGCTCACTCTGATGGCGATCGTATCGGTTGAAGAAAGCGGCGGCCTTTTGGGCCGCCGCTCGGTGTTCGTTACGCGAACGAGATGTCGTGATCCTTGAGCGGGATCGAGCGGATTCGTTTGCCCGTCGCCGCGAAGAACGCGTTCAGCACCGCCGGCGCCGCCACGAAGATGGTGGGCTCGCCGACGCCGCCAAAGAAGCCGCCCGAGGGCATCACGATCGATTCGACCTTCGGCATCTCGGCGATGCGCATCGAGTTGTTGTCGTGGAAGTTGGTCTGCTCGATGCGGCCGTCCTTCACGGTGCACCCGCCGTAGAACAGGGCGGAGAGCCCATAGACGAACGAGCCCGAGATCTGCCGCTCGATCTGGGCAGGGTTGACCGCGGTGCCGCAGTCGGTGGCGGCCACGATGCGGTGGATCTTGATCTTGTTTCCCCCCGTCACCGAGATTTCCGCCGCCGCGGCGACGTAGCTGCCGTAGCCCATCTGCTGGGCGAGCCCGCGATAGACGCCTTGCGGCGCCGGCTTGCCCCAGCCCACCTTCTCGGCCACGGCGTTGAGCACCGCGAGATGCTTGGGGTGCTTGGTCATCAGCTTGCGCCGGAACTCGAGCGGGTCTTGCCCGGCCGCGAGGGCGAGCTCGTCCATGAAGCACTCGAGATAGATGGCGTTCTGATTGTTGTTCACGCCGCGCCAGAACCACGGCGGGATCGGCGGGTTGATCATGGCGTGATCGATCAGCAGGTTCGGGATCGTGTAGCCGATCTGCCCTTCCGTTCCGCCGGCATTGAGGCCCTGGAAGACGATCGGATCGCGCCCGCCTTCCGCCAATCGTGACGGCGCGATGACCGCCAGGATCGACTGCCCGGAGATGCGCATCTGCAGCCCGGTCAGGTTGTTGTTGGCATCGAGCGCGCCGACAAGCTTGCACTGCGTGATCGGATGATAGACGCCGTTCGAGGTATCTTCCTCACGCGACTTGATGAGCTTGATCGGCGTGCCCGGCATCTCCTTGGCGATGCGCACCGCGTGCGAGACGTACTCGCTGCGCGCGCGCCGGCCGAAGCCGCCGCCGAGCAGCATCTTGTGCACGTCGCACTTGGCGACCGGCAGGCCCGCCGCCTCGGCCGCGGCGGCAAGCGCCGCCTCGCCATTCTGCGAGCTGGTCCAGACCTCGCACTTGTCCGGCGTATAGACCGCCGTCGCGTTCATCGGCTCCATCGTGGCGTGGTTCTGGAACGGGTAGGAGTAGACCGCCTCCACCTTCTTCGCCGCGCCGGCGATGGCCGCCTTCACGTCGCCCTGCTGGTTGCCCACGAACTTGGTCTCGGCGTCGAGACCGGCCTTGAGCTGCTCGGCGATCGACGCGCTCGACACCTTGGCGTTGGGCCCGTCGTCCCAGACGATGGGCAACGCCTCGAGCGCGGTCTTGGCCTGCCACCAGGTGTCGGCCACGACGGCTACTGCGGCATCGCCGCTTTGCACGACCTTCTTGACCCCGGGCAGGCCCGTCACCTTGGCGGCGTCGAAGCTCTTCACCTTGCCGCCGAAGACCGGGCTCTCCTTGATCGCCGCGCAGAGCATGCCCGGCATCTTGAAATCCATGGAGTATTGTTGCTTGCCATTGACCTTGTCCGCGGTGTCGAGCCGCTTGAGCGGCTTGCCCGCGATCTTCCAGTCCTTCGGATCCTTGAGCGGTACCTCTTTCGGCGGCTCGAGCTTGGCGGCAGCCTCCGCCACCTTGCCGTAGGTGGTGGTGCGGTTGGAGGCCTTGTGCGTGATCACGCCCTTCTCGGCGGTGACCTCGGAGACCGGGACCTTCCACTCGTTGGCCGCTGCCTGCTTGAGCATTTCGCGCGCTGCCGCGCCGCCCTGCCGCACATACTGATGCGATTCGCGGATGCTGCGGCTACCGGTGCTGGCGTAATCGCCCCACACGCGCTTGCGCGCCACGTTCTGTCCTGGCGTCGGATATTCGGTCGTAACCTTCGACCAGTCGCATTCGAGCTCCTCGGCGACGAGTTGGGCGAGGCCGGTGAGCGAGCCCTGACCCATCTCGGAGCGGGCAATGCGAATGACAACGGTGTCGTCGGGCCGGATCACCACCCAGGCATTGACCTCGGGTGAACCGTCGGCCGCGCGCACGACGTCGGGGCCGAATGGGAGCTGGAGGCCGAGGCTCAGTCCGCCGCCGACCGCGGCGGTGCCGACCAGGAACGAGCGGCGATCGATTTTCGGGATGTAATTCATGATTGCGTCTCCCCTGCTCACGCGCTCGCCGCGGCGGCATGGATCGCCGCGCGCACCTGCTGGAAGGTGCCGCAACGGCAGATATTGGTGATGCCGGCGTCGATGTCGGCTTCGGTCGGCTTCGGCTTGTTCTTGAGCAGCTCAGCGACGGCCATGATCATGCCGCTCTGGCAGTAGCCGCATTGCGGCACGTCGTGATCGATCCAGGCCTTCTGCACCTTGTGCAGCACGCCGTTCTGCGCCAGCCCTTCGATGGTGGTGATCTGCTTGCCCGCAACCGCGCTCAGAGGCACGGAACACGAGCGCATCGCCACGCCATCGACATGCACGGTGCAGGCGCCGCATTGCGCGATGCCGCAGCCGTATTTGGTGCCGGTCAGGCCGATCTGTTCCCGCAACACCCAGAGCAGAGGCGTATTGGGGTCGACGTCGACCTGATGAGTTTGTCCGTTGATGGTGAGAGCAGCCATTCGCAAAATCTCCCTTGGATCGCCGCAGGGAGCGGCGATGATTGATGCGGCGGTGACCCATCGGTCATGCCACGCGCTGTCCTGAAGGATAGCTTGGCTTGATTCTAATATGGAAATCGCAAGTTCGCGAGGTGCCTTCGCGCAATTGACATAATTTGCCGCGGGACGGACCTTGCCCACCGGTTCCGGCGAACAGCACAGCCCGTCAGCGGCCTTGTTCCTCTGCGAGAATGGTTCGCGCGAGGCCGGTGAGCCGATCCAGGATCTCGAAAAGCTGGGTCTTCTCTTCTGCAGTCATGCCACCCAGCAACACGCGGTTGCGTTCCAGCGCCGATGCCATCAGCTCCCGGTAGACTTCGATGCCCCGCGCCGTGAGCGTGATCCGGATGCCGCGGCCGTCACGACGATACTCGCGCAGCATCAGCCGGCGAGCCACGAGCGCGCTGACGCTTCGGCTGGTCTGCCCCTTGTCGAGGTCTAGCAGGTCCGCCAGCGCATTCAGCGAGACCGGCGCATGCTCGCCGACAAGCGCGACGATGCGCCACTCGACCTGCGACAGGGCGAGCTTGCGGCCGTAGACGAGCGTAGAGGCGCGACGCAGCACGTTGGCGAGCTTAAGCACCTTCGACGATACGAGGTCGCTCGGCTTGGCGGCCACCTCGTTCGCAGCACGCGGGGCGGCTTCGCGATTGCGCCGGCGGGTGGCTTCAGCTTTTGCCATGGCAGGTTTCTATCCAAAGCCGAGCCGGCCGGCCAGCCGGCGCATTTCCGGGACAACGGCTCTCGAATTGACTTTGTCAAATTTAGGCTCATTCTGAACTACCAAGAGTGAAAAGAACAGCGGCAGGGAGATGCGCCATGACCGATACCGGCACCGGCTACACCCGGAAGCCCTCGAGCTACAACGCCGCGCTGACCGAGGTCGGCCGCGGCAAACCCATGGGCGAGTTGCTGCGTCGCTATTGGCACCCGATCGGTCTCGTCGAGGATGCCGGCACGACCCCCAGGCCGGTGCGCGTGCTGGGTGAGGACCTCATCCTGTTCCGCGACGGACGCGGCAAGGCGGGACTGGTGGAGGCGCGCTGCTGCCACCGCGGCACCACGCTCTATTACGGCCGGGTCGAAGAGCGCGGCATCCGCTGCTGCTATCACGGCTGGCTGTTCGACACCGAGGGACATTGCCTGGAGCAGCCGTGTGAGCCCGAAGGCGGCCTCAAGCGCGACCGCGTGCGCCAGCCCTGGTATCCCGTGCAAGAGCTGTACGGATTGATCTTCGCCTATATGGGCCCGCCGGAGAAAAAGCCGGTGCTGCCGCGCTACGAATGCCTGGAGAGCCTCGAACCCGGCGAGATGATCGAAGCCGACGACTCGAGCATCGGCTCGGGCGGCGGCACGATCGTGCCCTGCAACTGGCTGCAGCACTACGAGAACATACCCGACGCCTTCCATGTCCCGATCCTGCACGGCGCCTTCAGCGGCGTGCAGTTCGTCGCGCAGATGGGGATCATGCCGAAGGTGAAGTGGGAATACTCGCCGATCGGGGTGAAGACCATCTCCGCGCGCGTGCTCGACGACGGCCGCGTGCACTACCGCGTGACCGAAGCGGCGCTGCCGACGCTGCGGGTGGTGCCCAATCCGCGGGTCGAGCGTTACACCGGCGTTGAATCGCTCGGCTGGACCTTGCCGATCGACGACACCACCTTCCGCATCTACGTCGCGGGCAAGGTCAAGACCAAGGGCGAGCTCGGGGCCAAGCGCTCGCGCATGAACGGCAAGCTCTGGGCCGATCTTACGCCCGAGGAGCACCAGCAATTTCCCGGCGATTGGGAGGCGCAGGTCGGGCAGGGGCCGATCACCTTGCACTCCGACGAGCACCTCGCCACCAGCGACCAGGGCGTCGTCATGTTGCGGCGCTTGCTGCAGCGCCAGGTCGAGACGGTGACCGCGGGCGGCGATCCGGCAGGCGTGAGCTTCGATCCCGCGACGCCGCCGGTGCGATTCGAAGCCGGCAATTACATCATGCAGCGGAACGACGCCAAGGCTGCCGCGCTGCTGGATGCCTGATACGCGATACGAGCGATGGAGCAACCGTCGCCGATCAACAAGGGGAGAAGCACATGGCACGCCTCGAGCGCCGCGCGGCGGCATCGATTATCGGCGCGGTGGTCGCGCTCGCAATGGGGGTGGCGACGGGCGGCGCGCCGGCACAGGTGCTCGATTCCGCCAAGGTGAAGGAGCTGTACGCCGCCGCCAAGAAGGAAGGCCAGGTCGTCATCTGGGGGACGCAGCGCCGCGAGGTCGAATGGATTCCGGCGGCATTCGGGAAAGTGTTTCCCGGCATCGACGTGCAGTTCCTCGGCGACAACGACATCGCGGTCAAGGCGATCGCCGAGGCCCGCGCCGGCCGCCATCAGGTCGACGTCTATCAGAACTCGCTGACGGGCACGTTGCCGGTCGTGCAGCGCGATCTCTTGACGGTCGTCGATTGGTCGCCCTTCGCCATCGACCCGCGCAACATCGTCTTCGACGGCAAGATGGCCTATACCAGCAACATCGTCTACACCGTCGCCTTCAACAACAAGCTCGTCAAAGAGAGCGACGCCCCCAGAAACTGGATCGACATCCTCGACGAGCGCTACAAGGGCAAAGGCGCCTCCAGCACGTTCCTGTTGCCGCGACTGGTCGGTGGACTCGGTCTTGCCTGGGGAGAGGACAAGGCGCTGCAATTCGCGCGCGACATCGTCGCCAGGATGAATCTGCTGCTCACGCGCGCGCCACGCGAGTCCCTGCTGCAATCGGGCGAGCGCCTCTACGGGTTCGGTGAGATCGACTCGCTCATCCGGTCGGTCGCTGCCGAAGGTCTTCCGGTGAGCCAGGCGGTGCCGGAACCGGTCGTGGTCGGCCAGTTCGGTGTGACGATCATGAAAAATGCGCCGCGTCCGAGCGCCGCCCGCCTGCTCGCCGGTTATCTCGCCACCCCCGAGGGCAAGGCCGCGCGCCTGCAGATGACCTCGCAGGCCGATTACGGTCCGACCTCGGACAACGAGCTCGCCAAGAAACTGCACTCGGGCAAGCTCACGGTGGTGTGGGACCGGCCCGACAACATGGCCGCGCGCGAGGCGCTGTTCGGCCGCGTCGGCGCCATCCTGACGGGACAGGCGCGGTAGGATGGGTGGAGTCTTAAGGGCGTTACGCCCGTCTTCGCGGGCCATGGCGCGTCCGTGGCGAGGCAGGTCTTCAATCCCTCGTGGGCGCGCCATGGCGATACCCATCGCACGCCGTTGCGGGGAGAGATGATGGGTATCGCTCGCTCCACCCATCCTACGCGTCACAACCTCGATTTGACCGGCAGGCTGGTGCTCGCCGTCGGCGCCGGCGCCGCGATCTGTCTGATCGGGGTGCCGCTGGCGATGCTGCTGTTCGCAGCCTTTCGCGGCCCCGCGGATTTTCTGCCTTTCGAGCCCGGCGCGCAGTGGACCTTCGAGCATGTCCGCGCGCTGCTCACGGATCCGGTGATCCATACCCGCATCCTGCCCGACACCTTGGTCTTCGTTGCTGGCACGGTCGCCGTCGGATTCGTCATGGCGTTCGGGTTGGCGTGGCTGATCGAGCGCACCGATCTGCCGGGGCGCGAGGTCTGGTTCTCGCTCATCCTGTTTCCGCTGCTGGTGCCGACGCCCGTGCTGGCGATCGCCTGGATATTCCTGATGGGGCCGAACGCGGGCTGGCTCAATCTCATGATCCGCGCGGCGTTCGGGCTCGAAGGCCCGGGGCCGATCGACATCTTCAGCATGGGCGGCCTGATCCTGTGCCAGGCGCTGGCGTCGACGCCGTTCGTGTTTCTGCTGCTCACCTCGACGCTGCGCGCCATGGACCCGGCGCTGGAGGAGGCGAGCGGCGCGTCCGGCGCGTCGCCGCTCACCACGTTCCGCCGGGTGACGCTGCCGGTTCTGCTGCCGGGACTTCTGGCACCCTTGATCCTGGTCACGCTGATCACCGCCGAGCAGTTCGAGCTGCCGCTGATCATCGGCCTGCCGGCCAAGATCAACGTGTTCAGCTATCGCATCTATTTCGAGCTCAACCCGCTCTCCAGCCTGCCCAATTATGGCGGTGCGGCGGCGCTATCGCTGCCCTTCGTCGTGCTCGGCGTCCTGCTGCTGCTTGTCTACAACCGCTTGATCAAACGCGCTGACAGCTTCGTCACGGTTACCGGGAAGGGCTACCGGCAGCGGCGCCTGCCGCTCGGCGCTTGGCGATGGCCGGCCCTGCTCCTGGCGAGCCTCTATGTCGCGCTGGCCGCGATCCTTCCGGCTGCCGTGCTGCTGTGGACCAGCTTTTTTGGCTACGCGCTGCCGCACTCCGCGACGGCGGGCGATTTCAGTCTGGAGGGCTATCGCGCGCTGCTCGCCAATCGGGTGTTCTGGCTCGGTTTGCGAAACACGTTCCTGGTCGCGCTGGCGTCTGCGCTGGTGGTGACCTCGATCGGCGCGCTGCTCGGCTGGATCATCTCCCGTTCGCAATTCAGGATTCGCCACCTGCTCGATTTCGTCTCGGTCCTCTCGGTCGGTATCCCGGCTGTCATCGCCGGCCTCGGGGTGATGCTGCTCTACCTCTCAGTTCCGATCGGCCTCTATGGCACCGTCGGGATCCTGGTCATCGCCTATTCCTACCGGTTCGCCACCACCACGCGGCTGGCGCGTGCCGGTTTCCTACAAATCCACAAGGAGCTGGACGAGGCTTCCGCCGCGTCGGGTGCCCGCTGGTTGGCGACGCAGCGGCGCATCATGATGCCGCTGATGCTGCCGGCGCTAACGGCCGGCTTTATCCTGCTGTTCATCGTCGGCATGCGCGAGTTCACGATTCCCCTAGTGCTCTACAGCCCGGACAATGTGGTGCTGTCCGTGCTGCTGTGGCAGTTGTTCCAGTCCGGACAGACCGCGCCCTCCGCGGCGCTCGCATCGATCATCGTCGCCGTGGCGCTGCCGGTCATCTTCTTGGCGCGCCGCACCTTCGCGCGACGCGCGCTGGCGGAAGATAGCGTTTTCCGGCGAAGTGGCTTCCGGTTCGCCGCAGAAAACGCGTCAAACAAGAAATAGAGCCATGCTGACCGTGACCGGCCTAACGAAATCCTTCGCCACTGCCGACGGCGCCGTCAGAGCGGTCGACGATGTGAGCTTCACTGTGGCCGAGGCGCAGTGCTACGCGCTGCTCGGTCCGAGCGGTTGCGGCAAGACCACGATCCTGCGCTGCGTCGCGGGCCTCGAGCAGGCCGAGCAGGGCGTCATCGCGATCGGTGGACGCGTGGTATCGGATGCAGACCATTTCGTTCCCGTGCACGAGCGCTCGATCGGCATGGTGTTTCAGTCCTATGCGATCTGGCCGCACCTCGACGTGTTCGACAACGTCGCTTATCCGCTCGCGGTCGCGCGTCCCCGCGTTGCACGCGCCGAGATCGAGCAGCGGGTGATGGACGTGCTCGCGCTGGTCGGCATGCAGGCGATGGCGCGCCGGCCGGCGACGCGGCTCTCCGGCGGGCAGCAGCAACGGGTGGCGCTGGCGCGCGCCATCGTGCGCCGGCCGAGCCTCCTCCTGCTCGACGAGCCGTTGTCCAATCTCGATGCGCGCCTGCGCGACGCCATGCGGCGGGAGCTTGCGACCTTGATCCGGCAGATCGGGATCACCGCCCTGTTCGTGACCCACGACCAGGTCGAGGCGCTGTCGCTCGCCGATCGGGTGGCGGTCATGGATCAGGGCCGCATCGTGCAGGAAGGCGCACCGGCCGAGATCTACGACCGACCGAAGAGCCTGTTCGTCGCGCGCTTCCTCGGGGCCGCCAATGTGCTCGCGGGCAAAGTCGAGGAGCGCGACTGCCAGGGCAGGGCACGCATTGCGCTTGGCGGCGGGCATCACCTGGTGCTGGTGACGGAGAGCGGCTCGGGCACTGCGGTCGACGTGGTTCTGCGGCCGGAGAATCTCGCGATCGCCGCGCAACCGTCGGCGGACGCGGTCAATGCCATTGCCGGACGGATCGTCGCGTTGACGTTCCAGGGCAGTAACGTCGAATACGACGTCGATATCGGTGGCGGCACGTCGTTGCGCGTGCTCGCTCGCGCGCAAGCCGACCTCACCCGCGGCGCGCCGGTGTGGATCGGAATCGATCCGCGCTACGTCGCGGTGTTCAGTGGCTCGTAGAGACGGAGCAACCGCAGATCGGCGCGGCGTTGCGGAGAAAATATTTGAGCTCGGTGCGGGCCTCCCCTACCTTGTACCGTCCGGCCGATCGAGAGGATGACAGTACAGATGGCATTCGTCACACAGACCATCGACATCAATGGCTGCAAGCTGAGTTTCATGCGAGCCGGCAAAGGTGTGCCGCTCATCTATCTGCACGGCACCGACGGGCTGGCGGAGTGGCCGGCGATCCTCGATACGCTGGCCGAACGGTTCGACGTGATCGTGCCGGATCATCCCGGCTTCGGCGCATCTGACGTGCCGCAATGGATCGATGACGTTGCGGACCTCGCATACATCTATCTCGATGCGGTCGCGAAGCTCGGGCTTACCGGTGTTCACGTTGTCGGGCAATCGCTGGGCGGCTGGATTGCGCTCGAAATGGCGGTGCGCTCGACGCAGCATCTTCGCAGCCTCACCTTGATCTCTTCCGCCGGAATCCATGTCAAAGGCGTGCCCAAAGCCGACATCTTCATGATCGATCCCGAGGAGCAGGCGCGGCTCGCTTATGCCGATCCCGAGCTGGGCGAGGAAGCCGCCCAGCGCGTCGGCGCCGACAAATACCAGCAGCTTGCGGTCATCAACCGCATCGCCAGCGCGCGCTACGGTTGGCAGCCGCGGTTCTTCAATCCGCGGCTGGAGCGCTGGCTGCACCGGATCAACGTTCCGACCCACGTCATCTGGGGCGATGGCGATCGTATCATCCCGCCCGCCTATGCCGAGGCGTTCCAGCGCCTCATTCCCGGGGCGACGCTCACGATGATCCCCGATGCCGGCCACCTGCCGCACATCGAGCGCGCCCCCGCCGTCGCGGCGGCGATGCAGGGCTTCCTGCGCAATTGACGGAAACGAACGCCGCGATCGACGCGGCTGTGATGAGCCAACCCAAGGAGAAGAAAAGTGACGACCAAGAAATATGAAACGGTCCTGATCGAGAAGCAGGATGGCATCACCTGGCTGATCATGAATCGGCCGGAGAAGCGCAACGCCATGAGTCCGCAGCTCCATCTCGACATGGACGACGCGCTCGACGAGCTGGCGGGCGATCCGGAGACGCAGGTGCTCGTGCTCACCGGCGCGGGCGAGGCGTTTTGCGCGGGTCAGGACATCAGGCTCTATTTCCGCGGCGGCGACACCGACCCGAAGCTGCGGCGCAAAGCCAGCCGCGCCTCCAACCAGTGGCGCTGGCAACGGCTCTCGACCTTCCCGATGCCGACCATCGCGATGATCAACGGCTACTGCTTCGGCGGCGGCTTCACCCAGGTCTGTGCCTGCGATCTCGCGGTGGCGGCGGACGAGGCGGTGTTCGGCCTCTCCGAGGTGAACTGGGGCATCCTGCCCGGCGGCATCGTGTCGTGGAACGTGGCGCAAACGCTCAACATGCGCGACGGCATGTACTACGCGCTCACCGGCGACACCTTCGACGGCAAGACCGCGAAGCAGATCGGCTTCGTCAACATGTCGTTTCCGAAAGCGAAGCTCAAGGAGGAGACGACCAAGCTCGCAAAGAAGCTACAGGAGAAGTCGCCCGCAGTGCTGCGCTACACCAAGGAGGCGCTGCGCGCGGTGCGCTTCATGAATGAGCCGCAGGCCGCCGACTATCTCAACGCCAAGAGCGACGCCCTGCGCTTCGTCGACAAGGAGGACAGCCGCGGCCAAGGCATGAAGCAGTTCCTGGACGACAAGACCTACCGCCCCGGCTTCGGCGCCTTCAAGCGCCAGAAGACGAAGGGGGCGTAAGTCACCTGCGGAGCAAAAGGCCGTCGCCTGCTCACGACAATAGCGCCTGCATCTTCTCCTGGTTGATCTGCTTCATCAGCTGATCGACCAGCGCCCCGAGCGGCGCGGGCACCTTGGTGGCCTGCGCCAGCTCCAGCGCCACGTCCATGTCCTTCTCCGCCCATTTGCCGGTGCCTTTGCCCCAGCGGGAGAGCGACCAATTGGCGCCGCTGCCCTGCTGCAGCGCGGCGATCAGGCGCGGGATGTCGGCGCCGAGCTTCTTCGCCAAGGTGAGCGACTCGAAGTTTGCCACCATGCAGGCCCACAACAGCATGTTGTTGATGGTCTTGGCGATCTGGCCCGTGCCTGCGGGGCCGAGGTGAAGCACCTGCGCGCTGTAGGCCGCCAGCACCGGGCGCGCCCGGGTCACCCACCGCTCCTCACCGCCCACGTAAGATGTCACGGTGCCGTTGTTGGCGGCCTCCTGGCCGAGTACGACGGGGCAATCGACGACACCGATGCCTTTCGCCGCCGCGACGCTTTCCATGCGCCGGCAGGTCTCCGGCGCGCAGGAGCTTGCGATGCAAATGACAGAACCGGGCGCGAGCCGATCGAGCAGTCCGGACTGCGCGATCACCGCTTCCACCTGCTCGTCGGTCGCCACCATCACGATGACCACCTCGGCATGCTCGCCGACCTGCGCCGGCGACAGGCAGGTCTTTACGCCGTGACCGACCGCGCGGCGCATGGCGTCGATGTCGACGTCGAACCCGACCACGTCGAAGCCTTTGTTGACCATGTGCCGGGCCATCTGCACGCCCATGGCGCCGAGGCCGATCACGCCGGCTCTGTCCGTCTTGCTTGATTCGCTCATCGCTTGGTTCTCATCTGCGCGCGTTGCGATTGCGTGGCAGCCTGGTCGATTGCCCACGACTGCCCTGTTCTCCTCAGCACTACACCGTACTCGCGCGTTGCGGCCGCGACCGAAACGGCGCCCTCGCGCACGTCGGCGAGCACGCGCTCGGGGTCACGCGCGAGCGGATCGCCGTGCCCGCCGCCGCCGGGAGTGTCGAGCCGGAAGACGTCGCCCTCCTTCAACGGATAGTCGGCGTAGCGGGTCGGCAGGCGCTTGGCCTGCTCGGTCTCCGGGTTGATCCAGATGTCGCCGGGGCGACCGGTCGCGCCGCCGGCGCAACCATTGGGCGGGATCACGTGCTTCATCGAGCGGATGGAGAACCGCGCATCGGCGAGGTTGAGATATTGGCGGCGGATGCCGAGCCCACCGCGAAACTCGCCGGCGCCGCCGGAATCCGCGATCAGCTCGAAGCGCAGCACGCGGGTGGGAAACTCGCTCTCGATGATCTCGATCGGCGCGATCCTGGCGTTGCTCTGGTTGACGGTGATGCCGGACATGCCGTCCTTGCTCGCCCGCGCGCCGGCGCCGCCGGCGATGATCTCGTATTGCACGTAGCCCTTGCCGGTATAGGTGCTGCGGTCGCCGAGAATGATGGAGCGGCTGCCGCTGCCGTCGGCGCGGACCTTGCCCGGCGCGATCCGGCTCATGGCGTCGAAGATCGCGTCGACCAGTGCATGCACCGTTGGATTGTAGGTGTTGACCGGCGCGGGAAAGCGCGGGTTGAGCACGCTGCCCTCGCGCGCCGTCATGGTGAAGCCGCGGATGAGCCCGCTCGAGACGTACATGCTGGGGTCGATCAGCGAGATCAGGGCATAGGCGCACGCCGCCTCGACCAGCGGCGGGCGGATATTTGCCGGACCCCTGGTTTGGTCCGCCGAGCCGCTGAAATCGAAATGCAGGTGGTCGCCAGCCTTTTCCACGACGACATGGATGCGCACCGGCTTTTCCAGGTCGATACCGTCGTCATCGACGAAGCGCTCCGCCTCGAAGCGCCCGTCCTGCCATTCCGCGATGGCCGCCCTGAGTTTCGCCTCCGACGCCGCCAGCAGGGCGGTAAAGCAGGCGAGGATTTTCTCAGCTCCGAACTTGCCGACAAGCTCGTTGAGCCGCTGCTCGCCCAGGCGGTCGGCGCCGAGCTGTCCGCGGATGTCGCCGAGCACGAGCTCGGGCGTCCGGCTGTTGGCGGCGATGAGCCGCTCGATATCCGTATTGGGCCGGTAGCCGGCCTGATAGCGCACGGCGGGAAGATGCAGGCCCTCGTTGAAAATCTCCCGCGCCTGGCCGGAGCAGCTCCCCGGCACCGGACCGCCGATGTCGCTCTTGTGGGCGATCGAGCCGCAGAAGCCGAACAGCGCCCCGCCGACGAAGACCGGTGTGATGACGGCGATGTCGGGCGCGTGCGGGCTGCCGCCGTGATAGGGGTGGTTGATGATGAAGGCGTCACCCTCGGCGATGCCGTCGCCGAAAGCCTCGATCACCGCCGCGGTGCAGGCCGGAAACGCGCCGATATGCAGCGGCAGCACCACGTGCTGCGCCACCACCTCGCCCTTGGCGTTCATCAGCGCGCAGGAGGCGTCCTGCGATTCGCGCACGATGGTGGAAAAGCCGGTGCGGAACAGGGAGTTCTGCATCTCCTGCACGATGCCGGAGAGGCTTGCCTTCACCACTTCAAGATCGACCACGTCCACGGCCATCGACAGCGTTACCTCGCTTGCGTGATGATCAGGTTCTTCCATTCATCCACCCGCGCCGTCTGGCCGGGGCAGATGACGGTCGTGCAATCGAGCTGGTCGAGGATAGCCGGACCGGTCACGATCAGTCCGACGTCCAATCGCTCGCGCTGATAAACCGGACAGTCCATCTCATTGCCGTCGAACCGCGCCGTTCGTGTCGTGCGCAGAGCATCTTGCAGGGTCGCGCCGGCCGGTCCGAATCTCGGCATCGCGACCGGCGGCAGCAGGCCGATGCCGCGCAGGCGGTAGGAGACGATCTCCACGGTTTCCTCGGGCGCCATGTGCCCGAACATGGCCCTGTGCTGCTGGTCGAAGGTCGTGCGCAGCGCCTTGAGGTCGGACGCCTGCAGCGGCCGCTCGGGGCAGGGGGTGGCGATCTCATAACCCTGTCCGGCATAGCGCATGTCGAGCGCGCGCTCGATACGGATATGGTCCGGGGCGAAACCGTCGCGGCGCAATTCCTCGAGCGCCTGCGCCGCCAATTGGTCGAGCATGCCGTTCACATCGGCGGGCGTAACGGCGTCGAGCGGCGTCATCCGCGACTGGACGTAGTCGTGCTTGACGTCGGACAACAGCAAGCCGATGGCGGAGAACACGCCAGGATAGCGCGGCACTATCACGCCGGCCATGCCGAGATCGCGGGCGATGCGGCTCGCATGCACCGGTCCAGCGCCGCCGAACGCGAGCAGCATGAAGTCACGCAGGTCGTGGCCACGCATGGTCGAGATCGCCTTGATCGCCTCCTCCATCTTGACGTCGATGATGCGCACGATGCCGGCGGCCGCTTGCGCTGCATCGAGCCCGAGCGGCCGCGCCACGCTGTCGATCGCGGCGCGGGCCTTGGCGGCATCGAGCCGCATCCGCCCACCGAGGAAACTCTCCTCGCCGAGATAGCCGAGCAGCAGGTTGCAATCGGTGATCGTCGGAGCCGCGCCGCCGCGGCCGTAGCACGCCGGCCCCGGCACCGCGCCGGCGCTCACCGGCCCGACCTGCAGGGCGCCGAAGCGGTCGACCGCGGCAATCGTGCCGCCGCCCGCGCTTACCGTGTTGATGTCGAGCATCGGCACCGCAAGATCGCGGCCTTCGACCTTGCCGCGGCTCGCCACCAGCGCCTCGCCGTCCTTGATCAGGGCAACGTCGCAGGACGTTCCGCCCATGTCGAAGGTGATGAGGTTCGAAAATCCGACGGTGCGAGCCGCCAGCATGCCCGCGGTCACGCCGCCGGCCGGTCCCGACAACACAGTAGTGACTGCGCGGCGCGCGGCGGCGGCGAATGTCGCCATGCCGCCGTTCGACTGCATGATGTACTTCTGCCGCGTCGCGATGCCGGCGCCGGCGAGGCGGCGATCGAGCTGGGCGACATAGCGCGCCAGGATCGGCTGCAGATAGGCGTTGATGACGGTCGTGCTCAGCCGATAGTACTCGCGGATCTGCGGCAGCACCTCGGACGAGAGCGAGACGCTGCAATCCGGCATCTCATCCAGCACGATCTCGCGCACGCGCGCCTCGTGTTCCGGATGCAGGAACGAGAACAACAGGCACACGGCGATCGACTCGACGTTCTGCGCCCTGAGCTCGCGCACGCTCTCGCGCAGCGCCGCCTCGTCGAGCGGACGCAGCACACGCCCGCGGAAATCGATCCGCTCCTTCACCTCGCCGGTGAGCCGCGCCGGCACCAGCGTCGCCGGCTTGTCGTACATGACGTCGAAGATGGCGGTGCCGTAGGGCCGTGCTTGCTCCCCGACGGGGTAGATGCCGCGAAAGCCTTCCGTCACCAAGAGGCCGGTTGCGGCGCCCTTGCCTTCGAGCAGCGCATTGGTTCCGACCGTGGTGCCGTGGCAGAAGTAGCCGATGTCGCCCGCCGCCACGTCCTTGGCAAGGAGCGCCTCTATTCCCGCAAGAATGGCGCGTGATGGATCGTCGGGTGTCGAGGGAAGCTTGGCGATCGAGATATCGCCGGTCTCCTCGTTGAGGTAGACGAAATCCGAGAACGTCCCTCCGGTATCCACCGTAACGCGGTAACGGGCCATCGATGACAAGATTCCGAACGCGGGACAGGAGAGCCCGATATAAGGGCATGGCATATTGCCGGCGTCAAAGGGGAGGGGAAATTGGATAGCGCCGATTTTGACGCGCTCGAGGGCAGAGCGCGGGAGAAGCTGTCCCCTGCCGCCTATACCTTCGCGGCCGCGGGCGCCGACGACGAGGTCACGGTCGCCGACAACGTCGCGGCGTGGCGACGGCTGCGCCTGCGGCCGCGCGTACTCAATGACATCACCAAGATCGACACCAGCGTGAGCGTGCTCGGAGCCAAGCTCGCAACCCCGATCATGGTGGCGCCGTTCGGGCGTCACAAGCTGTTCCATCCCGAAGGCGAGCGCGCCACCGCGCGTGGTGCCGCGGCGGCCGGCGCGGTGTTCGTGCTGCCGACCACCTCCACGCTCAGTATCGAGGAGGTGGCGGCCGAGCCCGGCTCGGCGCCGCGCTGGTTCCAGCTCTACTTGCCGCCCGACCGTAAGCTGGCGGAGAGCCTGATCGATCGCGCCGCCAAAGCCGGCTTCAGCGCCATCGTGCTCACGGTCGATCAGCCGGTCTACGGATCGAGTCCGCGCGCGGCGCGCGCGCCGCTCGTGCCATCGCCCGACATCCGCAACGCCAATCTGCCGGGACAGCCCATCGCGCAGAACGCCTACAAGGCGGGCTACACCGGGACAGTGACGTGGCCAGCGACCTGGCGTGACCTGAAATGGCTGGTGAAACGCTCGCCGGTGGACGTGCTGGTGAAGGGCGTGCTGCGCGGCGGCGACGCCATGCGGTGTGTCGAAGCCGGCGCCAAGGCGATCATCGTCTCGAATCATGGCGGCCGTCATCTCGACGCCGTGCTCGCGACCGCCGATGCCCTCGACGAGATCGTGGACGCCGTCGATGGCAATGCTGAAATCTATGTCGATGGCGGCATCCGCCGCGGCACGGACATCGTGAAGGCGCTGGCGCTCGGCGCCCGCGCGGTGCTCATCGCGCGCCCCGCGGTCTGGGGGCTCGCCCTCGACGGATCGGAAGGGGTGCGCGCCGTGCTCGATCATCTCCAAGGCGAACTCATGCGCAGCATGGCGCTGTGCGGGGTCGCCCGCCTCGACGACATCACCCCCGACCTCGTGGCCGATGGCACCCGCGCCGAGATATTGTAATGGTCCAGCGGTCCGGATAACGAGAAGCGGGGTGGAAATGTCGGGACAAGTCGCGGCCGAAACCAGACCGAGTGGAACTGACGTGCCGCGCGTCCAGGCCGCAATGCTGGTGGCGTTCATCAAGCGCGCCTTCGAGGCCGCCGGTCTGCCGCCCGCCGATGCGGATATTCTCGCCGGCCTGATGGTCGAGGCTGACCTGCGCGGCTCGGACACCCACGGCGTGATCCGGCTGCCGATTTACGCGCGCCGTCTCAAGGCGGGCGGGATCAATGCGCGTCCGAATATCCGCGTGGTGCGGGAGCGGCCGTCGACCGCGCTGGTCGACGGGGACAACGGCATCGGCCACCTGGTGATGCGGTTCGCCGCCATGACCGCGATCGAGAAGGCGAAGCAGAACGGCGTCGCCTGGGTGGGCGCGCGCATGAGCAATCACGCCGGTCCGGCTGCGCTTTACGCCATGATGCCGCTCGCCCACGACATGATCGGGCTCTATCTCGCGGTCGGCAGCAACAACCACCTGCCGCCCTGGGGCGCGATCGAGAACCTGCTCGGCACCAACCCGATCGCCGTCGCCATTCCCGCCGGCGAGGAGCCGCCGATTGTATTGGACATGGCCCCGACGGTCGCGGCCTTCGGCAAGGTGCGTCTGAAGGCGCAGCGCGGCGAGGAGATGCCGGTCGGTTGGATGATCGGCCGCGACGGCAAGCCGCTTACCGATCCCAGGCGCGCGAACGAGGGCGTGCTGCTGCCGATCGGCGACTACAAGGGCTACGGCCTGAGCCTGATCATCGGCATGCTCGCCGGCGTGCTCAACGGCGCGGCCTTCGGGCGCGAGGTGATCGACTTCGTGAAGGAGCCCGGCAAGGCCACCAATACCGGCCACGCCATCGTGGCGATCTCGGTCGAAGCTTTCGCGCCGGCGGCCGAGTTCAAGCGGCAGGTCGATGCAGCGATCCGCGCAATGCGCGGCGCCGAGCGCCTGCCGGGCGTGGACCGCATCTGGCTGCCTGGCGAGCAGAGCCACCACAAGCGCGAGGAACGCCTCAAGCATGGCATCCCGATGCCCAAGCCGCTGCGCGACAGCCTCGATGCGGCGGCGCGTGATCTCGGCGTCATGCCGCTGGGTTAGGATTCGGCAATGGCAGAGCGCAATCCTGTTGGACTGATCGGCGTCGGCCTGCTCGGCCAGGCGTTGGCGCGGCGCCTGCTCGATGCCGGCTTCGGAGTCGTCGGCTTCGATGTCGACGCGGCCAAGAATGCCAAACTGGCCGAGCTCGGCGGGCAGACCGCATCGTCGATCGCCGATCTCGCGAGGCGCTGCGATCCGATCGTGCTCGCCGTGTTCAGCACCGACCAGGTCGAGGAGGTGATCGAGAGGGAGCTGCTGCCGGCGCTGGGCGATGGCTCCGGCCGCACCGTGCTGTGCGCCAGCACCTGCGACCCCGACCGCATCGCGGCGCTGGGCGAACGCTTGGCCGGGCGCGGCTTGCGTTTCCTGGAGACGCCCGTGTCCGGCTCGAGCGGGCAGGTGGCGCGCGGCGATGGCGTCGGTCTGATCGGCGGTGATCCGAAGGACGCGGCCGCGGTCGAGCCGATCCTGCGCGCGCTGTTTCCCACCTACTTCCACATCGGTCGGCACGGCGACGGCGGGCGCGCCAAGCTCGCGGTCAATCTCATCCTCGGGCTCAACCGCGTGGCGTTGGCCGAGGGTCTGGTGTTCGCTCGGCGGCTCGGGCTCGATGCGCAGGCTTTTCTCGATGTTGCGCGCAAATCGGCCGCCTATTCGCAGGTCATGGACGTGAAGGGGCCGAAGATGGTGCGCGGCGACTTCGTTCCGGAAGGCCGCGTCACCCAGCACCTCAAGGACGTCCACCTCATGCTCGAGCAGGCCGAGCGCGTGCAGCAGAAGCTCCCGTTGCTCGAGGTCCATGCCGACGTGCTGGAAGCCTGTGTGCGCGCGGGCGAGGGCGACCTGGACAATTGCATCGTCATGAACGAGATCGGGCGGCGCACGATCGAGAGGTCGGACCATGACTGACGGAGAGGTGCGCTATGTCAGAAACGGCGCGGTCGCCACGGTGATCTTCGATCGCCCGGCGGCGCGCAATGCCATGACATGGCGGATGTACCAGCAGCTCGGCGAAGCCTGCGCGCGCATGCAGCAGGAAGCAGGCCTGCGCGTCGCGGTGTTCCGCGGCGCCGGCGGCAAGGCTTTCATCGCCGGCACCGACATCGCCCAGTTCCGCGACTTCCGCACCGGCGAGGACGGCCTCGCCTACGAGGAGAAGATGGAAGGCACGCTCGGCGGCATCGAGGCGCTGCCGATCCCGACCTTGGCGGTGGTCGAGGGCTTCGCCATCGGCGGCGGGCTCGCCATCGCCGCAGCCTGCGATCTGCGCATCGCCACGCCCGGCTCGCGCTTCGGGGTGCCGATCGCGCGCACGCTCGGCAACTGCCTCTCGATGACCAAC
>Ga0126382_10000123_pt1 | contig 27360 bp, 32 predicted proteins | sample PanSoiMetPlot_30_FD_92548 | JGI IMG/M metagenome (GOLD analysis project Ga0126382, IMG submission 92548) | Tropical forest soil microbial communities from Panama - MetaG Plot_30 | ecosystem: Environmental > Terrestrial > Soil > Tropical forest > Bulk soil | place: Panama | collected 2016-02-17
CTGTCAACGCAGTCTTCCCGACGGCGGTGTCGCCGAAATACTCGAGCGAATCCGCCGGCAAGGCGCGCATGCACACCTGTCTCGACCAATACCGTGCCAATCAGGCGACCAATGCCAATGGCGGCCTGAAGTGGATCCAGAAAGGCGGCGGTTACTACAGCGAGTGCAACCGGCAGCTGAAAGGCTGATAGCCGACATATAGACGCCGCCGCGGCACTAGGGTGTGGCGCCCTTCGCTGCGGCGGCACCGCGATCGGCTGCCTCAGAAGCCACGGCCTCCCGCCGGCGGGCGGGCGCGCCACTGCGTGATTGGCCGACCGTCTTCAGGCAATGCAGGAGGCAGAACTGGTTGGGATGGCCGTCCTCGCCACCCATGCCGGCTTCCGCTGCCAATTTGCAGGTCTCGGGTTTCGATCTCCGGCCGCAGCTATAGGTGACGCTGAAATCCTTTTCGCAACCGGACGCCGGGTCGCCGCCCATGCTCTGGTAGTAGACCCGATAATTGCAGAGATTGGTGTCGTTGCACTTCGACCCGACGAACTCCGTCACGTTGCCTCGGGCAACGCCCGCGCAATTGCCGCCGTAGGTCGCCTCGAGGATCCTGATGCCCTTGCCCGGCTTCTTGTCCGCGGCCAGTGCGCCACCCGACACGACACCAATGCAAGAAGCCACCAAGACGATGCTGCCGAGCGATACGAAACGGTGCATTCGATCCTCCGGAGCATCGTCCTGACGGGTCATCCCCAGGAGAACCGAGAACCGCGAACCCGGTTCCTCGCGACGAGCACACGAACGCAGATTTCCATTGCCGCATGCGCCGAAAGTTCACGATCGAACACAATTTCTGAAAATGCCCCCTCAGGCATTGCCCGATTTGACCGTGCTCCGGGATAGCGGGCGCGCGTCGAACCGCCGCGAGGCCCTTCCAAGGGGCCGGCTCGAGCCGGTACGGTGCCTGTTCCCGAGCCCGGAGGCGGACATGCGACGACGACACTTCATCAAGGTTCTGGCTGTCGCGGCGACGGCCTGGCCGGTTGCGGCGACGGCACAGACCTATCCCACGCGGCCGATCGCCATGGTCGTGCCGTTTGCCGCCGGCGGCACGTTCGACGTCATGGGACGCATTCTGGCGACGCGGATGAGCGAGCTCCTTGGCCAGCCGGTGGTCGTCGAGAACACGACCGGAGCGGGCGGCATCGTCGGGGTGAGCCGCGTCGTCAATGCCGGGCCCGACGGCTACACGCTGCTGCTCGGCAGCACCGGCACCCATGCCTACAACCAGACGATCTACAAGAAGCGACGCTACGACGCGATCGGCGATTTCACCCCGGTCGCGCTGTTCTCCGAGCAGCCGATGGTGCTCGAAGCGCGCAAGGACCTTCCCGCCGACACCATCCCTCAGTTCGCCGCGCTGTTGAAGGCAAACGGCGCAAAGATGCAGTACGGCTCCGCCGGCGCCGGCTCGACCACGCACCTCGCCTGTGCGCTGCTCAATGCCATGATCGGCGTCAACGTCACGCACGTCCCCTATCGCGGCTCGGCGCCGGCTGCGAACGACCTGATCGGCGGGCAGATCGACTACCTGTGCGGCAACCTGGGCGCGGCGGCGCCGCTGATCGCCGGCAAGCAGGTGAAGGCGATCGCGGTGCTGTCGGCCGCGCGCTCACAGCTGATGCCTGATCTCGCGAGCGCGCATGAGCAGGGGTTGGCCGGTATGGATGTCACCACCTGGACCGCGTTCTTCCTGCCCAAGGGCGCGCCGCGGCCGATCGTCGACAAGCTCAACGAGGTCGCGCACGCAACGATGGACACGCCGGCGATCAAGAACCGGATGCTCGAGATCGGTGTGACCGGCGTGACGCCCGAGCGCAGGAGTCCGGAATACCTCGCCAAGTTTGTCGCGGACGAGGTCGCGCGCTGGGAAGGTCCGATCAAGTCCGGCGGACTGCAGGTGGATTGAGGCCCGCTTCGAGCTTCGCGTAGAGCGGATTGGTGCGGGAGAACACATAGCCGAGGTCCGCGACCACGACGTTCTCGGCGCCCCTGTCACGCAGCAGCGTTGCCAGCGCATGCACTTGCCCGGGCGGACAGTGCAGCGTGAGCATGCCCGAGGAGGTCGGCCTGCCCAGCGGGGCCTCGACGCCGAACCGCTTTCTTGCCTCGGCCAGCAGCGCCTCGTCGCAACCGGCAAAGCGCGTGCGCACCTCGCGAAAGGCGCGCGCTTGCATGCGCGCGGCGATGCGGTCGAGCACGATGCGGGCACAGTCGCGCTCGGCCGCGCTCCACTTGGCCCCGCGCGCCGCCACCAGATTGGCCTGCGAGCGCAGGATCACGCCGTCCTCGATCACCTTGAGCGCGTTGGCGGCGAGCGTCGCGCCCGTCGTGGTGATGTCGACGATGAGCTCGGCGGTGCCCGCCGCCGGCGCCGCCTCGGTCGCGCCCGCGCTTTCGACAATGCGATAGTCGGCGACGCCGTGCGTGGAGAAGAAATTGCGCGTGAGGTTCACGTATTTGGTCGCCACCCGCATCTTGCGCTCGTGCTTGAGGCGAAACGCGGTCGTCACATCGTCGAGATCGGCCATGCTGTGCACGTCGATCCAGGCCTGCGGCACCGCCACCACCACGTTGGCGTGGCCGAAGCCAAGCCCGTCGATGAACACCACGTGCCGGTCGGCGTCGGGGATCTTCTCCCGCACCAGGTCCTCGCCGGTGACACCGAAATGCACGGCGCCCTGCGCCAACAGCTCGACGATCTCGGCGGCCGAGAGATACGCCACCTCGACGCCGGGCAGATCCGCGATCGCGCCGCGATAGTCGCGGGCGCCGCGCGGCTTGACGAGCTCGAGCCCGGCTTGCGCGAAGAAGCGTTCCGCATTCTCCTGCAGCCGGCCCTTGGCCGGCACCGCGATGATGAAGGGCGTGCTCATGAGGCGCCCCGCAGCGCCGCCAGTCGCTCGATCCACACCCCCAATCCGACCGCCGGGATCGGCCGCGCGCTGCCGAGCCGGCTCAGCAGCTTGTCGTAGCGGCCGCCGGCGACCAGCGGGCGCTCGACGCGGCCGGCGGGATCGTGCAGGCGGAATTCGAAGCCGGTGTAGTAGTCGAGATCGATGCCGAAAGCGGTCGCGAACCGGATGCGCGAGATATCGACGCCGCGCGCCGCCAGAAATCCGGCGCGGCTTTCGAACAGGTCAAGCACGCCGTCGAGCGCAAGCCTGGCGTCGCGCGCGAAGGCGCGCAGCTCCGCCGCCGCCTCGTCGGGGTCGCCCTTGATCGCGAGGAAGCGCTGGATCAACGCGCGCGTCTCCTGCGGCAGCGCGGCATGCGCGCCGAGTGCTGCCTGCTCGAGGAAACGGTCGGCGATCTCGCCCACGGAACGCCCGCCGACGGCGGTGATGCCGGCGATCGACAACAGATCGGTGACGAGCGCATGCGCTCCCTTGGGATCGGAGCCGGCGAGCGCGGCCAGCACGCCCTGGTATTCGGGCCGCGTCGCGCCCGACTTCAACGCCATGAGGTCGAGATCGCGCTCGAGCCGCCCGGCGCGGCCGAAATCCTTGATGAGCCGGCGCTTCCAAGCCGGCACGAGCTGGAGATTGTCGATCAGCGCCGTGAACAATCCGACGTCGCCCATCCGGATATCGGGCGCGGTCACACCGTATTGGGCGGCGGCCTCGAGCCCGAGCGAGAGAATTTCCGCGTCGGCCGCTGCGGTGTCGCCGCGGCCGAACGATTCGACGCCGGCCTGCAGGAATTCGCTCGGCTCCTGGTCGCGCTGGCGGAACAGCGGACCGAGATAGCAGAAGGCGGCGGGACGTCCCGCCATTCCCGAGGCGAGATAGTCGCGCGACACCGCGATGGTGAAGTCGGGCCGCAGGCAGAGTTCGCGGCCCTGCGCGTCTGTCGTGAGATACATCCGTCGGCGGAGGTCCTCGCCGGAGAGGTCGAGGAACGGCTCGGCCGGCTGCAGGATCGCCGGCATGACTCGCGCATAGCCCGCACGCTCCAACGCGGCGAGCAACGCATCGGCACGCGCATCGGGTGCGGCGCTGGTCGGGGTTGGAACTGCACTGGTCATGGTTAGTGGTCGATTAGCCTTTGGCCGCGGCCGTTTAGCATGGTTGACGCGTTAATTCGACGGCAAACCGCCGAAGCCCTTAACGCAACGCCAAAGCCGTCATTCCGGGGCCCGCCAATCCCCCAGCACCGCGCCGACCAGGGCCAGCGCCGCCACCGCGGCGGTATCGGCGCGCAGGATGCGGGGCCCGAGCGCGAGCCGCACGGTATTCGGCAATGCCAGAAGCGCCGCGCGCTCGTCGGCGGCGAAGCCGCCCTCCGGACCGACGAGGACAGCGAGCGGCAGCGGGTCTTTGCTGTTCTGGCGCCGCGCCTCTGCGAGCGCGGCGACCGGGTCCTTCACTTGGGCGTCCTCGTCGCAGAACACCAGCAGACGCGCGGGATCGCGCGCCGCGATCATGCGGTCGAAGGCGAGCGGCGCGCCGATCTCCGGTAGCGTGAGGATGCCGCACTGCTCCGCCGCCTCGATTGCGTTGGCGCGCATGCGTTCGAGATTGACGCGCGCGGCCTGGGCATGCCGGGTGATGACGGGTTGCAGGCGCGACGCCCCCATCTCGACCGCCTTCTGCACCATGTAGTCGAGCCGCGCATGCTTGAGCGGCGCGAACAAGTAGTGCAGGTCGAGCGCCGACATCTGGGGCCGCGTGCGGGACGCTATGTCGAGAGCGAGCTTGCGCTTGCCAGTGCTCGCCAGCGCGGCACGCCACTCGCCGTCACGGCCGTTGAACACCAGCACCGCATCGCCGGCCGTCATCCGCAATACGTTGGCGAGGTAGTTTGCTTGCGCGGCATCGAGCGCGACGCTCGCCCCTTCGGCGAGCGGGACATCGATGTACAGGCGCGGCGTGTGGAAATCGTAGCGGGCCATCGGTGCCGGGATCTTGTCGTGAGCCTTGTTGGTGCCGGATTTGGCGGGTCCCTTATACATCCGCCAATGGATCGATCGCGATGACGCTCAGCCGGGCTTGGCCATTGCTGCTCGCGCTCGCGGCCATGCCGCCGTCGCTGGCCGCGGCGCAGTTCGGAGGCGCGCCGGGCTCGCCCCCAGCGCTGGAGCCGCCGGTCGGGGCCGCTCCGGCCACGCCGCCCCCGGCCTGTCAGCAAATCCTGAGACTTCGGGAGGAGGTCCAGAAGCACGCCCAGGCGCTGCAAGCCGCCGGCAAGAGGAAGGCGCTGCCGGAGGAATTGTGTGAGTTGTTCAAAACGTACCTCGCGGCCGAGAGCAGAATGATCGCGGGCCTGGACGAGCACTGGGCGACTTGCGGCGTTCCCTCTTATGTATCCGAACGGGTCAAATCCCTGCACCAGCAGGCCTCGCAGGTGGGCAAGAGCATGTGCGAACAGGCAGCGGCCAAACCTCTGCGGATCGACAAGCCCTTCCGGATCGAGGCGCCAGCGCCGGCTGACGTGCCCCCGCGGTCCTATGCACCGGCGCCGCAATGCACCGAAAAAACCCTTATTTCGGGCGTTCCCTGCGTCGATTGAGCCCTGTATCCTGGTCTTGTTATCGCCGAATTTACAGGGATGTTACTCTCGGCCGCCGGATCGACTGGAGTCGACCGAGGCGACCTAGGGGAAATCCAGGGGAATGATGCCATGAAGCTGGGTCGGGCTCTTCCATTGGTGCTCGCGCTCACCGCCGTGCCGCTCGGAGCGGCCCTGGCGCAGTTCGGAGGCATGCCGGGCATGCCCGGCTCGCCGGGGATGCCAGGCGGCGGTATGGGCTCGCCGTTCGGGCAGCCGCAGCAGCCGCCCCCGGCCTGCCAAAAGCTATTGTCGCTGCGGGACGACACCCAGAAGAACGCCCAGGCGCTGCAGGCCGCCGGCCAGAAGAAGGCGAAGCCCGACGAACTCTGCAAGCTGTTCAAGGCCTACCTCGCGGCCGAGGCCAAGATGATCAAGGGGCTGGAGGAAGGCGCCACGACCTGCGGCGTTCCCGCCGACGTGCCCAAACAGGTCAAGGCGCAGCACGCCAAGGCCTCGGAAATGGGCAAGAACATCTGCGAGATGGCCGCGCAAGGACCGCGGCCGAGCGCTCCCAGCCTGAGCGATGCGCTCGGCACGACGCCGCTGGTGCCGGATTCCACGACGGCAACGAAGCGACCGGGGACCTTCGACACACTCGAAGGCAGCCCGCTGGTGCGATGACCGACGGCGCGGGCCGCGTCGCCGACTCGACCGGAAACTGGGTCGACGGCCTCGCACCCGCCTGGACGCGGCCCTACCTGCGGCTGGCGCGCTTCGACCGTCCGATCGGTTCCTGGCTCCTGCTGCTGCCGTGCTGGTGGTCGCTCGGCCTGGCCGCTGTGCAGGCCGGCACCCAGGTCAATCTCTGGTACGTCCTGTTGTTCTTCATCGGCGCCTTCGCCATGCGCGGCGCCGGCTGCACCTGGAACGACATCGTCGATCGCGATCTCGATGCGCGGGTCGAGCGCACGCGCTCGCGGCCGATTCCGTCGGGCCAGGTTACGGTCACGGCGGCCGCGATCTTCCTGGCGTTGCAGGCCCTGGTCGGGCTCGCGGTGCTGCTGCAGTTCAACCGCTTCACGGTCTATACCGGGTTCGCCTCGCTCGGCGTGGTCGCGGTCTATCCGTTCATGAAGCGGATCACCTACTGGCCGCAGATCATGCTCGGCCTCGCCTTCTCCTGGGGCGCGCTGATGGGCTGGCCGGCCATCTTCGGCCGGCTCGATCTGCCGGCCCTCCTGCTCTATGCCGGGGCGATCTGCTGGGTGATCGGCTACGACACCATCTACGCCCATCAGGATCGCGAGGATGATGCGCTCGTCGGCATCAAATCCACCGCGCTCCTGTTCCGCGAGCGCACCAAGCCCGTGCTCGCGGTGTTCTACGTGCTCGCGGTGGTGCTGCTCGCATCGGCGGGATGGAGCGCGGGCGCCGGCATCGTGTTCTCGCTCGGGCTCATCGCTTTCGCCGCGCATCTGGCGTGGCAGATCCGCCACCTCGACATCAACGACCCTGTCAACTGCCTCGTCGTGTTCAAGTCGAACCGCGACGCCGGGCTGATCCTGTTCGCGGGGCTGGTGCTGGAGGCTGCCGCGCGACGGCTGCTTTGACGCGCCTTATCGGAAGGAGCTGCGGATGCTGCAAGGCGGATGCTATTGCGGGCGGATTCGCTACGAGGTCACGGGCACGCCGTTCAACGAGACCAATTGCCATTGCTCGATCTGCCGGCGGACGACCGGCGCGCCGTTCGTCGCCTGGTTCAGCGTGCGGCCGTCGGAATTTCGTGTGGTGACCAGCGAGCTCCGGCTGTTCCGATCGACCGCGAAGGCCACGCGCAGCTTCTGTGGCCATTGCGGCACTCAGCTGACATTTCAAGGCGACGATTGGCCGGACGAGATCGACGTGACGACCTGCAGCCTCGATCGTCCGGAAGACGTGCCGCCGCAGGACCACACTCGCACCAGCAGCAAGCTCGCCTGGGTTCATGTGTCCGACGGCTTGCCACAGCATCCGGAGGCGCGCCCTACCCCTTGAGGCGGTGGGCGAAGAACTCGGCCTCCAGCTGCCAGGTCGCACCACCGTCGCCCGAGCGCTCGCCGAGCCAGTGGAACGAATCGGGCGTGATGTCGATGAAACTCCAGCGCACCGGTGCGCCGGCATCATCCTTGCCCTCCTGCACGATGTCCTTGCCGCGCGCACGGCCGAGCTGCCGCCGATAGAGCTGCCGCAGCGGGTCGCTCCAGAGAATGTGCCATGCGTCGAGGCCGGGATCGTAGACCCGCAGCGTCGTGCCGTAGAAGATGCCGGGCAAAATCCAGACGTCCTGGATGGCACGGCCTTCCAGCACCCAGCCGAAATGGATTTCGCCGCGATCGGTGTGCTTGGTGCCGTCGTCCTTGTAGACGACAGCGTCCATCTCCCAGCGCCCGATCAGCCAGCCGTAGAGCCCCATCTTGTCCGCCCGATCGGACGCCGGATGGTCGGTATGCAGCGCATTGATGAAGGACGAGGGTGCAGGTGAGGTCATGCTCGATGCTCCTGTGGCGAACAACGCGGTTGCGGCGGTTCCGGCGGTCAAGCCGACGAATTCGCGCCGAGGGATTGGAAACGTCATGGCGGCCTCCGTCTCGTGCGGATCACGATGTCGCGTGCTAGCCCGCTCGGGCGTGCCGCGGCTTGGGAAAAATTGCTAATCTGCGCCCATGACGATGACCCCGCATGTCCTGGCGGCTGGCCCCGGTTGGGCGGTGAGCGATGTCGTCTGCACCGCCGGCCCACACGACCGTCCGTTCCAGGAGCAGCACGACGCGACCTGCATCGCTGCGGTGACCGACGGCACCTTCCAATACCGCTCGACGCAGGGTTCCGCGGTGCTCGGTCCCGGTTCCGTGCTGCTCGGCATTGAAGGCGCCTGTTTCGAATGCGGCCACGAGCACGGGCATGGCGATCGATGCCTCTCGTTCAGCTTCGCGCCCGACGTGCTGGACGCGACGCTTGCGGCTGTGCAGGGCGCGCGGGGCACCGCGTTCATGGTTCCGCGCCTGCCGCCGCTGCCACGGCTGCTCTCCCTGCTCGCCGCCGCGGAGGCCGCGCGTAACGATGCCGATGAAACGCAACTCGAGGAACTGGCATTTGCCGTTGCCGGCGCGGTGCTGTCGGCGCTCGCCGAGGTGCCCCGCAGGGCGCCGCCGCCGAGCCGGCGCGACGAGCGGCGCGTCAGCGAGGTGCTACGCCGGATCGAGGCGCAGGCGAGCGAGCCGCTGGCGCTCGCCGAGCTGGCGCGCGACGCGGCCATGAGCCCGTATCATTTCCTGCGCACCTTCCGCCGATTGGTCGGCATGACGCCGCATCAATACGTGCTGCGCAGCCGTCTGCACCGCGCGGCGGTGCGTCTGCGCCAGTCGGACGAGGCCATCTCGGCCATCGCCTTCGATGCCGGCTTCAACGACCTGTCGACCTTCAATCGGCGCTTCCGGCGGGTGACGGGACTGAGCCCGAGCGCTTATCGCGCACGTCGACGAGTCACGGGACGAAGCTAGCCCATTACATCGCATGTCCGCGCGCCGCGGAGGCTCCTTGGGCCAAGGCGGGCCATGCCGCCGGCGCCCGCACACGCGCGGCCGCCTCGGCCGGCGGCAGGCTCTTGTCCCAGTCGCGGGCGATGAAACGACAGGCGCTGATGCCGTCGGATTGCGGCGATGCCAGCCACACTACCGGCACGCCCATGATCTCGGGATCGAGCAGCACCGGTGGGCGCGGCTTGCCGGGCGGGAAGAATCCGGGCGTGTCGGTCGGGCCGCCCGGCACCAGGATGTTCACGGTCACGCCGGTGCCTTCGAGATCCTTCGACCAGCTCACGCAGCTCGCTTCGAGCGCCGACTTGGAGGCGCCGTAGGCCGAGAGCCCGGCGGCCAGCATGGTGTCGAAGCTCGTGGTCACGTTGATGATGCGTCCCCAGCCGCGCTTGATCATGGGCTCGGCCGCGAAGCGCGCCATCAGGAACGCGCCGATGCAATTGATCGCGAGAATCCGCTGCCAGGCTTCCGGATCGGCGTCGAAGAACGTGATGCGCGCTTCCCCGTCCCGGGTAGCCGACGACATGCTGATGCCGGCGCAGTTGACCAGAATGTCGAGCGCACCGAAGCTCGCGACCGCATCCGCCACGGCGCGGCGACAGTCCGCGGTCTTCGACACATCGGCGATGACCTTGCGGAAGGCGCCGGCGAATACAGCCTCCGCGCCGAGCCGGTCGAGACCGGCGGCATCGAGATCGACGGCGGCCACCTTCGCGCCCGCGCCCGCGAGCGCGCGCGCCATCACCCGGCCCATGCCGCTCGCCGCGCCGGTGACGATCGCCACGCGACCCGCCAGCACTTGTTGTTCGGACATGACCCACCTCCCGCTCGTGTCCCCGGTTCCGACGTTCGTATGCTCATGTAGCACGCACGTGTACGAACGTCGGAACCGAAGGACACGAGCAGGTCAATGATTCAGTGTGGCTTTGGATTTGACGTTCCTACAACGCTGGTAGGAACATCAAATCCGCCACACTGGCACGATGGCAAATCGCGGGAGTGGATTCAATCGCGCGCGATGATCTCGAATTCGCCGCGATGCACGATCGGGATTGCCGGCCAGATGGCCGCCCGCCGCCGCAACAGGATCGTCGGCCGCCGCGCGCGGAGGATGGAATGCCGTCGCCGTCGCAGGATGGGCGTGCCGACGCGGACATCGCCGATTCGCTCGAACGGCTCGCGCAGCCGGCCATCGGGGTCGACGACCAGCAGCGGCAGCGACAGCGCGCGGCCCCAGGACTGCCATTCCGCCACCGCCTCGCTGCCGTCGCCGGCACGATAGAGCGTGAGCGACAGGTCGGGATCCGGATGCTCGAGCACGATCGCGACCGCGCCCGCCGTCGTTGGCGTCGGCGGCTCGATGCGGATGGCAACCCCGAAATAGGCGGAGAGCGGCAGGTTGACCGCCATCTTGATGCCGCGCAAGGCCCGGCGCAGCACCACGCGCTCACGGTGAAGCTCGACCAGGCGCAGCTGCTGGTCGGCCGCGTGATCCGCGGCCAGGAAGCGAAGAGGGAGGGCGAAAGGGTCGAGCCGTTCGTCACGGCTCGACCCCGCAGGCGCGAACCTGCTGGTTGTTGCTTGACGCCTCAAAGCTTATCTCCCCGCCGGGTATGTCCCCGGTTCGTATCGCCCCGTCGGAGTTCGTCCCCCGATCGTTGCCGCAAACATGCCCGAAAAAGCTCGGAATCCGCTTAATGTTCCTGGTTAATCCGCGGTATCACGGCGTAGTCTGCGACTCATGCTTGACGAGACCTTGCCGCGGTCGCTCAAACTGCCCGCCAGCACTCCTCCGCTACCGGCGGACCCGGCCTCGCCGGTAACCCAGTCATCATGGAAGCGTAGTTCATGTCCTCCCTGCTCGATCAATCCGCGCTCACCGATCTCGCCGAACGCCTCGTGAGCGCCGCCCGCCGCGCCGGCGCCGACACCGCCGATGCGGTCGCCGTGCGCTCGGTATCGGTGGCGGTCGAGGTGCGCGAAGGCGCGGTGGAGGAATCCGAGCGCTCCGAAGGCGACGATGTGGGGCTGCGCGTCTTCGTCGGGCGTCGGCAGGCGGTGGTGTCGACCAATGACATCAAGGCGGATGTCGCCCAACTCGCGGAGCGCGCCGTCGCCATGGCCAAGGTGGCGCCCGAGGACCCGTTCGCCGGTCTCGCGGATCCGGCGCAGCTCGCCAAGAAAATTCCCGACCTCGATCTGCTCGATCCGAACCTGCCGACCGTCGCGGAGCTGGAAGCGCGCGCCAAGCGCGCCGAGGGCGCGGGGCTGGCGGTCGAAGGCGTCACCAAGTCGGGCGGCGCCTCGGCGTCCGCCGGCATCGGCGGCATGGTGCTGGTGACGAGCGGCGGCTTCCGCGGCTCTTATCTCAATTCCGGCCAGAGCGTGTCGATGACCGCCATCGCGGGCGAAGGCACCGCGATGGAGCGCGACTACGATTATTCGTCGGCGCTGCACGGCGCCGATCTCGAGCCGGCCGAGAAGGTCGGCCGCTCCGCCGGCGAGCGCACGGTGGAGCGGCTCAACCCGCGCAAGGTCGAGACCAAGCGCGTACCCGTCGTATTCGACAGGCGCGTGGCGGGCTCCCTGATCGGGCATCTCGCGAGCGCGATCAACGGCGCCGCGGTCGCGCGCAAGACGAGCTTCCTCAAGGACAAGCTCGGTGAGCGGCTGTTCAAGCCCGGCATCCACGTGCTCGACGATCCGCTGCGCCGGCGCGGCCTGCGCTCGCGTCCGTTCGATGCGGAGGGTGTGGCGACCTCCCGCCTCGCGGTGATCGAGGACGGCGTGCTCAAGTCCTGGTTCCTCGATTCCGCCACCGCGCGCGAGCTGTCGCTCAAGACCACCGGGCACGCCCAGCGCGGCGTGTCGTCGGCGCCCTCGCCCGGGCCGAGCAATCTGCATCTCTCGGCCGGCGCCGCTACGCCGGACGAGCTGATCTCCGACATCGCCGAGGGCTTCTTCGTCACCGACCTCATCGGCATGGGTGTCAACCAGGTGACCGGTGACTACAGCCGGGGCGCCTCCGGCTTCTGGATCGTCAACGGCAAGCGTAGCTACCCGGTGAGCGAGGTGACCATCGCGGGAAACCTGATCGAGATGTTCCGCGAGCTGACCCCCGCCAACGATCTCGAGTTCCGCTTCGGCACCAACGCTCCGACCGTGCGGCTGGAGGGCCTCACCGTTGCCGGACGGTAATCTCCGCCTCGATCGCGCCGCGGTGCGCGATCGGCTCGCCGAGGCCGTGCGCGAAGCCGGCGCGCTGGCACTCAAGACCTTCCGGGGCGAAATCAAAAGCTGGACCAAGGGCGCCTCGTCACCGGTGAGCGAGGCCGATCTCGCGGTCGATGCGCTGCTGCGCGGGCGCTTGTTGGACATTCACGGTGCCGGCTGGCTGTCGGAGGAGACCGAGGATGATCCGGTGCGACTGCGGCATCCCGACGTCTGGGTGGTGGACCCCATCGACGGCACCCGCGCCTATCTCGCGGGCCTGCCGGACTGGGCGGTGTCGGCGGCGCTGGTGAGCGCGGGCCGCCCGGTGGTCGCGGCGCTCTATGCGCCGGTGAGCGATGAATTGTTCCTCGCGACCGCCGGTGGCGGCGCCACGCTCAACGCCGCGCCGATCGCGGCGGACGCGGGTGCAGCGCTCGCCGACGCGCGGTTTTCCGGGCCCAAGCGGCGCCTCGACAGTTTGGCGGCGATCGAGCCGGGCATCCGGCCGATGCCACGGGTTCCGTCGCTTGCGCTGCGGATCGCACGCGTCGCCACCGGCGCGCTCGATGGCAGCTTCGCCGGCCCCAACAGCCATGACTGGGACCTTGCGGCGGCCGACCTTTTGGTGCACGAAGCCGGCGGGTTGCTGACGACTTTGACGGGGGAGTCGTTGACCTATAATCAGCCGAATCCGGTTCATGGCGCGCTGCTGGCCGCCGGGCGCGCACGCCACGCGGTGTTGCTCGATCTCATTCGCGATCGGCTCGCCGAATTCGCGTAGGAGATCGTTCCGGATTGAGGGACAGGGCAATGTCGGACCAAATTCCACAGAGGCAGTTGATGCATCTCGTGCTCGGCGGCGAGCTCGAGGATCTCGGCGGAATCGAGTTCCGGGATCTGTCGAAGGTGGACATCGTCGGGGTCTATCCCAACTACGCCACCGCCTACGCCGCCTGGAAGGCGAAGGCCCAGCAGACCGTCGACAACGCCCACATGCGCTATTTCATCGTGCATCTGCACCGGCTGCTCGATCCGGAGACGGATCAGCACGGCAAGCACTGACGCTGCGGGCGCCACGCCGATGTCGTTCGTCAAGCGCGTCGTGGGCTCGCGCCCGTTCCAGCAGACTGCCGGGGTCGTGGCGGCCGAATACCTGCGCCTGGTATGGAAGACGACCCGGTTCGTGATCGAGCCGGAGGGCATCTACGAGCGATTCGCCCGCGACGCGCCAGTCATCATTGCCATGTGGCATGGCCAGCATTTCCTGATACCCTTCATCAAGCGGGACGAGGATTGCGCCAAGGTGCTGATCTCCCGCCATCGCGACGGTGAGGTCAACGCGCTGGCGGCGGAGCGTCTGGGCGTTGGTGCCATTCGCGGCTCCGGCCATCTGAGCGGCGGCTTCATCGGCAAGGGCGGCGTGAGCGCCTTCAAGGAAATGCTGAGCGCGCTGGAACAGGGTTGCAACGTCGCGCTCACCGCCGACATTCCCAAGGTCGCGCGGGTCGCAGGACTCGGCATCATCAAGCTCGCCAGCGCCTCCGGCCGGCCGATCTATCCGATCGCGATCGCGACCCGGCGACGCGTGGAGCTCGACAACTGGGACCGCACCGCGATCAACCTGCCGTTCGGCCGCGGCGGCCGGGTGGCCGGCGATCCAGTGCGCGTGCCGCCCGATGCCGACGCCGAGATGCTCGAGGCGGCGCGGCGCGCGCTCGAGTCGTCGCTCGATGCGGCAACCGCGCGCGCTTATGCCATCGCCGACGGGCCGCGGGGAGATCGCAGTGGTGCCTGAGGGGCTGCCGCTCACGCTGCACGCCTATCGCCTGCTGACCGGGGCGGCGACGCCGCTCGTGCCGGCGCTGATCTCGCATCGGCTCAAGCACGGCAAGGAGCATCCGGCGCGGCTGAGCGAGCGCTACGGCGTAGCCAAGATCGCGCGGCCAGGGGGACCGCTGATCTGGGTGCACGGCGCCAGCGTCGGCGAACTCATGTCGGTGATCCCGCTGATCGAGCGCATCCGCGAGAAGGACTTCGGCGTGCTGTGCACGTCCGGCACCGTTACCTCGGCCAGTCTCGCCGAGCAGCGCATGCCCAAGGGCGTGATCCATCAGTTCGTGACGGTGGACGCGCCGCGCTACGTCCGTCGCTTCCTCGACCACTGGCAGCCCGACCTCGCGCTCTTCGTCGAGTCCGACCTTTGGCCCAACCTCGTCATGGGCAGCGCGCGCAGCGGCGTCCCGCTGATCCTGGTCAACGGGCGGCTGTCCGAGCGTTCCTTCGACCGCTGGCGGCGCGTGCCCGGCACGATCGCGGCGCTGCTGCGCTGCTTCGACCTCTGCCTCGCGCAATCGGCGGCCGACGCCGAGCGCATCCGCGAGCTCGGCGCGCCCCACGTCACGATGACCGGCAACCTCAAGCTCGATGTGCCGGAGCCGCCGGCCGAGCCCGCCAGCCTGCTGGCGCTCAGGGCGGCGATCGGCGAGCGCACAGTGATCGCCGGCGCCTCGACCCATGCCGGCGAGGAGACCATGCTGATCGACGCGCACCGGCGGCTGCGTGGCTCGTTTGCCGCCCTGCTGACGATCGTGGCGCCGCGGCATCCCGACCGCGGGCCGGGCATCCTCGAGATCGCGCATTCCGGCGGCCTCAAGGCGCGGCTGCGCTCGCGCGGCGAATTGCCGGAGGCCGACACCGACATCTACGTCGCCGACACCCTTGGCGAGCTCGGGCTGATCTACCGGCTCGCCCCGATCGTCTTCGTCGGCGGCTCGCTCGCGAGCCACGGCGGGCAGAACCCGATCGAGCCGATCAAGCTTGGCGCCGCCATCCTGCACGGGCCGAACGTCTGGAACTTCGCAGAGATCTACGAGGCGCTCGACAAGTCGCACGGCGCCGAAGAGGTGGCCGACGCCAGCAAGCTGGCGGTGCGGCTCGGCGCCCTGCTCAAGGACGCTGCCGCGCGTGCGGCGGTGGTCGCGTCCGCGCGCGAGACCGTCGCCATCCTCGGCGGGGCGCTCGACCGCACGCTCGCCGCGCTCGATCCCTGGCTGATGCAGCTGCGTCTCGAGCGCCGCGCGGGCGATGCGTGAGCCGGCATTCTGGTGGCGCGCGGCCGGGCTCGCTGCCGCCCTGCTCTCCCCTTTGGCCGCGATCTACGGTGCGGTGGCGGCAGCACGGCTGCGACAGCGGGGCGCGCGCGCCGGCGTGCCGGTGATCTGCGTGGGGAATTTCACCGTCGGCGGCGCCGGCAAGACTCCGGCGGCGATTGCGGTGGCGCAAATGCTCGCCGCGGCCGGCGAGCGGCCGGTGTTTCTGAGCCGCGGCTATGGCGGGACGCTCTCGGGCGTGCGGGTCGATCCGGCGCGGCATCGCGCGGCTGACGTGGGTGACGAGCCGCTGCTGCTGGCCCGTGCCGCTCCCGTGGTGGTGGCGCGCGACCGCGTCGCAGGCGCGCAGCTCGCGGCGACCGAAGGCGCCAGCGTGATCGTGATGGACGACGGTTTCCAGAACCCGTCGCTTGCCAAGGATTTTTCGTTGCTCGTGGTCGATGCCCGGCGCGGCATCGGCAATGGTCGTGTCATTCCCGCCGGTCCACTGCGGGCGCCGCTCGCGGCCCAGCTTGCGCACACCGATGCGCTGCTCGTGATCGGCAGCGGAAGCGCGGCCGACGACGTCGTGAAGCAGGCAAGCGCCCGTGCCCTCCCCGCCTTTGCCGCCCGCCTGCAGCCAGACGCCGGCTTCCTCGCCGCGCTCGGCGGTGGCCGCGCGCTCGCCTTTGCCGGCATCGGCGATCCGCAGAAATTCTTCGCGACGCTGGCCGAGGCCGGCATTGCGCTCGGCGCCACGCGAAGCTTTCCCGATCATCATCGCTACACGCGCAACGAAGCACAGGCGCTGTGCGACGAGGCGGGGCGCGCGGACCTCGTGCTCGTCACCACGGAGAAGGATTTGGCGCGGATGGCCGGCGACGACGCGGCAGCATCTCTTGCCGCGCGCGCCCTCGCGCTACCGGTGACGCTGGCGATCGAGGGAGTCGAGAGGTTCAGATCACTCGTGATGGAACGGGTCGCAGCGGCTCGTCGACGCTAGAGCGTGATGACCGTTCTTCGAATCGTCATCCCGCTCCAGCTTACTGCTGGAGCATGATCTTTTTTCGAAAACCGGTATCCACTTTTCGGGATCATGCTCTAGCGCTTGAACCGCTCGGGGAAATGCCGTTGCAGCACCACCTCGGGATTGGCGTAGGGCTCCTGCAGATCGACGCTCCAGTATTTCAGCTCCTCGAGCGGGATCGGAATGCCGGTGACGGCGCAGCGCACGAAGGCGCCCGGCCGCACCACGCGGAAGTCGCCGTCGAGATATTTGACCTCGGCCTCGCCCGCCATCGGGGAAGAGCGATCAGTTCGGTTCAGCACATCCCATCTCCACGGCAGCCATGACCGGCTGCGGATCTGATTGGTGGATCGGCGCGATCGAATCGCACCACTCCCCCCGACCCCTAAACATAATGGTTCGGGGCGACCCATGTAACCCCGGACCGTGGTCCCACGGGCGGCCTCGCGAACCTGATTGTTGCCAGTTGCATCTGCGAAACTCCGGGGTTTGGAGCTTGAATCGCCTTCAATCCGCAAAGGCGCTCAGCAGGACACAAACTCGTTCAATGCATCGATCACGGCCGACACGAAGGCGTTTCCCCCACCATGTCCGGCGTCGTCGAGAACCTGCAGTCGGCAGGTGGTCCATCGCTGGGACAACCGCCAAGCGGTAATCAATGGTCCACTTATATCGAGGCGTCCATGGATGAGCACGCCCGGGATCCCGTTCAACTTTGCGACGTCCCGAATCAGTTGGTCCTCCCCGAGAAACGCGGCGTGCCGCCAATAGTGAGTCACGAGGCGAGCGAAGCGCAGCCGAAACTCGGGGTCCTGGTAGCGCGGATTTGGAGTGTGCCCCGGGGTCAGGGAGACATGGGCGTCTTCCCAGGCGCACCATTCTCGGGCAGCGAGATCACGGGCAATCGGATCAGGGTCCGCAAGCATCCGTGCATAGGCTTCGACCGGCCTGAGATGACGAAGCTGATCCGGTATGGCATTGATGAAACGTTCCCACTGCTGCGGAAACACGCGCCCGATGTCCTCGGTGATCCATTGCACTTCGCGATGTGAAGTCGTTGTGGCGAACGCGAGTACCAGTGCATTGACCCGATTGGGGTAAGTCTGGGCATAGGCCAGTCCGAGCGTGCAGCCCCACGACAGGCCAAGAATAGTCCACCGATCGACGCGGCGCAGTTCGCGTAGAGCCTCGATGTCGGCGACCAGATGCGGTGTCGTATTGGTGCTGAGATCGGCGTCGGGATCGCTTGCCAACGGCCGGCTGCGGCCCGAGCCGCGCTGATCGAACAGCACCGCGCTGTAAAGGCTCGGGTCGAAGAAGCGCCGTTGACCAGCTGAACAGCCTGAGCCGGGACCGCCATGGAGGAAGAGAGCGGGCCTGCCCGCCGGATTCCCGCAGCACTCCCAATAGACGCGGTGCCGGCCGCCTACGTCGAGCATCCCACTGTCGTATGGCTCGATCGGAGGAAACATATTGCGCTGCGGCTGCTGATAGGTCGCGTTCGGGCTAACGCAGACTTTCGCATGTTGTCCACCCGGGTGAAATTTGTATGCGCGCTTCTCCATAGCTCGAATGAACAGAACAGGAACCTGGAGCCTTCGCCAGGCGGCGCCAGAGCGCGCGCGGTCGTTCGTCAACCGGCCCTTAATCACGCGTCGCTTAAGACTCGTGCCGCGCAATCGGCTTGAGATCCATGCGTGACTTCGGCAAACGGACCGCCGCTCGTTCACCGCACCAAGCGGCAGCACAGCCGATGCCGGCGCCTTCGGAGCAGCCGGCGCGCGATCCGACCCACATGCGCCGGGCAGTGCTGGCCATCGCCCTGACCGTCGCGATTGTCGGCGGAATGTTCCTCCTGCCCAAGCTCGGGCAGTGCGACGGCCAGCGCGGCGCCCTCGGGCTCGATTGGTGCCGGCTCATGAAAGCGAGCGTGGAAGGCGGAGCTCGCGGCATGGCGGTCGGCCGCGGGACGATCCCAGCCGGCGCGCGTTGAAGCATCGCCTGCCGGATGCTTCACGAGCAGCTCGCGCGATTCGCTTTACGTCACGTCCGCTACCTTGATCCCATAGGGAGCCAATCGCTGAAAATGTCTCAGCACGGCGGATTCGCTCGCCGGCACCGACAACACGAACGATCGTCCGTCGGCCTGGCGCAGCTCCAGCCAATAGGACCCATCAGCCTTCGGCCCGTGGATCGTGATGCGGTTCTCGCCTTCGCTCATGTCACCGGCCGTGCCGCCAGCCGTTTCTGCTGCTCGGGATCGGTGATCGCGAATTTTTCGATCGCTGTCTTGATCGCGCTTTCGGCGTCAGGCGCCTCGACGTGACCGAGGACGGCGGCTGGCGTGCCTTTGATGCGGGAGATCGCCCAGGTTCGCGTGCGAGGAGGCTTCTTGGCCATGCCCCGGATTATGCATGAGCAAAATGTACAATAAGACTCCGCCGCGGTTGCAGCGAGGGGGAGGACTTGCGCAGACAGCGGAAAACGTGCGAGCGGGCCAAATATCTTTCAAAAACGTTAATTTCCGCGCCTTGTGGGGAGGAGAAGCGAATCAACCTCGGCGTTCAATAACGCATTGAAATCGTTGCGATTTAGCAAGCGATCCGATCGCATTCAGGAACCCGTCTATCCAAGGTAGCAGCCGTGCGGCCGGTTTGGCGGTCGCCCGCGCGGGGGATAAATTTCCTACTCATGAGTACCCCCGAACAAACGCAACGCGGCAAAGGTCGCAAGCGCTCGGCTCGGCGCCAGAAAGCATCCGCACCAGGCCACGAACGCAAGCGCGCAGCCCGGCAGCGGAAAGCATCTGCTTCCAATGTGCCCGACATCAGGCCACGGTCCGGGCAGGTCGACCTCCCGCCGGAGGTCGCACGGCCCATGACGGTCGTGCGGTCGAAGCTCGACAGGCTGATCGGCCTGCTCGCCGAGCCGCAACCGCCCGCGCCCAGCGAGGCTCCTTCGCAGGCAATCGCCCCCGCACCCTCGCGGTCATCGCCGTCGCAGACCCTGCACAAGGAAATGATGTGGTACATCGCGGCGCTCGAAGTCGCGATGGCCGCGTTGCCGCCCCGGCGGCAAGACGTCGACGACGACAGTCCGCTCGAGCCGACCAGATTCGGGCAGTTCAGCGAAAGCGATCGAAAGGCTGTCACGAATGCGATCGCGATGCTGAAGGCTCAGCCGCCGGAACCGGCCGAGCTGCCGCTCGAGGGATTGGACGCCGCGCAATTGCTGAGGGACCTCGGGACACGGGGATGGAACGCTGCCTCGTCCCAGCAAACCGATGCGCTGCTGCCCGCAGCAGCGAAGTCGGCCCGTTCGCCACTGGGGTTGGCCAATCGTCTCGGCGCAGCGGCCGACGCCGCGATCCATTGGATCAATTCGCTCAAGGCGCCGTTCTGAGGTCGCTCACGGCGTGTGCGAAAGCACCATCAGGCATCCCGACGCCAGGATGATGAACAAGGCGCAATATCGGAAAACCCGATCGTTCACCTTGGTGAACATCGACGCACCGATGAGCGTGCCGATGCCCACTGCCGGAAGCGCCACCATGAGCCGTTGCAACAGATCGAGGCCGATCGCGCCGGGCTGGAAGCACAACAGGGCGATGGCGAAAACCTGGACCGCGATGATGAACGGCTGAACCAGCGCGCGTTGGTTCTCCTTCGACAGCCCGCGCAGCTCGCACCAGACGACCACGAGCGCGCCCGGCATGGCCGTGAGGCCCCCGACCACCCCCGCGGCGAGCCCGACCACGGAATGGGTTGCGGAGTGGACGGCCTGGATCGGAGATCCCACCCGCCGCCGCATCAGCATGTAGAGCGCGTAGCTCGCGAGGAAAACGCCGAACCCAATGCGGAACGGGCGCGGCTCGATCGCCGCCAGGAATGGCACCGCAACCGCCGCGCCTGCCAAGCCGCCCAGCAATAGCGGAGCCAGCTCGCGCCATCGGATGAAACGGTACACCGTGACCAGGCTCATGGCCTGTGAGGCGATACTGCAGAGCATCATCAACGGGATGGCGGCGATGGGCTCGAACACGTGCAGGAGCACGGCGCCGGCCGCAGCCGAAAATGCGAAACCGGAGAATCCGCTCACCACGCCGCCGAGGAACACGGCCGACGCCAGCGCTGCAATCTCGGCCGACGCCTGCATCGCGGCCCCCGCCATTTTTTGCCGTGCCCGGACGGCAGCCGACCTATTGCCCGCGGGATATTCCAGGACCGAGCGGAATGCTTTCGTAGAGCTTGATGCCCGCTTCGACCTGCCCTTCGTTGCAGGCCTTGCGCGCCTTCAGCACGGTGAGGAACGATCGAACCAGGATTTCGGCGGCGACGTCCTGAGCCTCGCCATGCGCCTCGATCAGCGTCATGAACCTGAGATCGGCGGCCGCACAGGTCGGGGACAGCGTGGTGACATCGCCGGTCGCCATGGCGCCCTCCGTCACCAGGCAGACACTCGCCGCAGCGCACAGCCGCAGTGCGATAATCGACAGGAGGCTTGCGCGGCGTCGCTTGGGGATGCGCATACCGGCCCCGGCCGTCCGGCCGAAAGACGAGCGCCCGCCGCGGTCCGCGACGTTGATTTGCGTCAGGAACGTCCAAGCCCTGGAGGTCGTGATCATCGTACCTTCCTCGCGGCAAATGCTGATAGGAACGCCAAATACGCGACACCAGGTCGCAACTGGCGGTGATCGTAAGGGAGGTCATCACTCGACCACCGCCAGCGCGCGTCAGCTGCGAACATGGCAAGCGGGGTGGTCGCAGCCCGGCGGGTGCTTAGCCGCAAACGAGATGAAAGGCTTGAACCCGGGCTCCAGTCCGTCGTGAATCTATTTGGAGATTCCCTGCAGATTTCTTCAAACGGTACGGTGCGACCACTGCGATAGGAGCCGACTATTTGACAAGTCACCGCGCGGAAGCGACGAAGGCCGCGTCGCAGCCATCGGGGACCGCATTGAAGTTCCGCTTCTCCGATTTCGAGATCGACATCGCGCGACACGAGTTGCGGCGCGCCGGCACGGTCGTTCACATCGAGCCGCAGGTGTTCGATCTGCTCGTTCATCTGATCCGGAACCGCGATCGGATCGTCAGCAAGGACGAGTTGATCGACGCGATCTGGCAGGGGCGCGCCGTCTCGGAGGCGACGCTCAGCTCGCGCATCAGCGCAGCACGGCGGGCGCTCGGGGACAGCGGCTACGGCCAGAGCTTCATTCGCACGTTGCACAAGCGCGGGTTTCGTTTCGTCGGCCAGGTCGACGACGAATGTTCCGAGAGGCTCCCCGCCATTGCGAGTTCCGACAGGTTCGCTGCCATGGCGATCGAAACCGGGCCCCCAAAGGACGGAGATCCGGACCAGGAGTGGCTTCCGGTCGATCCTGCCGATGCCATGCCAGCGCCGGCGTCGACCGCCGAGCCCGCCTGGGCCGCCGCCCGTGAGTCCGCGCTGTTGCGTAGCGACCGCGCGGCCGACCCTGCGCAGGCCGCTGACCGGACACGGCCGCGTGGCCAGCGGCGCACGGCGCGAACCCTGTTGCTGGCGGTCACGGTGATCGGCGTTGTTCCTTCGCTGGTCGCGGCCGGGTGGTGGCTAAGTCCCTCGCGTTCCACATCGATCATGTCGTCCCCGAACGATCGCGTGACGCTGGCCGGCGTCGAGTCGGCGGGGGACCGGCTCAAACCGCCGGTCCGGTCGATCGTCGTTCTTCCATTCGCCAACCTCAGCGGCGATGCGACACAGGACTACGTGGCCGACGGGATTACCGGCAGCCTCACCAGCGATCTCGCGCGCGCGCTGCCCGGAATCTCGGTCGTGTCCCGCGACGCTGCGTTCCCCTACGGGGGGCGAGGCACGGACGCCCGCCAGTTCGGGCGCGCGCTCGAGGTGCGCTATCTGCTCGAGGGCGGCGTCGTCATCGAAGGAAACCGGATTCGCGTCAACGTCCAGCTGGTCGAGACCAAGGACGGCAGCCAGCTGTGGGCCGAACGTCTCGACACCGAGCGAACGGGCCTGCTGCAGGTTCAAGACGAGATCGCCGGGCGTGTGCTGCGCGCCATCGGCTTGCAGGTTGTTGACCTTGAAGCGCGGCGAAGCCTGCGCGAACGGCCGGACCGGGCCGAGCCCGCCGACCTCATCATGCGCGGCAAAGCGGTCCTCAACCGGCCGTCGTCGCCGGCGACGATGCTGGATGCCCGCGATCTGTTCGAGCAGGCGCTGAAGCTGCAGCCGTCCAGCGCCGATGCCCTGGCGGGCGTCGCCACGACGCTCGTGTTCGAATTCCTGAACGGCTACTACAAGACCGGGAATGACAAGCGGCTGTACCGGGCAGGGTTGCTGCTCGACCGCGCGCTCACGATCCAGCCTCGCCACGTCATGGCCTTGAAGGCGAAGTCCGCGCTGCGGCGCGCGCAGGGCAAGTTCGACGACGCCATCGCCGCCGCCGAGGCGGCCATCATGGAAAATCCCGGCGAGCCGTGGGCCTACAAGGAGATCGGCCTGTCGACCCTGTATCTCGGCAAGCTCGAGCAATCGCTGGATTGGTTCGCCAAGGCCGAGCGCATCGGCCCGCGCGACCCCGGGCGGTGGACCTGGCTGGACGGCCGCGGGCACGCGCTGATCCTTCTCGGGCGCGACGAGGAGGCGGTCCGTGCGCTGGTCCATGCGCTCGACGCCAATCCGAAGAACGCTTTCCCGCACGCCTTCCTCGCGGCGGCCTACGCGCATCTCGGCCGCTCCGACGAAGCGCACGCGGCGCTCACCACCTACGAGCAGATGCGTCCCGGCACGCGAGTATCGACATTCCGCAGCATGGCGCCGGTTCCGCTTGCGCTCACCAGCCAGCAGTACCAGCAGCAGCGCCGACGCCTCAACGAGGGACTGCGCAAGGCCGGCATGCCCGAATAGGCGCGCAGCGCCTCGCGCCGGCGATTGGAACGTCGCCGCCACTCAGCACAGATACTTGCAGACGAAATCCTTGATCGTGCTGAGCGGATTCTCGGTGCGCGAGGCACTCTCCTGGCGCGGGGCACTGTCCTGGCGCGCGGCGGTTTTTCGTTCAGCCGCGACTTTGGGCTCTTTCTCTTTCTTTTTCGGCGCCGGCTTTTCCGCGATCACCATGGCCCAGTACGTCTTGTAGCGGGTCTTTTCGTTGCGCGCGACAGCGACCCCGACGATGTCGGCCTTGGATTGCAGCAGGTTCGCATTGTGGCCCGGGGAATTCTTCCACATGCGCAGCGTATCCGCCCAATTCCCGGTGCCGGCCGCGATGTTCTCGGCCGCCATGCCGCCCATGCGCACTCCGGAGATCCGGGAGCTGAACGACCCGGCCACGTCGTGGTCCATGACACCGGAGGCAGCCATCGCCTTGGCCTGCCGCTCGGCGACCGCGGTGAGCTGCGGGTCGGTCTTGACGGTCGACAGGCCGTGCGCGCGCCGGTACTGCGAGATCATCTCCGCCATGTCTTCGGCGTGCGCCAGCGCGCACGTCATGGCGATGGCGACGCCAAGCAAGACCGCTTTCATTGCCCCATTTGCCCCGTTTCCCCTGCAACGAGGCCGGATTCATTGGCGCCAGATAAGGCGGATATTGGGCACCGGGCTGTCGGCGGGGTGAGAACCTGTCCGGAAATGGGTCAAATCGGAGCTCTGGACGCGAGGTTGTGACGGTTGTCCACATCCTCCCGCCCGGCCATTGCCGGACGACTAGTCCTTCGATTTCAGCTGGGCTTCGTTCGCAGCGATGAAGGCGCGAATGTCGGGCGCCATGTCCAGCAACCTCAGCCACTGCTCCTTGTACAGGGTCACGGGAAAGCGACCCATGCCATAGACCGAGACGGCTCCCTTCTCGCTCACTTTCATGCGGACGCCGGCAGACGCGCCTTTTTTCAGGGCGGCGTTCTCGCTGCGGAGGCGCTCAAGCTCAGCTTTCATCTGTTCGTCGGACATGGCTTTCCCAGTTTTGTTGACGATCCAAGTCTATCGCATCCGCCGGTCACTCGCTCGCCTTTATCCCCGCATCCCTGATCACCTTCGCCCACTTGGCGGTGTCGGCCTTGATGATCGCCGCGAACTCATCGGGCGGATTGCTGGCGCCATCGACGCCGATCTGCGCGAACTTCTCGCGCATATCCGGCTGCGCCGCAACCTTCACGGCGTCCTGGTAGAGTTTGCTCACGATCGGCGCGGGTGTTCCGGCCGGCGCCAGTAGCCCGAACCAGGAGATGGCCTCGAAATCCGCGATCCCGGATTCGGCGACGGTTGGCAAGTCGGGCGAGCTCGGCGAGCGCTTGAGCGAAGTGACGGCGACGCCACGGAGCTGACCGTTGCGCATCGTCGGCAGGATCGCGCCGATGTTCTGCCAGGTCATCGACACGCGTCCGCCGATCACGTCGGTGAAGTTGGCGCCGCGATAGGGAACATGAACGATGTCGACGCCCGCCAGCGTCTTGAACAGCTCGCCGCCGATGTGTTGCGGGGTCCCTACTCCGGGTGACGCGTACGAGAGCTTGCCGGGCTGCGCCTTGGCGAGCGCGATCAGCTCCGGCACGCTCTTCGCCGGCAGGTCGTTGTTGACCGCGAGAATGCTCGGCATCACCAGGAGGCGCGCCACCGGCGCGAGATCGCGCGCGGGATCGAAGGTGGCGCCGACCTGCAGCGACGGGTTGATAGTGACCGCGCCGTTGGCGCCCCAATAGAGCGTGTAGCCGTCCGCCGGCGACTTTGCCACGCGGTCGCCGGCGACGCTGCCGGCGGCGCCGGGAAGGTTCTCCACCGTCACCGGCACATTCCAGGCCTCGTTGAGCTTCTGCGCGAACATGCGCGCGGTGATGTCGGTCGCGCTGCCCGGCGTGAAGCCGACCAGAATGCGGACCGGTTTGTCGGGATAGCCGGTCTGCGCAGCCGCAAACGTTGCGATCAACAAGGCAGGACACGCGAACAGCAGACTCCGCAAGCGCTTCATTCGTTCCTCCCGGTCATGTCGTTTTATTCCGCCAGCTTGATCCCCGCGTCCTTGATCACCTTCGCCCATTGCGGAGTCTCGGTCCTGATGATGGCCGCGAACTCCGCGGGCGTGTTGCCCACGAGTTGAACGCCGAGACCTTCGAGCCTGGCCTTCACGTCGGGCAGCGCCAGCACCCGCACCGTCTCCTTGTGCAGCTTGTCGATGATCGGCTGCGGCGTGCCGGCCGGCGCCATCAGCCCGAACCAGGCGGTGGCGTCGAAGCCGGGAAAGCCGAGCTCCTCCATCGTGGGCAATTCCGGAATCCGCGGCGAGCGCTGCCGCGACGTGATCCCAAAAGCCCGCAGCTTGCCTTCGCGGATCAGCGGCAGCACGTTGGTGATATTGCCGAAGAACATGTTGAGGTGCCCCGCCAGCAGATCGGGCAGCACGCCGGTCGAGCCGCGATACGGCACCTGCTGGAATTCGACGCCGGCCATGACCTTGAATAATTCGCCGCCGAGATGCTGCGACGTGCCGATGCCGGCGTGTCCGGCGACGAGGTAGCCGGGCTTCGCCTTGGCGAGCGCGACCAGCTCCTGGATGGTGGTCGCCGGCACGTCGGGACGCACCACCAGGATGTTCGGAACGATGAACACCTGGGTGATGTAGGCGAAATCCTTGATCGGATCGTAGGGCAACTTGGCGATCAGGCTGGGATTGATGACGAGCGACGCATTGCCGCCCATCAGGAGCGTGTAGCCATCGGGCGCGGCCTTGGCGGTGCGCTCGACCGCGATATTGCCGCTGGCCCCGGTCACGTTTTCGACCACCACCGGCTTGCCCCACACTTCGGTGAACTTGTCGCCGAGCAGCCGCGAGGTGATGTCGGGCGCCACGCCCGGCGGGAAGCCGACGATGATCTTGACCGGCTGCTCCGGATAGCTCGTCTGCGCGGGTGCGTCACCCGCCACCAGCCACAGTGCCAATGCCGCGATGATCCCGCGGATCGCCTTCATCGCCATCCTCCCTCTCCCATTGCCAGCGTCGCTTTGCTTGCCGGAACTTTTTTTCTTGTCATTCAGCCTTGACGTTCGCCGCTCTGATGATCGGCCACCACTTCTCGATCTCGGCCTTCTGGAAGGCGCCGAGCGCCGCCGGCGTCTGCTGCTCAGCCGGCGGAATCTCCTGTCCCATCTCGATCAGCCGCTGGCGCAGCACGGGATCGGCCAAGGCCGCCACCGCGGAGGCATTGAGTCTGTCGATGAAAGCCTTGGGCGTGCCGGCGGGGACGAACAGTCCGTGCCAGAACGGGATGTAGAGTCCCGGCAAGCCCGCCTCGTCGATGGTCGGCACGTCGGGCGCCGCGAACCAACGCGTCTTCGCCAGCACGGCGAACGCCTTCACCTTGCCGCTCTTCACCAGTGGCAGTGAGTTCGATGCCTCCGGACAGAACAGGTCGATCTGCCCGGCGATGAGGTCCTGGTTTGCGGGCGCCGCGCCGCGATACGGCACGAAGGTGAAGCGCGTGCCGGTGTGGGACTGAAAATAGACACCGCACAGATGCGACGCGCCACCCCAGCCCACTGCCGCCATCGAAGCCTTGTCCGGATTGGCCTTGAGCCAGCCGACCAGTTCCTTGACGTTGCCCGCCGGCAAAGTCGCCTTGCCGACAAGCCACATCGGCGCGATCGTGAGCAGCGCCACCGGCTCCAGATCCTTCAACAAATCGTACGGCAGCTGGTAGACCGCGCCGTTGAAACCGTTGGTGCTGACCTGTCCGATGCCGAGCGTGTAGCCGTCGGGCGCGGCACGCGCCACGCGGCCGACCCCGATGGTGCCACCCGCGCCGGTCACGTTCTCGATGACGACCGATTGGCCGAGCGTGACACGCATGTGCTCGGCCAGGATGCGGGCGAGCGTGTCGGTCGGCCCGCCCGCGGAATAGGGCACGATCAGCGTGATCGGCCGCGC
>Ga0126382_10000124_pt1 | contig 27304 bp, 16 predicted proteins | sample PanSoiMetPlot_30_FD_92548 | JGI IMG/M metagenome (GOLD analysis project Ga0126382, IMG submission 92548) | Tropical forest soil microbial communities from Panama - MetaG Plot_30 | ecosystem: Environmental > Terrestrial > Soil > Tropical forest > Bulk soil | place: Panama | collected 2016-02-17
AGCAAAGAAAATCACATCGTCGCCCTCGCCCGAGTTCTGGAATTATGGCTGGATCGATCCGCCGATCGTGACCTTTAAGGCTCGCGACGGCGCGGAAGTTTACGCTCGGATGTATAAACCTAAGAACTTCAAGAAGGGCGGGCCCGGGGTGATTTTTGTGCACGGGGCGGGCTACGCTCAGAACGTGCATCGTTACTGGTCGAGTTACTTCCGCGAATACATGTTCCATCACTTTTTGATGGAGAACGGTTATCTGGTGATGGACGTCGATTATCGGGCGTCATCAGGTTACGGCAGAGACTGGCGGACGGCGATCTATCGACACATGGGAGGAAAAGACCTGGATGATCAAGTCGACGCTGCAGCGTGGATGGTTCGCGAGCAGGGCGTTGATGCAAAGAAAATAGGCATCTACGGCGGAAGCTACGGAGGGTTTATCACGTTGATGGCGTTGTTCACGCAGCCCGACGTGTTTGCGGCGGGCGCTGCATTGAGGCCGGTGACGGATTGGGCCCATTACAATCACCCGTACACATCAAACATCTTAAACGTGCCGCAAAAAGACGCCGAGGCATACAAACAATCATCGCCGATTTATTTTGCGCAAGGGTTGAAAGGCGCGTTGCTGATATGCCACGGGATGGTGGACGTCAACGTGCATTTTCAGGATACGGTTCGACTGGTGCAGCGTTTGATCGAGCTTCGGAAGACGAACTGGGAGCTTGCGGTGTTTCCGGTGGAAGATCATGGATTTGTGGAGCCGACCAGTTGGGCGGATGAGTACAAGAGGATATTCAAGTTGTTTGAGACTAATTTAAAGCGGTAGGCGGAAGGCGGAAGGCAGAAAGCAGAAGGCAGAAGGCAGAAAGCAGTAGAAGACAGGCGGCTAGGATACCATCGGGCTTTACGTGGGTGGTATTCAGGAGTTTTTGGACAGTCTCTTTAGCCGATGGAGTTTCAGTTTCGGCCTAACCAACGAGAAGCGGCTGCGAGTCATATTACAGATTTCAGATTATTTCAGATTGAAAATTTCATAATCAAAGAAACTACCGCTATTCAAATTCACCGCTATTTCAAATTCAAAAACTGCGGTAGCCGATCCGCGGCCCTTCCAATCGCCCTCGCAAGACTGAGCTTCGCAAGGTTGTGAGCAAACACGCTATTAATGTAGTCCAGCTGTGCAGTAGTCAACGATTCCTGAGATTGAATAACCTCCACGTTGTCACTTACACCCGCCTCGAAGCGCTGACGAGTGAGATCCAGGTTCTGCTTCGTGACATCGATGTTCTTCAATGCAACATCGACCTGGCTGGTCGCCGCCTGCAGATCCAGGAAGGCATTGCGTACGTCACTTTCAATTCGACCCTTAATGTCCTCCAGCTCAGCGCGTCGTTGGATAAGTGCGGCTTCCGCTTGTGCGATGTTTCCCTCGGTTCGCCCGCCTTGCCAAATGGGAATGTGCACAACTCCGACAACCGTGAATGTTCCGTGCGACTGCGCCGGGTTTGTCCCGATAGCGCCGTAGTCCGCGCTCACCGAAACCGAAGGAAGCCGCTCCGCGCGCGCGGCGGACCGCGTTCTCTCGGCGGCACGAACCTGAGCCTCAGCCGCCTTCAAGTCAGATCTCTCCTCCAAAGCCTGTCGCAGCGCAATCTCTAGAGTTATGGCTGGTGGGTCCGAATACGGAACACTGTCTGAAATCTCATACATTTGATTCGGCGGCAAACCGGTCAGGCGCGCAAGAATGATCTTCTGCTTCGCCAAGTCGCTTTGCAGCGTCACCAGTCGTTGCTGCTGGGTCATCACTTCAACCTGGCTACGGTTTAGGTCTACCTGCGCAACCACGCCGGCCGCTCGTTGCTGAGACGTTTGCCGAAGGAGCGCATTCGCCGTTTCAAGTTGGGCCTGCGCCGACTCTATCTTTGCTTTTGCCGATATGACCTGAAGGTATACTCCACCGGCGGCAAGCACCACGAGATCGCGTGCGTCCTCGGCCGACAGTTCGTTCGCTCGCACGCTCTCACCCGAAGCCCGATAGTTATTCAACGCGGTCAAATCGAATAGGGTTTGGGAAAGATTTGCTCTCACGTCAAAAACATTGAAAGGACCCACCACTCTGGGCAGCAATATACCAGGAACCGGAACATTGAATTGCAAACCTGAGGCCTGGAGATTCAGCTGCTCAACCATTTCGCTGATATTGATGCTGAGATTCGGAAGCAATGCGCTGCGAATACTTCGACGCAGACCTCTGGATTGCTCCGCGGTTTGATCGAAGCCAACGCGACCAAGGTTGTATTCGATGGCTCTTTGTACGGCATCGCGAAGAGATAGTCTTCCAGAGAAAGGTAATCTGGTGCTGGGCGCACTCCCAGAATAGACACCCTGAATCTGAACCGTGGGATTAGTTGTGTTCACGCTGCTCGTAGTGCCCGGCACTGGTGTTTGTGTAGCGTTAACAGAACCGGCCTGGGCGCTTCTTCCGGAGAGCGGCAGTTGAATGGCTTGTGAGCCGGTGGGTTGAGCTCGTTGTGGCGGTTGCTGGGCGATAACGAAGTTGTTAATCGACAAGCCTACAATAATTGCGGTGCACACTTGGCGAGCTGATTTCAAAGAACTTCCAACTTGTCTCATTATTAGAGACCACTCCTTTTCTGAGACTGCCTTGAAACTTCTAAAACTCACTCACTGCCGGAGTGGGCTTCGACGCTTCGCATAGCCTCGGTAGACTCAGACCAGCTGTTTTCGAAAGCGCCACATGCTCAAGGAAAAAAGTACGATTGTAATGGCCAGCAGGCCCACGAAGTGCGGCCAAAGATCGATGAACCCGCTTCCCTTTAGAAGATTTCCTCGTACGATAGTCGCGAAGTGATAGATAGGGTTGAATAGGGTCAGCGGCTGGAGCCATTTAGGCATTGCCTCTACCGGATTGAATGCTCCGGATAGAGTAGCCAGGGGTGGATTTACAAAGAAACTTGTTAGAAGGGCTTGTTGCGCGGATTTACTGAAGGTGGATATGACCGTCCCAACGCTGATACCTGAAAGGACACACAGCGCCGCGCCACCCAACACCAGGAAGATGTTCCCGTGGAACGGCGCGCCAAAAGCAACCTTTATTACAATTATTGCCAGTACAGCCATTCCGCATAACAAGAAAAACAGCGGCGTTACCTTCGCGATTATTATTTCGGATGTGCTTGCCGGGGACATCAGCAACTGTTCTATCGTTCCCGCTTCGCGCTCCTTTACCATCGCTCCCGAGGCCACCAGCGAGCTGTTCAGTATCAACAGCAATCCGAACACTCCGGTTACGATGAACCAGGAATCCTTGAGGCCAGGATTGTAGAGAAAGGCCGGGTGAAGAATCACTGGAGCGGCTCGCGTGGACGGAGTTTCTTCCAGCGCCGTTCTTTCAGATCCATCCGTCGCGCCGGATGTGCTGGTCGGAGCTAATGTGGAACGGTCTTCGCTCCCTCCTCCGCGCGGGGCGAGGTTCCGCTCGCGCAATTGGTTGTTGTAGGACTGGATCACCCCTTCGACGTAACCCTGCCCAATTGCTGCTGTGTTTGCATTCATCGCATTAAGCAGCACCTGAACAGTTGTCGTTCGTCCTCGGTGAAGGTTTCGAGAATAGTCGAACGGAATTACAACACCCGAATCGAGATCGCCGCGATTGATTGAAGCCCCGAGCTGTTCGCTCGAAAAGAAATAGCCGGCCAGTCTGAAGCTCTTGCTTTCAGTCAGGACGGCAATTAGCTCGCGGCTTTCGGGAGTTCGGCTATCGTCCACAATTCCAAGTCGCAGGTTGCTAACGTCAGCGCTTAGAGCGAATCCAAAGAGCAGGAGTTGAAGCGTAGGTGGAAGGATCAGTGAAATCGCAAGCCGGCGATCGCGCTTGATCTGATTGAACTCCTTTCGCATCAAAGCGCGAACGCGGCGGCTGAAAAACTGTTTCAGAACGTTCGGCATTGCTAATTCTTGAGCTCCATTCGCCGCATGCTCGACCAGGCCAGGGCGTAAAAAATGGAGCCGATAAGTCCAATAATTAATACCTTGTACCAGACAGCCGGCCAGCCACCGCCCTGCAAGAGAGCGTCGCGAACAATTTCAATGTAATATCGGCCCCAAACAAAGCGTGACAACCATCTCAAGCCGGCGGGAATGTTCTCGATAGGAAAAAGCAGACCAGATAGCAGGAACACCAGGAGAAAACCCCCAAGCGCTACTGCCTGCATTGCAGCTGCCTGATGCGGGATAGCCGCTCCAATCATTGTTCCAAAAGACGCTACGCAGAACGCATACAGGATTGTCGCCACTACGAACGGCGTCGGATCTCCTGCCAGGCTCACTTCGAAGTAGGTAAAAAGCAACAGCAAACCCAGAACGCATTCCGCGAGAGCGACGAGTACGAACGCAATTATTTTTCCAAGAAGGAACTCGCCCGCCGAAACATTCGATACGTAAACTTGAAGGATCGTCTGCTGCTCGCCTTCTTTGGCCATCGCCAGTGCCGCAAGGAGCGGCGGGAACATAGAGATTCCGAGCACGAATATTCCAGGGCCGTAGAACTTCTTGGAGGATCGATCCGGGTTGTACCAAAGCCGAATCGCAGACTGTACCGGCTGGAACTGTGTTCCTGCATTCAGGCGATTGTAAGCACGCGTAATCTGACCTGAGTATCCGGCCACAAGCTTCGCCGTATTTGCGTCCGAAGCATCGACCAGCATCTGAACCTGGGGTCCGACGCCTCGTGCCATATCGCGGCCAAAATGCGGCGGGATGATCAGCGCTGCGTGCGCAGCTCCGGAGGTGAATGCATATTCTGGCTGTTTATCGGTTGGCCATGGCGCGACATGGAAAGTGATCGACGCGCGAAATGCATCTATGAAGTCGCGAGAGACGGTCGAGTCATCAAAATCCTGTACGATGATTGGCAGGTCGCTCGCAGTTAGAGAAATGGCAGATCCGTTCAGAATGAGAAGGACTAACGGCAGCACGAGGGCGAGAGTCAGCGTTCGCCAATCTCGTACAATCTGGGTCAGTTCCTTGCGAGTTTGGGCGATTATTCGTCTGAGCGGACGCGGTTTGCGCGTCCCACCAGTCCGCCTGATTGCCAAAGCCTACCTCATCGAATCTGCAGCAGTCTCCTCACATCGTACTTTCCACAATTCGTCTTTCATCGATCACTACTCTTCAACACCGACTTTTCCTTCACGCCTTGCCCTCTCGACAACGCTGATGAAAACGTCCTCCATTGAAAACCGTCCCTCACGCATATCGATTATCTTTATCCCGTTCGCTGTAAGCCTGGAATTAACAATGCGTTTGCAGTCGTCGACCGACTTGCCGGTGATGACATGAATACGTTGGCCGAATAGCGATATGCGCCATTCATCAGTTCCGCGCTTCAGGAGATCCGCTGCCTCCTGCGGTCGATCCACAATGACCTCTAAAAGATGGCCGGGCTGCTGCCGCTTGATTTCATTGGGACTTCCTTCCGCGACCAGTTCGCCCGCAACCATCATACCGAGCCGATTGCACTGTTCTGATTCTTCGAGATAGTGAGTGGTGACGAGAATCGCCGCCCCGGAGTCTGCAAGACTGTTTATCATCCTCCAAAAGGCGCGTCGTGCTAAGGGGTCGACCCCCGAGGTTGGTTCATCGAGGAATATCACGCCTGGCTCGTGCATTATCGCAGCACCGAAGGCAACACGTTGTTTCCATCCGCCGGGAAGGCTGCCCGTGATCTGATCTTCTTTTCCTTCGAGCCCGGCAAAGGAGACCACCCATCGCATCTTCTCCTCGCGCTCGCGTGCCGGTACGCCGTACACCCCTCCAAAGAAATCAAGGTTCTCCTGGACGGTCAGATCGTTGTAGAGCGAAAACTTCTGCGACATGTATCCGAGTCGCTGGCGAACGTCGGTCGCTCGTAGGCTGCCCCGCTGACCTGCGAGTTGTACGTCTCCAGTGGTGGGCTCAAGCAACCCGCACAGCATCTTGATTGTCGTCGTCTTTCCCGCTCCGTTTGCACCCAAAAGCCCATAGACTTCACCGTATCGAATCTCGAGATTCACATTGTGGACCGCCCTAAACGTCCCAAATTGTTTGGTCAGATTTATAGCGCCAATTGCGAGCTCACCCCTCAATTCTCTGCGGTCGCGAAGATTCGGGAACTCAGTCTCGTGCGCCTCTCGCCCCAATTTCCGCAGCGTCGCAACGAAAGTATTTTCGAGTGTAGGCTCATCGACCCGCGTTTCCTGGATTTCAATCCCAACATCATGCATTCGTTCTTCGACAACCTGCTGTGCAACCACGGGATCACCAGTCAAAAGATCCAGCCGATCGCCGAATCGCTGCACATCGAGAATGGGTTTGTTCTCTCCAATGTCACCTTGAAGCAGTCGAGCCGCTTCTTTAAGGTTTGTGGTTCGTAACTCAATTCGGCTGGCATTCAGACTGTTTCGCAGCCCCGCCGGGGTTCCAATCTCCCTGATCTCGCCTGCGTAGATCAATGCGACTCGATGACACCTTTCGGCTTCGTCCAGATAAGGCGTTGCCACAAGGATCGTGAGGCCGTCCGCAGAAAGGTGCGCAAGGGTATCCCAGAATTCGCGACGAGACACGGGGTCAACCCCCGTTGTCGGTTCGTCCAGCAACAACACTCGTGGCTCGGTCACAAGCGCGCATACCAATGCCAGCTTCTGTTTCATACCACCGCTCAGTCTGCCTGCAAGACGTTCCGTAAACCGATCCATATCGAACATCTGCAGATAGCGCTGGGCGCGAGCGTGAATGTCGTCTGTCGACACGAGGCGGAGCTCGCCGATGTAGAGTATGTTCTCTTCAACCGTGAGATCGGGATACAGGCTAAAGGCCTGGGTGAGATAACCGGTCGTTGAGCGCATCTCTCGCGCCGGCTCTCCAAATACTCTAGTGACGCCTGAGGTCGGATTCATCACGCCGGCAAGAATCTGAAACGTGGTGGTCTTGCCGGCGCCGTCCGGCCCGATAAGACCAAAGATCTCACCCTGACTTACATCCAGAGAGATTCCACGCACTGCTTCGACCGAATCATAGCGCTTCCAGAGACTCTCAACATGGATCGCCTGCGAGCCGGTGTAATCGTCGTTCGAAGGCTTGGGATAAACTTCTGCTGATTCGGTAAGAGCGGTATTCATGTGGTCCGTTTACGAGTAGGCCAGCTATCTCCAGCGATAAGAATTTCGCCATCTGCAGGCATCCCCGGCTTTGCGAGTCCAATACCGCTTTTTAGCTGAAGTTTGACTCCGACGACCTGCTTTACACGTTCGTCGCGGAAATAAGTGTTTTCAGGTGTGAACGTTGCTGCGGGATCGATACGCGAAACATAAGCTTCTACCGGTTGGCTGGGATCTGAATCGAGATAAACACGAGCGGGTTGTTCAAGCTTTACTTTTCCGATTTCTCCTTCGGGAACATAGCCTCGCAGGTATACTTTGCTTAGGTCCAACAGCGTGACTATTGTCGTACCTGCGGGGACCACTTCTCCGGGTTCGGCAGAGCGTGTGATGACGGTTCCTTCAAAAGGGGCTGACACAACAAAGTCTTTCCGATTTGCCTCGGCTTCTTCTACCTGGCCTTGAGCCTGTTCTATGCTGGCATTAGCGCTTGCCACTTCGGCTTGTTGCTGGGCGATTTGCTTGCGCACGGCTTCGGTTTCAGCGCCACGAATTCTTGGATTGGCCAGGTTTGCCTTTGCCATAGTCAAAGCGCCTCGTGCAGCCTCGACCCGTCGCTTCGCCGCTGCGACAGCTGCGGCCTGTTGAGCGGCGGTTGAGGCGGCCTCTTTTCCCTTTCGCTCCGCGACCGCTCCGGTCTCTGCAAGCTTCGTGTAAGCTTCCTTATCAAACAGCGCGAGTCCGTAAGCAGCCTCTTGCTGTGCGAGATCCGCTTCGGCGGCTTCGACTTCTGCCTCGCCCTGGCGAACTCGCCCTTGAGCATCAATTCTGGCTTGTTCAATTTGAATGTTATTTTGCTTCCATTGTTCCTGGAGGACCGCGATCTGATCGCGCGCGGCTTTAGCCTTTGCCTGCGCGACCAGTAGTGCAGCCCTGGCTTGATCCTCGCGAGCGCGAATCTGCTGGTCATCCAGAACAGCTATGATGTCTCCGGATTTTACGCTATCGCCTTCTCGTACGCGGATCTCGAGGATGCGCCCACCTGTTTTTGGAGCTACGGCTGAGTCGTCGCCCTCGATACGTCCGCTAAGAGCGATGACAGTGTTGGGAGCTGCGGTCTTATGAAGGAGTAAATAGCCGATTACAGCAGCAATAACTGCCAGCACAATGAGGACCAGGAAACCACGGGCACGTGTTGAAAGCTTCCGTCCTGGATTCGTCGTTGCGTGAGGCTGATTGTCCTGCTCTTTTGACGAGTCGTGATGCGAATCCTGCGCTTCAGCATCTGTTCTTGGTTTAGTCTCGACCATGAAGATTACTTCAACAAGCTATTCTGACAATTAGAACTCCGATTGGAATTGATAACAGGCTGGTGTGATTAACGCCCGTTCAAGCGTCTGTAATGAGAATAGTGCATTGATATGAGTAGGTCAATTCTTACAAGTTATGGACACAAACTGGATGATCGAATTCACCTTAACCGGCTTGTCAATCCGGGACGAACCCACTGAACTTCTCCACCTTTAATTCCTCAAGGTACAAGTGCTTGCGGATTCGTTGCTTTTTGATACAAACTGAAATTGTTAATGCACCTTGCGGGCGGCGGAAAGCACTTATTTTCAGCCCTCCCGATTCGCCTCGAAACCAGGAAGACCATGAGAATATTTGCCGCGGTGGCAGCGCTCTTGCTGCTGAATCTTATGTCTCAAGCTCAAAATGAAACCCTCAAGTCCCGCGCAGAACAAACCAACTACGAGGAGACGAGCCGGTATGATGACGTTCTCCGTTTCTTCGATGAGCTGCAGCGGCAAAGCCCGCTGGTGCGTGTGCAGAGCTTCGGCGCGTCGGTCGAAGGTCGCGCGCTTCCGCTTGTAGTCTTATCAGATCCGCCGATCTCCGAGCCGCGTGACGCAAGAGCATCGGGCAAACCGATTGTGTTTGTATTTGCAAACATCCACGCCGGCGAGGTCGAAGGCAAGGAAGCGATGCAGCACATGGCGCGGCGAATTGTGCTTGGCGATCTGCGCCCGCTTCTGGACAAGCTGGTAATCCTGATTGCACCGATTTACAACGCTGACGGCAACGAAAAGATCAGTGTGTTGAATCGCACTGCGCAAAACGGTCCGCCCGGCGGAGTAGGCGTACGAGAGAATGCCAAAGGGCTGGATCTGAACCGCGATTACATAAAGCTCGAGTCTCCCGAAGCTCAATCCCTTGTCCGCTTGTTTAACCGCTGGGATCCGCACTTGACCGTCGATCTGCATACGACCAACGGTCCGTATCACGGCTATCATCTGACTTATTCGATTCCTTTAAATCCGACGATTGACCCCCGCATCATTGCCTATCATCGGGAAAAAATGATGCCCGTGATCGCGAAAGCCATGCTCGACCAGCACAAGTTTCGAACTTATTACTATGGAAACTTCGAGGGAGAGGCTCCACAACCGGGAGCTCCCGACAAGCGTCGCTGGGAAGCGTTCACCCACCAGCCGCGCATCGGCCAGAATTATGTTGGTTTCCGAAATCGGCTGACGATCCTGTCCGAGGCGTACAGCTATTTGGATTTTCGTCGCAGGGTTGAAGTGACAGAGGCTTTCGTTGAAGAGATCCTCAAGTTCTCGGCTGCCCACGGAACTGAAATGGCACAACTGGCAAATCAGGTCGATCTCGACACTATTCGTCACGGATTGAATGGCACCGCTTCGCAGATCGGTGTCGAGTACGAAATGAAGCCTCTGCCAAAGCCGGTTGAAATCCTGGTTGGTGAAGTCACCAAGGTTAAGAATCCGCGTTCTGGGCGTGATATGACGGTGATGCTGGAGGACAAATTCACGCCTTTGATGATGCAAGACTTCGGGTTGTTTGCAGCAAAACGAAGCGTCCCAATGGCGCGGGCGTATTTGTTGCGCAAGGAAGATGGAACGCAAGCAATAATCGAAAAGCTCCTTCAACACGGAATTGCCGTCGAAGAGCTAACAGCGCCCCTGACTTCCGAAGTTGAAGTATTCGCAATCGAAGGAGTAAAGAAAGCAGGCCGCGCGTTTCAAGGTCACACTGCCGTTTCGCTGACCGGGAAATACAGGAAGGAGTCGCTCGAGTTTCCAGTTGGGTCGATTATCGTTCGCGCGGCACAACCATTGGGGACGCTAGCCGCTTATTTGTTAGAACCCGAGAGCGACGATGGGCTGACGACCTGGAACTTTCTTGATAGCTATCTCGAGCAGGGCAAGGTCCATCCGGTGGCCAGGATGATGGGAGATGTGAAGGTTTCGAGCCGGCTAGTCGAACGACATTGATTTGAGGGTTTTGTTTCCTTTCAAGGTCATCTGCGTAATCTGCGGATCAGTCTTGGTTCATCCACAGGTGGCGCAGATTACGCAGAAGGAGAAAACGAGGGAGTCTTGATCGGGGTTAGTGAGCCTTTGCGGTGTTTTGCGTCTTTGCGATAAATTTGAATTTGAAAGCTTGGTTCTGGCAAAGGCGCAAAGTCCCGCGAAGGCTCGCAAAGATGCGACGAGTCGACCGCTGAAACCGCTAACAAAATCGCAGCTACTAATTGGAGACAAATGAAAAACAGAATCGCATTTACAAAATACGCCGGAATCGTGGTCGCCCTTACTATGGCGCTCTCGATTTTGCCTCTCACGTCGCGCGCCCAGGATCGGCTCAAAACGATGCCCGGCTACGACCAGTTTCAAAAGATTTCCAAGGAGATTCCGGGATCGGTGAAACTGGGAACCGCGAGCGTCAAGTGGCAGGACGGCGGTAAAGCATTCGATTACTACAGAGACGGAAAAGCCTATCACTATGACATCGCAACCCGCGCAACCACTGAAATCGGCTCGGCGCCTGCTGACGCAGAAACCGGAAGAATGGGTGGGCGCAGGCGCGCCGGCGGCCCCGAACGCGGCCGTCAATATGCCTCGGCCGTATCCCCTGATGGAAAGCTCAAAGCGTATCAACGCGATCGAAACATGTGGCTCAGTGAGGCGAGCGGAGCAAACGAGATCGCGATTACTAGCGACGGTAATGAAAAAGCTCGCACCAAGTACGGGATCGCAAGCTGGGTGTATGGCGAAGAGCTCGATCAGACTACCGCGATGTGGTGGTCGCCAAACAGCAAGAATATTGCCTTTTATCGATTTGATGAGAGTCAGGTACCCGATTATTTTCTCCAGCTCGATCAGACCAAGCTTCAAAGCAAGATGGATGTCGAGGCATACCCGAAAGCGGGAGTCAACAACCCAATCGCCGATATTCTCGTCTACGATATTGACAGCAAGAAGACCGTCAAGCTTGATGTCCGCGACGGCAAGCCATTCGACAATTCAGTTGTGGGGCATTACGTCTACAACGTTCAGTGGTCGCCCGATGGAACCGAGCTGCTGTGCAACCGCACAAATCGACGACAGAACATAATGGAATTCATCGCCTGTAATCCCGAAACAGGAAAATCACGAGTCATAGTTCGAGAAGAATGGCCCGCGAGCTGGACCGAGAACCATCCGCCGCTGAAATTTTTGAAAGACGGGAAACGCTTTATCTGGGGTTCGGAGCGAACTGGATGGAAAAACTTCTACCTATATGATCTGAGCGGAAAATTGATCGCCACTCTAACCAGTCATCCATTTGAAGTCGGTACAATAGTCAACGTCGACGAGAATGCAGGATTTCTCTATTACATGGCTCGCGATGGCGACAACCATATGAAGCTGCAGCTTCATCGAGTCGGGCTTGATGGAAAAGGCGACCGCCGGCTCACAGATCCAGCTTTCAACCATTCGGTGGATGTTGCGTCCGGAGGCAATTACTTCATCGATGTAGCTCAAACCCACGACATCCCGCCGGTCACCCGCCTGGTAGATGCCGATGGGAAAGTAATCCAGGAGCTGGCTAAGAGCGATACGTCCAGGTTCGAGCAACTTGGCTTAAAACGCGTCGAATTAATCAAGTACAAAGCGGCCGATGGTACGACTGATCTTCATGGTCTGCTGCACTTTCCGTCGAACTTCGATCCATCGAAGAAGTATCCTCTGCTGATCAGCGTCTACGGCGGACCAGCAACCAACGGTGCTCGCGAGACATTCACTCTGCCGAATCAGTTGACCGAGTACGGGTTCCTGGTTGCGACACTTGATTCACGCAGTGCTGGCGGACGGGGCAAGCGGTTCCTGGACGCGATCTATTTGAAGCTCGGAATTCCGGAGATCGACGACCAGGCCGCCGGCGTGAAATCGCTCTGGTCGAGACCTTACGTCGACAAGGGCCGCGTCGGGATTTTTGGGACATCCTACGGAGGATATGCGTCGGCGATGGCGATCCTGCGTTACCCCGATGTTTTTCAAGCTGCGTCGGCATCCTCTCCCCCGACCTCCTGGTACCAGTACGACTCGATCTACACCGAGCGGTACATGTGGATTCCGCAGGAAAATAAGGCGGGATATGAAGCCGGCAACGCGATGAACTTCGCCGACAAGCTTAAAGGCCGGCTCATGATTTACTACGGCACCGCCGACAACAATGTGCATCCAAACAACTCGATGCAGCTTATTCAGGCGCTTCAGAGAGCGGACAAGAGCTTCGAGGTGCAAGTTGGACCCGACCAGGGACATTCCGGTCTTCGTAACGAGCGTATGATGGAGTTCTTTATCGAGAATCTGGTGATCAACAATCCAGTGAGTGCAAGCGCGATGGGCGCGGGAACAACGCAACGTTAGATCAGCATGACGTAGCGTAGACTGTCCAGTCCGCGCAATGCCAGCTACTCAAGCGTAGAGAATCTACGTCATGGGCAATGCCAGATGCTCTCTAGGTTTAGCGGATCATGCACAGACTGTCCAGTCTACGCTACGGCATGCGCCGAACTTTGAGTCTCTCCGCCTGCTCGCCACAATAGTCAACTTAGAATAACCCTTAGCCTTTCAACTCGGACCCCGCTTCGTAGTATCATTTTAGGAGAAGCGCCGAGGAAGCTTAGTATGAAGTGCCCAGTCTGCGGAAAACCGACGCGGTGGGAGGACAATCCTGATCGGCCTTTTTGCTCTGAGCGGTGCCGGATCATCGATCTGGGCCGGTGGGCCAGCGAGGAATACAGCGTCTCGGTTCCGTTAAACGACGTCTCCGAAGACGCAGAAGAAAGTGGACCTAAGTAATCCATCTACTCTACGGGTGACCGCCAGGAGATAAGAAGAGTCGTGGAAAATATTCAAAAGAGCTTTTGGACTACAGGTCGCATAATCGCAACCTGTGCGGTAGTAGTCCTAATCGCAACTGTGGGTTACAAGTTATTGAGCGGGCATCCTGAGGCAAAGATCGATTCAAAGGTGGTGCTCCCGGGCGCGCCGACCTCTGGTGGATCCGCGAGCGCGATGCCCGATTTTGATGTGCGGACGGTGGATGGCCGCTCGATAAAGCTCTCAGATTATCGCGGCAAAGTCCTGGTGATGGACTTCTGGGCGACGTGGTGTCCACCGTGTAGACAGGAGACCCCTCAGCTTGCGAGGCTGGCACGGGAGAACCGTGACCGCGGACTCGAAGTTATTGGAATGCATATTGATGATCGTGGTAGATCCTCTCCCGAGGCGATTCGAAAATTCATCGACCATTACGGGATAACTTATACGGTAGGTCTGGCCACCGATGATATGTTCGTTTCCTATTTGGGCGAGGAAGACGACACGATTCCGCAGACTCTCGTATTCGGCCGCGACGGCAGGTTGATCAAGCACTTGATTGGTTACAGTCCCTCAGACGGCAAAGAGCTTGATGAGGCGGTTAATCAGGCGCTGGCTGAGTCCTGAATATCGATTAGTCTCCATGCGCCGTCGGTTGATCGTACGATCTCAAGCACCAGCCCCGCTTCGGTCAGAACCTTGTACCAGCGGAGCTGCTGATTAGAATTGAGTGGCACTTCGAGGTATTCACCAAGCAAGCGACTCACGAGGTATACCCGGTTTCCGATAGTCACTCGTCGTGGGTGTTCCTCGGCCCGTCCACCCGCATAGCATTCGACAAGAATGTGAGCCTCGATCATTTGAGCTTTAGTTTAGCATCGGCAGACACGCTGTGTTAAGATTCGATTCCCCGATGGCCTCATAAATCTAGTTCTCTTATTGATCGCATTTTGGTTGGCTTTTAGAACTTCATGTAGTCTGGAGTGTGTTTCATAGGAAGGGCCCGCAGTTGAGCCTTGCCAGACATCGAACTGCGTGCCCTTGGGAACCGTCAACAACTTGTTCAGGTGAGACGGCTCTTGGACTCTAAGACGCTCGGGAGCGGCAATTAGATTCAAAAAAATCTGATTGGCTGGCAGAAAAACTCTCGGTGCCACGAGCCATCGCGCCTGGTAACACTCGGAGACAATCCGAGAGAGGATAGCGCGTGGCCTGGCAGATTTCGTGTGCTCAAACCCGGATATTACTAATCGTGCTCGTGCTGGCGGTTACGCTGGCAATTCGGGTAGTGCACCTCGACGCCGACCCTTCGGCTCTGATAAGCCGCGATTTCATAACGGACGAAGGCCAGTGGGCGCACAACGCGCGAAACGCTCTGATCTTTGACCAATTGCGCCTGGACGATTACAACCCCGGGCTTTATTCGGCTTATCTATATCACTGTCTGCTACAGCTTACTTTCAGAGTGTTCGGAATGAACATTCTTACGGCACGGTTGGTATCGGCTGTTGCCGGATGGCTCGCAGTAGTTCTGCTGTTTGATTGGGTCCGACGCGAGACCAATACGAGAACGGCAGTTATTGGGGCGCTGCTTCTGGGTCTTTCTTCCCTCCACGTGCTCTATAGCCGAACAGGATTCGTCGAGAGCTTGCTGGTGTTCTTCCTGTCCTTGACCTTGTGGCTATGGACGATGAGGCGAAAACACCCCGCATTTGGCGTTTTGTCAGGCATCGCTTTCGGCCTGATGGTGCTTACAAAAGTAACCGCAATATACATTGCTCCGGGTCTGTTGTTGTTTGCGGCTGCAGAGGCAATCCGAAAAACAACCAGCAAGCGCGATGCGCTGCTATTCGTGTGCGGGGCTTCGATAGTCTTAGTTAGTTACGCCGTTGCGTTTGTCGTACCCAACTACACAGATTGGATAAATTACAATTTGGCAGCTGGGTATGACAACGAATTCCCGAGACATTGGGCGGAACTCGCTCACTCCTGCTTGAGCCTTCTTGCTTCACGGTTCTACGCACGCACGCCGATACTGACAGCTCTGACTTTGGTATCTTTTGGTTCGCTGATTGTCCGTATCTCAGGGAGCGGAGTCAAAAAAGCCGTGCGTGAGGCGCAGGACATAGAGATCACCGCAATCGCGTTGCTGGTCGGGTATTTGTTTTCGATCGGCCTGACAGTCTATCAACCTGAACGACGGTTTCTTCCGGCACTATTCCTGATGGTGCCGATCTCCGCGAACGTGTTGGTTGTCGGCTGGGGTTGGTTTGAAAAGCTGAATAACCGCCCCCAACTGATAGCAGGAGCATGGTTCTTTTTTTTGTTCTCTCTGCCTACCTTAGCGATCATCGAACTAAAGTGGGCACCGTTGGGTACTCCTCTGAGCTTTCGATCCTGGCTGCTCAAAGCTATACCGATCCTAGGGCTAACGCTTTTCTCTGTATCGCTCGCAAGGGGCCGCGTGTCGCCTGTCTTGAGAAGCCAACTGCTCAAAGCATCGGAGGCATTCTTCGTCCTCCTGTTTTCCGCGCTTTCGCTGGGCCTGATCTATCAGTCGCTAAGACTTTGGGGATTCAACCCAAAAGAGCTTCGACCGGGGAGATTGATAGCAGGTTTCACCGAGGTCGCTATCGTCATTGCGGTCGTCGTCGGCTTTAAGATCAGGCCCAAACTCGCACAAGTTACCCTCGTAGCATTCATCTCCATCGAGGTGCTTCAAATCTCCACCTGGTTTCTACAACAAACCTACACACTAAAGCGGGCGAATGAGATCCTGGTTGGAATGCTAAAGGACGGACAGACCGTCATAACCCACTACGAGACGATGTTGCTCTCATCCAGTGCCATGGCAATCTGTTATTGGCCGAGGGCTGGATTCAACGTGGACGCATTTGAACGGTTGAATCCTGACTATATACTAATCCTTCGTCGAGATAATTGGACTGACCACGCTTTGGGGGACATGCCAACAGATGAATGGCCTCCTCCGACCTCAGCCAGCCCGGAGTTTGTTGCGAGGTTTGATTTGTGCCCAACCGAGGGCCGAGGGTTCCGGTTCTCCCTGGAACTGTACAGACTCGTGGCCAATGAATGCGTTCACAGACGTCAACGATCCGCGTGCCCATGAGCTCCTCTCCAGATTGACGGTATGGTAGCCCAGCTGCTTCTGCCCAGAATGGCAGGTGCTTTTGACGCCATGATAGTATGACCTCTCTCGAGCAGCGATAATTGCGAAGGGGTTTAGGGGGGTCGCAACTGCTACAGAGGTTATGAGTACAGCTGAAAAGATAAGACAAAAGCTCCTGCGCGGCGTTGGCAGCGCAATCGCCGACTTCAATATGATCGAAAACGGCGACCGAATTATGGTCTGTCTTAGCGGAGGCAAAGACAGTTACACGCTTTTGACCCTTCTCCTCGACCTGCAGCAGCGCGCTCCGGTGAGATTCGATTTACTCGCAGTCAACCTGGATCAGAAACAGCCCGGTTTCCCCGAGCAGGTGTTGCCCGACTACTTAACCGGCAAAGGTGTCCCCTTTCGCATCATCGAACGGGACACGTATTCGCTTGTCAAAGCGCTTGTTCCTGAAGGCAAAACAAGCTGTTCTGTTTGTTCGAGGATGCGGCGCGGGATACTTTACAACGCTGCGATCGAAGAAGGCTGCACCAAAATCGCACTGGGTCATCATGCCGACGACATACTGCAGACTTTTCTGCTCAATCTCTTCTTCAGCGGTTCACTGAAGGCGATGCCGCCGGTTCTTCGAAGCGATGACGGCCGCAATATGGTGATACGTCCGTTGGCATATTGCTGGGAATCGGATATTGCGGCGTTCGCCGAAACAGAATGCTATCCGATCATACCGTGCGATCTGTGTGGCTCGCAGCCGAACCTGAAACGCAAGCGACTAAAACGACTGATAGACGAGTTGCAGGGTGAGATTCCGCAGATTCGTCACTCGATGTTGAAGGCGCTTTCCAATATTTCGCCTTCCCAGCTTCTTGACAGACGCTTGTTCGATTTCGGCTCGCTGTCCGAGCTCAAAGCAAATCTCTCAGACGAGCTCGACAGCGCAATCAGCTCGCACAGTGATCTCACAATGGCGACGTTCGCACCAGTAGCTCTTACTAGCGCTTTCTAACCGAACCGCTCTTCTCCTGATGATAAATGCAGGACCCGCCGAAAGCCTTATCACTTTGAGCGGCAACACTAGTTCGACAAGCCAGTTAACCGTACTGAAGGTCTTTCTGGTTGTTGCGGTCGCCAGCCTTGTCTTACGAATTTTTTACAGCGGACACCTGTACGAAGACGACGGTCTGTGGTTCACCGCCGCGGAAGAAATCACTCGAGGCAGGGCGCTCTATCGCGAGATTTATTTTGATAAGCCGCCCGGGATTGCGCTGGTCTATGCGTTTCTGTTTTGGATATTCGGCGCCCACGTGCTGACTATCAGGTTGTTCACAATTATCCACTCAATAGCCATATCGGCGATTCTCTATCTGTTCGGTGCCAGGCTCTATGACAGGCGCATCGGTCTATTGGCGGCAGTAATGTTTGCGATCTTCAGCACCACATATACGACTGGTCACGTTCAGGGATTCGGAACGGATTTCCTGATGGCGCTGCCGCACACCGCAGGCACTTATTTGCTTGTGCATTCCAGGTTATTGAGGAAGGACGGAGTTCGCAGCGGATCGCAGCAGGCATGGCTCGGTTTGGTGGGTGGTGCTCTGATTGGCATTGCATTCCAAATCAATCCCAAGGGTATTTTTGATCTCATCTTCTTTGCTTTGTTCCTGGTAATTTGGGGCTTGTGGAGGTCTCGTCTTCGAACAAGTGAGGTCACCGACTTCGGGCCGGCCCGAGGGGCGAACGAGGAAGGCCATTCATCGATTAAGTTGATTTCGCTGGCGATTGTTGGGTTTGTGGTCGGTTCGGCGCCGTTTCTGATGTACGGTGTTGCAACTCACTCGATGCGTGAATACTGGCTTTACGTATGGGATTGGGGAATGCGCTACGGCAGCTACAATCCCGCTTCAAAGGTAATTGCGTCCGGCGTAACTCGGACTGTCGATTATTTCGCACTCAACAACACATTTCTGATTGCGCTGGTGTTCGTTGGAGCAACAACGGTTCGATGGGCAAGAGATTTCTTTCGCAACAAGAAAAAGTTGGAAAGGGACAAGGACGCATCGATCGATCATACAAACCCTTTTTCAGACGCGACGCTACTCCTGTGGCTGATCGTTTCTTATGCTGGTGTGATTCTTGGCGGACGCTTGTACTCACATTACTTCTTTCAGATCCTGCCGGCTCTTTGTTTGATTGGCGCGCGCGGTCTGACAGGTATCAGTGCGAGCCTGAAGAAACGTGACCCGGCACTCCGCCAGGCGATAACGCTAATCATAATTGTCGGTTTTGTATTTACACTGATTCGATTTCACGGACGCACAGCCATCCTCGCTGTTGATTTAGTTCGAGGGCGAAAGAGCGACATGACTGAAGGCTGGTTCCACGAGCGCATCGATCATGAAGAGCGAATGGTAGCGGCGGCGGTTAGAGACCTGGCTGATGGAGAGGATTCAGTGGACCGGTACGGCCTTGAGGGGATGCGAGCGGGCGGTCCACGCAAGCGAGATGTTCGCGGGCCCGAGGATTATCTTTTTGTGTGGGGATATCGTCCCGAGATTTACTATTATTCCGGACTGCTTCCAGCGTCACGATATCTGAGCACCCAACCACTGACAGGTGTCCCTGCGGATGTGCACTACTTTACGGATTACCGACCGATTCTTAGCGATTCCGAGACGTCTCAAAGCCGGCTCCAGCTGCTTCAGGATCTGCAGGAGACGAGGCCGAAGTACATAGTCGATGAGCTTGGAATGTTCAACTCGGAGCTTTCGATAAACAGCTACCCTGAGCTGGGTGATTTTCTGGAGGAGTACAAGGCAACGGGGCCCGTTGAGCGGTTTATGATTTACTGCCGTCGAGATCTTTTGAAGAAGAATCTGCGGAAATTGAAAGAGCAGTGAGAGACGTATCCAGACCGCAACCTGTCAAGATGGTAAAATAAGCCACCATCGGCTTAAAGCGTGATGCTATTTTAATATTCTTCGCTCTTGCTCTCGTGGAATACGATAATGTGGGTCGGCGGTTCTTACCTTATAAAGAATCCCATCTCCTGTGGCGTGGGCAGAACCTGTTCCTGGCGATATTGCTGGTCTGCCGCACGAACTTTCTGAATCTTAGCCTGGAAAAGCAAAGCGAGATTGTCATACCGCACCTGAACATTCCCCAGCCAATACGGACGATTCTCTTTAAGCCACAAATCTGAATACAGGCCGCGCAGTCGTGTCGTTGCGTCTCTCAGGTCTTCTAATCGTGCGTTGACGCTGGTGATCTCATTCAAATCACGGCGCACTCTCGAGCGGTCGCTCATATTCAGATACGCGTCCCAATAGTATTTGCTGATTTCATTTGCGAATTGGATTTTCATGCCAAGCAAGTCCAATCTCATTGCCGCAAAAATCAAATAATCGAGCGTATCTGCATTTATGCGAGCTTTGTTACGATTTCGATAGAGTGATGCGAGTGCTCGCTCAGCGGATAGACGAAGTTCGCGCGCCGCAGGCAAAACCTTTTCCGCAGAATTAGCGCCTGTTTCGGAGAAAGGGTCTTCCCAGAATACCGAATCAACCGAATCGCCTGCACCCGCGGCCCTCAAAAGTGAATGCGATCGCCCGAGATCCTGAATGGCATCGCGAAAAGTATTGTCCTCGTTTCGATAAAATGCCCAATCGTAATTTCCCTTGAAGCTTTCGATTGCAGCTTCCCCCTGCCGCCACGAACACTCTGCGCCAAATACAATCGCCGGCCAGGTCATCCCGAATAGCGATTCACCATCGTCATCCCAGGTTGTGTTGAGCATGCCGAGGGCTCCATATTTCTGCCCGTCCCGAACAAAGTTTTTGATGTTAATAAACGCGACATCGAGGTTAGGGAAAATACGGTTCCAGTTGTTCGCCCCCGGAGATACAAACAGATCGAGTCCGGCGTCCTTGTAAGGCTTCAGCTTGTTGTCAAAGTTCTGAGCCGCGCTATAATCCCAGGCCACCGCAATAACGTCTTTAGGCAGGATCTGAAGCAGCTCCGGATAGCGAATCGCAATATCACCCCAAAACATCAGCCGCTTGTTATATGGCTTCATTATCTCCGCGACCCGTTTGAGATGCTCGAGATAGATCCTCCCGAGACCGACTTCGTTAGCACGATCTTTCGTTTGACCGCGGCCGAGCTCGAATGTCTCGTCCGCACCGATGTGGAACAACGGTCCGGGAAATAGCGGCACGAGTTCGGCATACAGATCTTTGATCAGTTCATAGGACTTCTCATTGACTGGCGCAAGCACGTGTCCATGCGGAGTCTCCGCGAGATCAGTATAGAGTTCGTACTTCAACACGTGATGGAGGTGTCCAAATGCCTGTTGTTCCGGAAGAATCGTAACGAAGTAGCGCCTTGCGTATTTCACCAGTTCCGCGACTTCTGCAGCGTTGAGAGAACCTTCCTTCGGACCGATCAGAGGATGGCTCTGGTAATCAAAAACGTGTTCGATATAGAGCGAAAACAGATTTAACTTATAAGCGGCGCAAGTGCGAAGCTGTTTTTTTATGTAATCGATGGTGGGCACCGGACCGCGACTGATGTCATCGTGAACGCCGCGCCATCTCATTGCCGGCCAGTCCTTGATTGCGACCGCCGGAACTCGGGCTTGATTCGCGTCGCCTCGATGAATCAGCTGTCGAAGAGTTTGAGCCCCGTAGAACACGCCCTCGCTCGTTCGCGCTCCAACAATCACGCGTTCAGGGTTAACGTCAAGCGCGTATCCTTCGTCATTGAACTTATCGTCAATTGCGAGACCATGTGCTTCAAGAGCTGCGCCCAAACGTTTGTCATCGGCAACTCGGGCCAAATAGATGGCGCCGGATTTAGGCAATGACTTTGAAGTGGTGATCTTTAACTTCTGCCCGGTTGCAGTTTCAATTTCTTCGGAAAGAGTTTCAGCAGCAGTGCGATCTTCATCGGCATGAACGGTGTTGATCACGATGCGTGTTTTCGGGCTGATCGTAAAACTACCTTCCTGCCGTTGAATCTGTTTTGGCTCAGGGACGAGCTTCAATTCCTGAGCAGAAGCATGAGCGTGGACAGAAAATAGTGCTGTAGCGATAAAAATGAGGCGAAAGCTGTAATTCATATTTACAAGTTGGTGGGTGCTGCCAATCGTTGTGTCGACGCAGACAAATATCATCCTATCAGGAAAGAGCGGATCGCTGATGTCCCAATCTACCTATCTTGCATCGGGAGCTACGGCACTGGAGTTCCCATTCAAGAATCGATCGAACCAATAGACCTGCCAGTTCAGACTTTCTACCAGGTGCTTCGGTTCACCGGTCCTGGTGAGATTGTGATTCTCGCGCGGAAAAATTACGAACTCCGTTGTGACCCCGAAATGTTTTAATGCCCGGAACCATTGCTCGCCCTGCTCGAGCGGTACTCTTTGATCGTTATCCGAATGGAGGATTAAGGTTGGCGTCTTTACATTCTTCGCCCACTTCAGCGGTGAGCGATCCCAATACAGATCGAACTTCTCAAATATATCTCCCCCAAAATCGCGCTTGTGGCCGTAGGCTCCATCGCGTGTTCCGTCATCGCTGATGAAATTCACAACACTGCGCAACGTGACCGCGGCCTTGAACATATTGGTATGGCTTACGATCCAATTGGTCATATACCCGCCGTAGCTTCCGCCGGTCACGCCAAGCCGGTCGCGATCTATCCAGGAATACTTGTTCAATATCGCGTCTACGCCATTCATCACGTCCTGGTAGTCTTTTCCGCCCCACTCGCTCACAATGCCGCGCTCGAATTTTTCGCCGTATCCGGTTGAGCCCCTGGGATTAGTGAAGAACACCGCCCAGCCACGCGCGGCATATACTTGAAACTCGTGAAACCAATCCACGCCGTACATTCCCGCCGGCCCGCCGTGAACGCTCAGGATCATCGGATACTTCTTGCCCTCCTGAAACCCAACGGGCTTGATGAAAAAGCCGTCGATGTCCCAGCCGTCGGCGCCCTTGTAAGAAATTCGTTCGACGTCCTGAAGCTCGAGTTGTCGCCAGAGTGCTTCATTCAAGCGAGTCAGCTTGCGTTCATTCGCACCCGAGAGATCGCTTACATAAAGGTCATCTAGATGTTTGAAGTCGTTTGAGGTATAGACCATCTTTCGAGTCTTGTCATTGATGTCTACTCCTCGGACTGCTCGAGCTCCCGAGGTAACCGGTCTAAGTTCCTTCGACGCGAGATCAACGCGGTACAAATGCGTCTCGCCTTTAACCCCTGTCTGGAAGTAGAGCGCTTTGCCGTCTTCAGCCCAATCAAGATCCGAAGGAATTAAATCGAGATTTCTGGCGGCGAGCACGGAGGATGATCCTCCTGCGCTCGGCGCAAGCCAGACCTTCGGATGCTCTTCCTCGCGGACTCGACCGATGTATGCAATGGTCTTCCCGTCCGGTGACCAGCGCGGGCTGTTGTCTCCTTCTTCGTGATCCGAGATTTTGGTGATCTGACCGCCGTCCGACCCTATCACCCAAACGTCAACATTGCGGTTTTCGTCGTATTCCTTTCCAGTTCGGTTCGAGACAAAAGCGATCCTGGTACCATCAGGCGACCACTGTGGATCGTTATCATTCCAATCGTCACCGGAAGTGATTTGTTTGGCCGTACTCGTCTTTACATCAACGATCCAGATGTGACTCCTCTTATCGTCGAACCAACCGGTGTCATTAAACTTGTAAGAAATATGCGAATAGTGACGAACGTCGCTTTTGTCTTTGCTGTCCGGGCGATTGTCGCTTGGACCTGTTCTGCTGAGGCAGGCCAATCGTGGTCCATCGGGTGACCACTGGAAACTACTTGCGCCGTTTTTGAGATTGGTTACGCGCCGGGCTTCACCGCCGCTCATCGACAGAAGCCAGAGCTGCGGTCTCGACTCGGTTGCAGGAGGTCCATCAGTGCCAGGTCGTGACGATATGAAGGCGAGGCTTTGGCCGTCCGGACTCCAGCGAGGCGAGTTTGAATTTTGAGGACTGGTTGTGAATCGCCACGGAGCCCGGCTGCCATCTATGGCAGCCATCCAGATCGATGAATTACGGCGATTCTGCTTTTGGTCGACTGTTGTAACCACGTAAGCAACCAGTTTGCCGTCCGGTGAAATGTGCGGATCACTGATGAATTCAAAGGCAAAATAATCCTCGGGCGTTACTCCTCGCTTACCCTCGGCCTGATAAGCCCGAGCGATCGTCGATACCAACAGTGCGCACAACAAAATCGAGACGAGTGCTGTCTTCAGATAACATCTCATTGATCTGACTCCTGTTGTCTGGATAGCAATTACGAAGAGGATCGCGCTCATTCGTGGGCTTTTTCAACTGATGGTTCACCCGCGGTAACGGACGATCACGCATGCTCTCTGCCGCGTGCGGGATCACTGCTGATGTTCGGGGTGCGTGCAGCCGGTGTATTCCTTTAAATAGGAATTTCCTTTGTAGTGCAATTCTTTGTGTATGCCAATCTCCGACGTGTAGTAACCGTCGGCGGTCGCGTTCTTCACGGTGCGGAAGAATCTTTCTTCTAAAGTTTGCGGCGATCGCTCGTTCTTGCTGATTTCGGTAAGCAGCTGGACTCTTTGATCTGCGCTCGAATCCGCAAACGCCTTTCCGAATTTGTCGCGACTCATCTTATTAATTGTAGCCAATCCCTCGCGCCAGATCTGTTTTGTCGCCTCGGGCGACTCGCTCACGATAAGGTCTATGTACTCGTTGACCGCGGCCGCCCTGGCGCCAGGAGAGTGATCGTCAGCAGGAATGATGCACTCCGACAATTCAATGAGGGTTTTGTTTTCATCTTCGGTGAAGAACTTGAGCGGTTGCTTTGCGGCTGCAACAGCCGGAGCCGAGTGATTTGCGTGATTATGTTCCTGGGCAACGGCGCCATTATTCAACACCGGCAAGCTCGCGATTACGCCTACCCCCACACCAATTGTTTTGAGCGCGTCACGTCGCGTCAGCTGATCTTTTTCTTCCGCCATCATCGATCCTCCAGCAAACGTTCAGCCCAACCTCCACGGCATCCATGCTCCCATCCACTGCCGCCGGCGAGGGTTTTCGGGAGCCTGAACAACCTTGCAAAAAGTTTCCGTGCCGACTCGTTCAAGATCCTCGAGCCATTCAGCGCGAGCCAGAAGGAAACTCAAACCATCGGAAACGAGCACGCGGTCCGGATATTGATGTTCCCATTCGACGTGAAACGCCCGCCCCCAAAAGGCATCTTTTCCTGTGATTTGGATTCTGATTTGGTGCTTCACGCGAGCTCCTTTTTGGGCTGACCAAAACTATATCAGGCGTAGTCGAATGTCAAAGATGAACGTTATTTTATATCACTCACCCAAATATCAAGCTCGGTTGAAGCATGCGTGAAATAGATCCGGCGCTGATTTTTAGACAAAGAAAATCCAAAAAAGCCAGCCGGCGCTATATCAAGAACGGTCGAGACTCGCTTCGTAAACCTGTCTACTATTTGCAGCTTATCGTAGTCAGAAAACAGGATCCTTCGGTTATCGCTCAACCATCTGGGGCTCGCTCCTCTTTCGGTCAGCTGCTCATAGGTCTTGTTTGTAAACGAATAGACCAGTATTCCAGCAAACTGGTTTGAACCAACCTTGCGCCAACCCGCCAGCATGCTTCCATCGTCGGACCAGGACGATGGGAGGAAATTCTTAATGGTCGGGTCTGCTTCCGGAAGCGGTTCTGGATTCTGTGCGCGCCAGTCTCGCGAACTCGCGTCTACAATAAACGTGTTGATGTTGTTCAGATAATATGCCAGCCGAAGACCATCAGGTGACCAAACTGGACAGTAGGTATATTCGGTCTTCGTCGCCACGCCAGTAAGCTGTCTCAAATCTGAACCGTCTTTGTTGACTATCCAGATCTCGTAATTCCCGCTGCGATCCGAATAAAAGGCGACCTTCTGACCATCGGGTGACCACCGAGGCATTCGATCTTTGTAACTGTCTGACGTTAGCGCGACCTTCTCTCTGGAACCGGATTGCAGCGAAATAGTGAACAGGTCTTCACGCTGCTCGCCAAGAGAGCTAAACACCAGTTTCCGCTCATCGCCCGACACGTCCGGTTGGGTAGCGAGACTAGACCCCTGGAGGATTGGGCGTGGTGTTCCCACAATCTTTGCAGTCTTGTCATCGAAACTTATCTCTTTTATGTTGGCTTTCTTATCGACTCGCGTGTAAGCCATGCGTTTTCCATCGCGAGAAAAACTTACTTGTTGGATGTAAGCGGACGGAATCGTAATTGGCTCCGCCGGTCCCGAAGGCGCGCCGCTGACTTCATTGATTGGCAAGCGCCAGAGATTCATCGTTCCACTTCGATCGCTCACAAAGTACAAGTGTGCGCCGTCGGGAGACCATACCGGGTTCCAGTTTTCGAAATCGTCGTCGATCGCGACCACGGGGTCTCCACCATTCGCAGCGATTGTCCATACGTTCCTACGACCACCCCTTTCGACTTTCCAGTACGCAATGCGGTGTCCGTGCGGCGACCAGCTTGGTTGTACCGCGTCGCCTTTGCTGATAAGGCTCTTCGATCCGCTTTCGACATCTGTAATCCACAGCTGACTAGGGATGTTTGTGCGATCCGGACTTATAACTCGGTCCGTAGCGTAGACGATTTCTTTTGAATCAGGTGACCACGCGGGATTATAGCCCTCATCAGTAAGTCTTCTGATTCCCTCACCGGTTGCATTCATTACCAGGATCCCATCTGACCGAAATGCGACTTGCTTCCCATCGGGTGAGAGCGAAGGCTGAGTTGCGGATGGCGAAAAATCGCGTGTCAGGTTAATAGCCTCTCGTTCACCTATTCGCTTGAGATATATATCCCAGGTGCCTGACGCCGCGCTTGAATATATCAACGACACGCCGTCCGGGGAGATCGATGGAAAGGCTTCAGTCCCTTGCTCTTGCGCGATCGCGAATGAATTGGCGATAACGAGCGGCTTTGCACTTAAGACTGTGCTGTTATTGGAATGACTCTTCACATAGAAGAAGACCGTTACCGCAAGCAATCCGCACACTAGCATACCGGCACTGGCAATCCATTTTTTCTGTCTCGGCGTGATTGTCTCGCGCGCAAGCATACCGAGATCTTCGCCGAGCTCGCTTGCCTTTTGGTATCGTGCATCTCTCGATTTCTGCAAGGCTCGCTTGATGATGCGTCTCAATCCCGCGGCCACGTGTGCTTCCTGGTCAAGGTTCACCTCATGTCGAAGAATCGCCTCGAAGATCTCACCGGAGGTTTCGCCTTTGAAAGGTCTCTTGCCGGTGGCCATCTCGTACATCACAACGCCCAATCCGAAAATATCCGCTCGGTGGTCGACATCTTCCCTCAACACCTGCTCCGGAGACATATAGCTTACTGTTCCCACATAGATCTCGGGGTTCGTTCGAATAATGTCTCTGGGCGAAGCCTGTATGCTTGTGCTCGCCTCGGGGCTGTTGAGCGGCTTTGCAAGTCCGAAATCGAGCACTTTAACAAGCCCATCGTCGCGTATCATCACATTCTCAGGTTTGATGTCCCGATGAATTATGCCGGCCGAGTGAGCGGCTGACACTGCCGATGCTATTTGCGAAGCAACATCTATTAGTTCCCGCTGAGTAAGTGGACCATCAACAAGCTTCTGACGAAGCGTCCGACCTTTTACGAATTCAGTGGCAATGAACTGGGAGTCACCGTCCTGTCCTATTTCGTATATGGTGATGATGTTCGGATTGTTGAGCGCCGAAGCGGCGCGAGCTTCCCGCTCAAATCGTTGCACGTGCTCACCGTCGCTAACAAACTCCGAGG
>Ga0126382_10000125_pt1 | contig 26980 bp, 20 predicted proteins | sample PanSoiMetPlot_30_FD_92548 | JGI IMG/M metagenome (GOLD analysis project Ga0126382, IMG submission 92548) | Tropical forest soil microbial communities from Panama - MetaG Plot_30 | ecosystem: Environmental > Terrestrial > Soil > Tropical forest > Bulk soil | place: Panama | collected 2016-02-17
CGGTGTCTACACCACCGCGCCGTTCGTGCACGACCATTGGGAGGAGGTCTACCTGATCTCGGGCGATCTCATCGTCGGCAACGACACGCAGGGCAAGGGCGGCGAGTCCTTCGATGCGCCGACCTATGCCTGCCGCCCGCCCGGCGTCTATCACGGACCGTTCAAGTCCGACCGCGGCTGCCTGCTCTACGAGATCCACTATTACGACGAGAGCGGCAATCCCTCCGGCTGATCCTACTTTCTGATTACAGTTAGACCGCGCGGTCGAACGTTCTGCGAACCGCTGAGGACGGGACTACCCATTGTTGGGTAGGGATCGGAACGGGTGCTGGACACCTAGCGAACGCCGCCGCAACAGCAGATGACATGGCGCTGACAGCGAAGTGACAGCCGATGACACGATGCTTACAGCGAAATGACAGTGTGGCCGAATAGGCCGATCAGCTCTTGCGGCTTGCCAGGTCGCGCCCGAAAGCGGACACTCGCCGACGCGACCGGCTTTTCAGCTTCTTAGCGCGACATGCGAACATACCATCGCGCCGATCCCAAACGGCAACGTCAGAGTGACATCAACGATGCCGAAAGCATGCATCCTCTGCAAGTGTGAAAAGTACCAGACGATCTGGTCCTACCAGGAGCCCGACCAGTACGAGGCCCACATCCGCATCACCGCCGAGGACTACTACCGGGCGTGGGTGCAATGCACGAACTGCGGCTTCTACTACTCCATCTACTCCCGGCCCGAAAACGCCCTCGACGAGCTCTACGAGACGGCGTATCGCGGCAACGTCCCCTGGCGCAAGATGGGCGTGGAAGAAACCTTCAAGAAGGTCACCGCCCTGCCGCCGGAAAAGTCAGAAACGAAGACGCGCATCAACTGGATCAAGGGCGAACTCGCCCGTCTCCGCAAGGAAGGCTTCGTGCCGGAACGCCTGGGCCCGTATGAGTTGCTCGACATCGGCGGCGGCAACGGCATCATGGGCTACGAATTCCAGGACAAGGACTGGAAATCGAGCGTCATCGATCCCAACGACGGCGTCAGCTTCGTCAAGACCGTTGGCCTCGATTACGAGCAGGGCTTCTACAAGCCCGGCATGTTCACGCGCAAGTTCGACATGCTGAGCCTGGTCAATGTCCTCGAACACGTGCTCGATCCGGTGGCGGTCCTGGACGGCAGCGCTCGCGATTTGAATCCGGGTGGTTTTATCTACATCGAAGTGCCTGATGCGATCAACTTCAAGCTGAAGCCCAAGGACGACGACATCTTCAATTCGTGCCATCTCTGGTTCTGGGACCCGATCACCCTCGGCGGCATGCTCAACCGCGTCGGCTACGATCCGCTCGCGGTCAAGCGCTTCCATGCGGCGAAGGGGCATTACGGCCTGATGGTGCTGGCGGCGGCGAATTGACGGTTGAAACCTGGGCTTGCCGTTTAGCGCACGCGCGACCCATGCGAAAAGGTCATGTTTCGGCCAGAAACGATGCGTGCGCTAAACGGCAAGCGGGCGATTGATTGTGTGCGAGGAGCGCCTCAGCGTTCGCGCAAGACCTGCTGCCGGTAGCGCAGCAGCGGCGACAGCAGATAGCTCAGGATCGTGCGCGACCCGGTCTTGATCTCCACGGTCACCGCCATGCCGGGTGACAGATTGACCATCCGGTCGTCGATCTGCATGCCGGCGCGGTCGAGCGAAATGCGGGCGCTGTAATTCAGCTCCTGGCCTTTCGGCTCGCTGGTGTCGTTCTGCGTGCCTGGCCCGCGGTCGTTGGCGCGATCCTGCTGTCGGTCGCGCACGACAGCGTCCTGCGAGACGCTGAGCACCCGGCCGTGCAGGAGTCCGTAGCGGGTGAAATTGCCTCACGGCGGGCCTACGCAAGGCCGGGAGGCCCGAATAGTCGGATTGCGATCGACCCTGCTCCACGCGTTATGGCGTCCTGCCTTTCACGGCCCAGGCCGTCGCTGCATACGACCGCGCGCCGTCGACCTCGCCGTCCAAGTAGGCCAGCCGAACCAGGTCGTGAAGCTTGGCCCGGGCTTGCGGACGGAGCGTGCCGACGTATTCGGCGATCGGCCCATCCAGACCTTCGGCAGGCGCCCAAAAATCGGCGAACGATGCATAGTCCATGCGTATCGTCAGCGTGTCCTGCACGACATCGGTCAGGCCGGCGTCTCGCCAAGCCTGAACCAGATCGCCGGGACGGCTCATTGGCCGCGTGAGCGCCCGCGCGCGACACGCGTTTCCTTCCGGATCGAGCACCGCGGCGGTATCGAGAATAATGCGTTGCGCGACCAGCCCTCCCCGACTATCCCACGTCGCGGCGGCGATGGTCCCACCTGGGCGCGTGACGCGGCGCATCTCACGCACCGCCAGCTCGACCCGCGGAATGAACTGCAGCACCAGCATCGACAGCGCGTGGTCGAACGACGCATCCGGGAACGGCAAGGCGCAGGCATCTCCAACCTGAAATGTCACGCGGCGGTCAAGATTGTTCCGCGTCGCATGCGTGATGTATGCGGGCGAAAAGTCCATGCCCAGCACGCCGGCGATACCAGGTTCTTGTACAAGGCAAAACGTCAGGCTGCCGGTGCCGCAACCAACATCCAGCACGCGCGCCGCGCCGGCGATCGCCGCAAATTTCACGAACATTGGCGCAAGGCGACGGCTCCATCGCCCCATCTGGAGCTCGTAGCCGTCGCCGTCAGCCGATAAAAATGTCGAAGAGGCGACGAAGGAGAGCTCGGGCTCCGTCACGGCGCCCGCAGCCCGATCGCTTTGATCAGCGCGGCGTCCGCGTCGACCTGCTTCTCGACATATGCGCTGAATTCCTGCGCGGACATCATCATCGGATCGATGCCCAACGCGGCGAACTTGTCGCGCACCTTCGAGTCCTGCAGCGCCTTGAACGTTTCGCGCTGAAGCCTGTCGGCGATCTCCCTCGGCGTGCGTGACGGCAGGAAGAGGCCGAACCACGTCGGGTTCTCGGCGTCCTTGTAACCACCCTCCGCAATGGTCGCGACGTTCGGCAAAGCGGCGGAACGCTGTGCGCTGTTCACCGCAAGCGCCGCGAGCTTGCCATCGCGGATATGCGGCAGCGCAGGTCCAAGCACCACAAAGAAGAAGTCTATTCGCCCGGCGATCACCTCGGTCATCGCTTCGACGCCGCCCTTGAACGGAACATGCGTCGCCGCCACGCCCCCGGCGAGCCGAAAGCGCTCCGCGCTCAAATGCGATCCGCTTCCCACGCCGGGCGAGGAAAAATTGAATGTCCCAGGCTTGGCCTTGGCCGCGCTGATGAGATCGGCGACGGTCTTGAAGCCGCGGTCCGGCGGGACCACCAGCGCGAATGGCGTGACGCCAAGCGGCGCCACCGCGATAAAGTCGCGCGCCGGATGATAGCCGAGACCCGGGTAGAGCGCTGGCGCGATCGTGTGCGCCGACGAGTTGACGAGAAACGTGTAGCCGTCGGGCTCCGCCTTCGCGGCGAGAGCCGCGCCAATCGTCTGCCCTGCCCCCGGCCGGTTCTCCACGATGATCGTCTGACCAAGTTGGGCCGAAAGCTGCTCGGACACCACGCGGGCGACGAGGTCAACCGAGCTGCCAGCCGCGATCGGGACGATCGCGCGCAGCGGCCTTGTGGGCCAAGTCTCTGCTTCGGCCTTGAACGCAACGAGCGCAAGGCAGAGCGCAGGGAGCAAGAGTCGGCGGATGGAAGTCATTACGTCCTCACCTTCAAGGCCGGCAGCGCGGGAAGCCGGTGCCACGCCTGAGGTGCCAGTCTTCATGCAGGCGATGATTGGCGTCCAATATATAGTTGGCTATGAATCAATACCGATTCGGCATAGGTTTCCGTTATGGAACTGCGACACGCGCGAACCTTCGTCACCGTGGCCGAGCTCGGCACCGTCTCCAAGGCGGCCCTGCGCCTGCGGATCGCCCAGCCTGCCTTGTCCCGCCAGATTGGCGCGCTCGAGCAGCAACTCGGTTTCAAACTTTTCGATCGTGTCGGGCGCGGTCTTGTCCTGACGGGCGAAGGCGAGCAACTGCTCGATGAGTGCCGGGTGCTCTTGAGCCAGGCCGGGACGATCGAGGAGCGGGCGCAGCAACTTCGAAGTGGCACCGCTGGCGTGCTGAAGGTAGCCGCCTCTCCGCAATTCATAGAAGGGGCTATTTCGGGTTTCCTGCGTCGTTATTCGGAATGCTTTCCGAAGGTGCAGGTCAAGTTGATCGAGGCGATCGGATGGTCCGACATACAGGAGCTATTGGAGCGCGGTGCAATTCACCTTGGGCAAAATCTGGCCCATGCGGTGCAAGCTGGAGATCGCCGCTTTGCGAGCCATCCGCTGGAACCGGTGGAGCAACTTGCAGCGTGCCATCCGATGCTGCCGCTCGGGAGAAGCGCAGTGGTCGAAATCGATCACCTTGCGGCCTATCCGCTGCTGCTGCTGGATACCAGCTACATCTTTCGACGGACGTTCGACGCGGCCTGCCAACTCGCGGGATTAGAGCTGAATATCACGTTCGAAAGCCGCACACCGCATACTCTGCTGGCGATGGCTGAGGACGGACATGGCGTGGCCATCATCCCATCGAGCTTACCGACGCATCGTTCTCAACTGCGAATTGTTGGCCTGACTTACCAGGGAAAGCCGCTACGCGAGCCATTGGCGATATTTTGGGACAAAAGACGTTCGTTACCAAGCTACGCGACGGCATTTTGCAAAATGCTGGCGGACCACGCGCGCCAAATGTTCCCGGTCACGCGCCCAGCCGGACCGGAGCCTGGCGCTGCGGCGAAGAAATCTTCCAGGCGAAGACGCGAACGTAAGTGACTTGACGCTCGCGTTGTTGAGAGCGGCGCGGCCTGCTTGGCAGCATCCCGGTGATGACCCGAAACGGGTCCCACCCGGGACGGCCGAAAACCAGCGCGATCGTACTGCTCATGCTCCGCCGATTGCCGGACCAGGAGCTCAGTCGAATACAGCAGCGATCTGCTCGATGTCGGTGCCTTCCTTGGCCACACGCAGGTCGTAATAGGTGAGTGCGATGACGACGGCAGAGAAAGCAGACGCGATGGCAGCCCAGATCAGATTGCCGACGAGCGCCAAGGTCTCGCCTCCGATGGCGGATAGCGCCAGCTCGAGTAGCGGCGAGATCACGCTGAGGAGGAGGAGTACGAGCACCAACCCGAAAATCCGCCAGCGATACCCCTTGGTCAATTGCCGGCTTCGGCGCAGGCTCGTCCAAGGCCCGAGCCGTTCAACGACGCAGGCCGCCACCGCAACAAACCACATCGTGTAGAGAATCAAGCCCGGGACGATCAGGAGCATGAAGCCGAGCACCATCAGGACTGCCCCAATGATCCCGAGCAATATGAGAGGCAGAAATCGGCGTAATCCGACCCTCAGGGACTCGAGCAGCCTGACCGGCCGACCGCGCATGTCCTGAAACGCCGCATGTAGGATGACCGCCGAGCTGAGCATGCTGAGCACCATCAGCAGCACAAAGCCGAGGCCCACCATGATCACGGATTGAATGGGATCCGTTGCCGCGGACGCCGACGCCCTGTTCAGCAAGACCATCGGCGAGAAGGCAACCACGGTCACGATGAAAAACGTCGGGAAACGACGGAACAGCACCGAAACCGAGCGACTGAGCACGTGGCCGACCCGAAAATCGCTTTCAGCGAAACGGGCTGCAGCAACAGAAGTGTGGGTCATGATACGCCCCCTGCAACCGGCGTGAACCGCATCAAACGCGAGTGCGGTGGGAACCATGGCTCACTCGAACCACGTCTTACTTCTCTGCCGCCGTTCGGGAATGGCGGACGTTGCCGACGCTATCTCGACGAGCCCGGCATTCTTCTGAAACGTCAGCGTGGGTTGGAAAGGGGCCCAGGAACTGCGAGCGGACTGAGCCCCTAGGTCCACGAGGCACGCGACAACGCCGTGGCTCGTCACATCTCCCCTTTGGTGGCGCTGCCCCCTCGGTGGGCCCACGTACACGGTACCATGACGGATTGAGAACCAGCGGTACGGTCTTGCGTAGGCGAATTCCACGGCGCTTTGTGGTGTTTCAGCAACACAGTTTGGAACCCAAAGCATAGAGCCTGTGGGTTCGGTCGCGCGCCGGCGTTGGCGCGCGATGGCGCTTGAAACTCGCACAGCTGACGTTACTCCGTACCGAAGCCGCGCTATGCGGCGTCAGCTCGGCACGCGTCCGCTCGAAGCGAGCCCTGCGCCAGTCGACGCTTGGCATCAGATCGATTGATTGCCGACATCTCCACGTTGACGCGGTCGCGATCGTCCCTGATCGGCCGAGGCAACCTCGCCTGTGCCAGACCGATCAGGCCAGCAGCGACGATCATCGTGAGTGCCGGAATGGCTTTGTCACGCATGTCCCCGTCCCCAATCCCCATTGGGTATTGGGAACGAGCATACCGACAATGATCTGAGATCTCGTTGAAAGCTCGGCTCAAATGCGTCGGATCGGCGATAATCTTTCTTAACCAGCAGCCGCTCGCCCCGCGCACGGGAACCATACCCATATGCCGCGCATTAGCGTGCATGTGGACTGTTCGGGGGTTCGCCCAAGTCCTTCGACAGAGCGTGGTCGGCCTCGTCGGCGCGATCGTGTGTTGCTCGGCCGGCGCCGCATCGGCCGAAGGCCCGCTGATGCTCCCAGGCACCCAGCTCGAGCCCGTCAAATGGAGCCAGCTCGCGGGCTGGACAGCCGATGATCATCTCGCCGCGTTCGCGGCCTATCAGTCCGGCTGCCGCGTCTCGCGCAAGATGCCGCGCACCGACGATAGCAGAGAGATCCATGGCGCCCTGGGCAACGTCTGCCGCAAGGCCATCGCTCTGCAGCCCCGGGATGCGCATACCGCCCGTGCCTTCTTCGAGCAGAATTTTCAACCCGTCCGCATTGCGCCTCTGGGCGGGGCCGAAGGACTTCTGACCGGCTATTTCGAGCCGATTGTGGCGGGCTCGCGCTTTCCCAATCCCGAGTTTCCGGTTCCACTCTACCGGCGGCCGCGCGACCTGGTCGCGGCCGGCTACCATCCCGGCTCACCCGCATTTCCGAACAAGGGCGTACGGATCGGCCGCCGCACCGGGCACAACGAGCTCGTGCCGTACCACGACCGCGGTGCCATCGAGGCTGGCGCGCTCGACGGGCAGAAGCTCGAGATCTGCTGGCTCAAGGATCCGTTCGATCTGCTCGCGCTCCAGATGGAAGGCTCGGGGCGCGTGATCCTCGAGGACGGAACCCCGCTGCGCGTCAGCTACGACTCGCACAACGGCTATAATTACAGCTCGTTCGAGCGCGTACTCGTCGAGCGCAATCTCATGTCGCGCAAGGAGGTGTCGAGAGAGCGCATCCGCGCCTGGATGGCGGCGTATCCAGAGGAAGCCGCGAATGCACGTGCCACCAACCGCTCCTATGCCTTCTTCCGCGTGACCGGGCTGACGAACGAGGGCGAGCCGGTCGGCGCGCAGGGCGTGCCGTTGACGCCGGGCCGCTCCATTGCGGTCGACCGGATACATGAATACGGGACGCTTTTCTTCATCGAGGGCAAGCTGCCGATCGAAGGCGTGAAGCCTGCTGCTTCGCCCTTCCGCCGCCTGATGATTGCGCAGGATACGGGATCGGCGATCACCGGGCCGGCACGAGCCGATCTCTACTTCGGCGCCGGCGACGACGCCAGCCGCATCGCGAGCCGTATTCGCCATTCCGCTCGCTTCGTGATGTTGCTTCCACGCGAGCTCGACATGATCGCGGCCGGCAACAAAATGCCGTTGCCGGTGCCGAGGCCGAAGACCGCCACTATCGAGGTCGCGAAACGGGATGGCACGACCGGCGCTCGCGCTGCCACCGACGGCAGGTCGGCGCCGAAACCGAAGCTCGCGGCGCCCGCAGCGAAAACGAAAATCGCCACGCCCGAACCCAAGACGCAGGACGGCAAACGCAAAGTGGAGACCGCCAGATCCGGCGGGAGCGCGGTCGACAGGCCGGAGCCGTTGCCGGCGCCGAAATCGAAGCTCGCCGCGCCCGCGGCGAAAACGAAAATCGCCACGCCCGAACCCAAGACGCAGGACGGCAAACGCAAAGTGGAGACCGCCAGATCCGGCGGGAGCGCGGTCGGCAGGCCGGAGCCGTTGCCGGCGCCGAAATCGAAGAGCACGGGGGTTGAAGTCAAGAAACCGGACGGCAAAGGCGAAGCGGAGACCGCCGGCGGGGGCGCGATCGCGGCTGGCAGCAGGCAAAAGCCGCCTCCTGCGACAAAACCGAACACCCCCAGGAGCGAAGTCAGGAGACAGGACGGCAAACGCGAAGCCGAGGGCGCCGGCGCCGCAAGCGATGGGAAAGCGGCCAAGTCCGGCCGGCAAGCCGTCCCCCTGCGAAAGAGCTACCCGCTATGATCTGATTGCATCGCCGAATGACCGAGTCTGGCCCACATCGGACATTGCATCAGCTTGCGCGTAGTACGCCGCACTGTGGACGGCGATCCAGGGAAAATCAGCGCCGAGGCGGCGTGATCGGAACGAATCGCGTATCGCTCGCGGCCGAGCTCGACCGGCTCAATTCGTTGATCCGCGCGGCGGCCTCAAGTCGCAGCAGAAAGATTTCCGCAAGCATCGTCATCTCCCAGTTCGGTTGTCTGGAACCTGTATCGCAGACGATGATCGGTGCACTGTGACCCATGTCACACAACTGCTGAATTCCCCCAGCGTCGGATCGTAGCCGACATGCGGGCAGACTGCAGCGGCGCGATTCAAGTCCACATCATCGCGGTGCGGCGGCTTCTCCTGAGATCCGTGTCCTCTCGCTTGACGGCGCGGTGATGCTGCTGGTGTTCGTGCCGGTGCGGCTGCCCGGCCGCAAGGCGTTCGTCCGTCACGGCTCTGCCGCCGCGCCCTGTCCGGTCACGCCGGATAGCCGCGCGGAATCCGGGCTACACTTCTTCACGCCAGCCACGTAGTCTCGCCAATCCGGATCCTGCAAACGGTGGAATGACATGTTGGCGCCCGACGAGAAGCTGAAGCTCGAGCCGAAGCCCTACCTCTCGGCGACCGCGCGCTTTGCCGAGGGGGCCGACACGCCGCGCGAATTTCTCGAGCGCTGCCTGGCCGATCTCGCCGCGCTCGAGCCCAGGATCGGCGCCCTCGTCAATCTCGGCCTCGAGCGGGCGCGGGCGGCGGCCGACGAGTCCACCGCGCGCTGGCGCGCGGGCCGGCCGTTGTCGCCGATCGACGGCATGCCGGTCGGTATCAAGGACATCATCGAGACGATCGACCTGCCGACCGAGCAGGGCTCGCCCCTGTTCGTCGGTTGCCGCACCGAGCGCGACGCTGCAAGCGTCGCGGCGCTGCGTGAGGCCGGCGCCGTCATCGTCGGCAAGACGGTCACCACCGAGTTCGCCGCCACCGAGCCGCGCGGCACCAGGAACCCCCACGATCTCAACCGCACGCCGGGCGGCTCCAGCAGCGGTTCCGCCGCCGGCACGGCGGCGGGCATGTTCAGTGCCGCGCTCGGCACCCAGGTCATCGGCTCGACCATCCGTCCCGCCAGCTATTGCGGCTGCATCGGCTACAAGGCGACGGTCGGTGCGCTCAATCGCGGCGGCAGCTACGACGGCTTGAGCCAGAGCGCGACCGGCGTGCTCGCCACCACGCTCGAGGACGCCTGGCAGGTCGCCTACGAGATCGGGAGGCGCGCCGGCGGCGATCCCGGCTATCCCGGCCTCTACGGACCCGCGAGCATGCCGGCGGCGAAGCAGCCGCGGCGTGTCGCCTTCCTGGAGACCGCAGGCTTCGCGGCAGCGTCGGCAGGTGCCAAGCGCGCGATGGCCGATGCGCAGGCGCGCTGCAAGGCGGCGGGCATCGAGGTGCTGACCTGGCAATCCAATGCGGAGGTCGCCGCGGTCGAGGCCTCGATCGCGCAGGCACGGCCGCTCTCGATGCGGATCAACGGCTGGGAATCGCGCTGGCCGCTCAACACGTACCGCGACCGCGACGCCAGCAAGATCAGCAAGGTCATGCTGAAGCGGCTCGCCGAAGCCGAGGCCATGACACTCGACGACTACCGCAAGGACCTGGCAGAGCGCGACCGGGCGCGCGCGCTCTATGCCGAGCTCGCCGCCGAGTGCGACGTGTGCATCAGTCTCTCCGCGCCGGCCGCTGCGCCGCTCGGGCTTGAATCGACCGGCGATCCCAATTGCACGGTGCATGCATCGCTGCTCGGGATTCCTGCGATCTCGCTGCCGGTGCTGCAGGACGAAGGGCTGCCGCTCGGCCTGCAGGTGACCGGCTTCGTCAACGGCGATGCCGACACCTTCGCCGCGGCCGCCGCGCTCAAGGCACTGTTCTAGCGTGAACGCGAGCGCGCTGGAAAAATATCGCGACGCAGCGCCGAAGCATCCGCGCGGCTACCCTGATCTGCATGAACACGTGCTGGCGCTCGCGCGCGAGGGTCTGCTCGTCGTCGTGGATGAGCCGATCAACAAGGACACCGAGATGCATCCGCTGGTGCGCTGGCAGTATCGCGGCGGCATCGCGGAGGAAGACCGCAAGGCGTTCCTGTTCACGCAGCCGACGGACAGCAAAGGCCGCCGCTACGACGCGTCGGTTCTGGTCGCGGGCCTGGCCGCGAACCGCGATGTCTACCGCGTCGGGTTCGGCAAGCCGCTCGAGGAGATCGGCCGCACCTGGGTCGCGGCCATCGCCAAGCCCGTTGCGCCGCGGATCGTGACGGACGCGCCGTGCCAGGAGGTGGTGATCGAAGGCCGTGACCTCGACAAGGACGGCGCCGCGCTCGACGGCCTGCCCGTTCCGATCTCGACACCGGGCTTCGACAACGCACCCTACCTCTCGGCCGGACACTACATCACCAAAGATCCCGACACCGGCATCCAGAACGTCGGCAATTATCGCGGGCAGCTCAAGGCGCCGCGGCGGCTGGGCATGAACCCGTCGGTCGAGCTGCGCGCCGGCATTTATGCCCATTGGCTCAAATGCAAGGCGCGTGGCGAGCCACTGCCCTGCGCCGTCGTCGTCGGCTGCCCGCCGGCAATCTCCTACGCATCGGTGCAGAAGATGCCGGAGAACCTCGACGAGATCGCGGTGGCCGGCGCGCTCGCCGGCGGCCCCATCAATGTGGTGCGGGCCCGGAGCGTCGACCTCCTGGTGCCGGCGGAGGCCGAGATCGTGATCGAGGGCCTGATCAATACCGAGCTGCTGGAGCCCGAGGCGCCGTTCGGGGAGTCGCACGGCTACGTCAATCTGCAGGAATACAATGCCTTCATGGAGGTGACCGCGATCACGCGCCGGCGCCATCCGATCCTCACCTCGTTCATCAGTCAAGTTACACCAAGTGAATCCAGCGTGATCCGCCGCGTGGCGATGGAGCCGCTCTATCTGCATCACCTCACCTCGGTGCTCGGCATCAAGAGCGTGCGGCGGGTGGCGATGCACGAGCCGCTCACCAGCCTCTATGCCGTGATCGCGATCCAGTTCGCGCGCGGCGCGCCCGAGAGCGAAATCTGGCGCGCGCTCCATGGCGCGTCCGCGCTGCACCGCTTCGCCGGCAAATGGATCATCGCCGTGGACGAGGACATCGCGCCCGACAATGCCGACGCGTTGTTCTGGGCGATGTCCTACCGCTGCCAGCCCCAGCACGACCTCTCGGTCGTTCCGCACAAGGACCCCGGCCACGGGCCGCGTGGCCCGCACGACGGCGGCGAGAGCGCGGCGGTGCTGATCAACGCCACGCTCAAGGGCACCTACGCGCCGGTCGCATTGCCCAAGCGCGAATTCATGGAGAACGCCAAGGCGATCTGGGAGCGGCTCGGCCTGCCGCCGCTCACGCCGCAACCGCCCTGGCACGGCTACGACCTCGGTTACTGGCCACCCGAGCTGACACGGCAGGCCGAGATGGCGGCGAACAGCGACTACTTCGAGCTCGGCAGGAACCTTGCAAATGAACGCCGCGGCGACGTCGCGATGAATACACCGGTGGAGAGAAAAGAATGAAACTTGCCGTGCCCGACATGATCTCGAACTCGTATTTCCCGGCGATCGCCGCGATCGAGCTCGGCTGCTTCAAGGACGAAGGGCTCGATGTCTCGCTCGAGATGATCTACCCCGTCGACAAGTGCTACGCCGCGCTGCGCGACGGCACGGTGGATTTCGTCGGCGGCTCCGCGCATTCCGCATTGTCGGCGTTTCCGCAATGGCAGGGCGCCAGACTCCTCTGTGCGCAGGGCCAAGGCATGTACTGGTTCCTGGTCATGCACAAGGACCTTGGCGGCAAGCGCGGCGACCTCAGCGTGGTGAAGGGCAAGAGCATCGGTGCGGCACCCTGGGTCGACATCGGGCTGCGCCGCCTGCTCATCGAGGCCGGCATCGACCTCGCCCGCGACCAGGTCAAGATCGCGCCGGTGCCGGGCGCGGTCGGCGCCGGCGTCAATTTCGGCGTCACCGCGGCGAAGGCGCTGGAGGACCGCAAGATCGACGGCTTCTGGGCGAACGGCATGGGCACCGAGGTGGCGGTGCGCCGCGGCGTCGGCACCGTCGTGCTCGACGTGCGGCGCGGCGACGGCCCCAAGCCCTGCTTCAACTACACGATGGCGTCGATCGCCACCACCGAGGCGCTGATTGCGAAATCGCCGGAGACGGCGGCCGCCGCGGTGCGCGCGATGGTGAAGACGCATGCGGCGTTGAAGGCGGAGGTCTCGCGTGCCACCGCGATCGGCAAGAAGCTCTTTCCGCCGTCGGAGGCCGAGTTGATCGCCGAGCTCATCCGCCGCGACCTGCCGTACTACGATCCCACGATCTCGCGCGAGTTCGTCGCCGGCATGAATCAGTTCTCCCGCGATGTCGGCATTCTCAAGGGCGACGTGCCCTACGAGAACGTCGTGGCGACGCAGGTGTCGCAATATTGGAAATGAACGACGCGCTCTAGTCGCACAATTTCGTCGCTTCCAGGAGGCGTCTGGCCGCGGCCTTGTTCTTCGCACGACACATGTCGGCGACCAGGGCTTTGGCTTCGCCGCGGCGCCCTTGCTCCATGATGAGAGCGGCCAGAACGGCCTGCGCCAGGTCTTTGGTCGCGCGTCCAGCAGCGTTCGACGATGCCAGGGTTATGGTCGCCCGCAGCTCATGCTCCGCTTCCGAATTTCTGTTCGTCCGTATGAAATAAAAGGCCCGGATGAGGTGAGAGCGCGGATCCTTCGGATAGCGGGCCAGCAACTTGGCGGATTGCTGGTCGCCGGCCTTGGTCAGGTCCGACGGCATTTCGGGCGTGGGAATGAATTGAGCGGCCTTCTCGGCGTACGTCGAGTAACGGGTCGCAGCGATGCCGCAGGAGATGCTCGAGGCGACGAGGCCCATCACTGCTCCTATGGCGGCCAGCCGGGTGAAGAGCGGGCGGAGATCCTCGTTGTACCAAAGCGCATTCAAGAGCAATCCGAGCGCGCTGCCGGCGATCGCGCCGCCCGCATGTGCGAAATAGTCGACCTCGCCGGAAGACGCAAACGCGAGCGGGAGCAGCGACGGTACGCCGAAAAACAGCGACGTTCGTCGCATCGTGCGTTGCTCCACGGGATCGGCGCGACGGAAGCTCACGACGAACAAGGCGCCGATCAGCCCGGTAATCGCCCCCGATGCGCCGACGCTCGGCAGGCCGGGCGGATTGCCGATCAGCGATCCCGCCACGCCGCCCAGGGCGCTGGCGACGAAGATCATCGGAAACCAAGCCCTGCCGATCATCGGCTCAAGACGCACGCCGACGAAAAGCAGAGCGAAACAGTTGCCCAGGAGATGAGAGTGGCTTGCGTGCAGCAGGGGCGCGAGGCTGACCCGCCACCATTCTCCCGCCACGACGACCAGGTCATAGCTGACCGCGCCGAACGCGATCAGCGACTCGACGCTAAGGTCGCCGTCCCGGTCGATATCGAACGCCAGACGCCGCTCCATGCCGAAGATAAACAGCAGGAACAGAATCATGCAGCCGGTCAGGTACGGGATATCGGCGATCAGGCTTCTTCCGCCGATCGTCTCCTCGGGCGTAGCGGCGCCGGAGTCTTGCTCAGGCTCCACATCCGCAACCGGGGCAGGAGCAGGCGCGCTCACGCGGAGCGACGGACTGGTGACCTGAGCGGCTACGCCCCGCCGGCCAAAGGTTTTCGTCGTCATCGCTCGCCGCTCAAATAGATCGGATGAAAGCAGCCGACCTTGCAGCGAAATTGTATGTGACGGGTTAGCGGGCCCGAAGAGCCCCGGTCCGATCCGACGCGATGGTAAGGGCTCGGTTTATGTCCGCTTCGACGGCGCGACGTTACATGCTTAACGAAGCGCTAAGGCAGGCCTACTTCTCTTCGACCGGCGGCAAAGCGAGCGCGGCGTCGACCAGCGCCGTGGCGCGCTTGAAATCGAAGTTGCGGTAGACGTTCTGTTTCACGACGAAGGACGAGCCGCCGTAGAATTTTTCGTATTGCTGGTGGCGACTGCCGAATTCGGTACCGATGAAGTCCCACAACAGTCGCACCAGCGCCGTGCGGGACCACGCGTCCATCGAGCCGGAGCGCATATAGCGCTCGATCATCGGCGCGATCTCGGGATTGTCGAAATCGGCGGCGGACGACGGCTGCGAGATCACCGAGGAGCTCACCAGCTCGCGCACGGTTTCCAGCATTCGGCCGTTGAACTCCGACTGCATCGCCATCGCCGCATAGAGCGTGACCACCGAGGGCCAGAGCACGCCGTCCCGGATCGGCGCGGCGGTCTCGTGCGCGAGCAGCATGCCCTCGTAGATCGACACCAGCGCCGCGATCTCGCCCATGGCGATCTGCACCGGCGGCTGGGCGGCGCTGCCGATCATCTCGATCGTGCGCTGCGCCAGCCCCATCATGAAGCGCAGCTTGGTGACGTAGCGCACCTGCGCCTGGTGATTGCCATAGGAATGCGAAGGCGTCTTGAACCACTGGTCGCGGGTGAGTTCCACATTGCGATAGATGAACACGTGCTCCCAGGGCACGAATACGTTGTCGAACACGACGTAGCTGTCGGACTCGTCGAAGCGGCTCGACAGCGGATAGTCGAATGAATTGTCGGCGTGCAGAGCGAACGGCCGGCGCGGGATGAGCTTGACGCCCGGCGCGTTGACCGGGACGGCGACGCAGTTGGCGTAGTTCTCGTCGCCGGGCTGCAGCGGATGGATGCAGCTCAGGTGAATCCAGTCGGAGAGCAACCCCCCGGTCGCGACCTGCTGCGCGCCGGAGATGACGATGCCGCCGTCGCGCTCCTTCACCACCCCGGCGTAGAGCGTGGGATCACTCTGCTTGTGCGCGGGCTTGCTGCGATCGATCTGCGGCGGCACGATCGCATAGCTGAGGTAGAGATGCTCGTCGCGCATCTTCTCGTAGAACGCGACGACGTTGTCGGCGAATTTCTGCCCGCCTGCCGCGAACAGGCTCGGCACCGCCGCGTAACCGGCAAAGAAGCTCGCAACGTGGTCGGGCGAGCGCCCCATCAGGCCGAACGTCGCCTCCGCCCAGGTCTCCGAGAACAGCCGCCGCGCCCGCAGATCGGCGTGAGTTCGCGGGATCTGATAGGCGCGCAGCACCGGTGCGCCGGTCTTGGGCGAGACGAACGTCATGCGCTCGCGCATGTCAGGCGCCGCCGCGATGTCGTAGAGCCGCGCCACCGAGCGCGCGGCCTCGCGGAAGGCCGGGTGCCTGGTGACGTCCTTGACGCGCTCGCCGTCGACGAACACCTGCCGTCCATCGTTGAGCGAGGCGAGATAGTCGGAGCCGGTTCGCATGACGTGATGCCCCTTTTGGTCGCTCAGGATTTTACGCTTTTCGCGATCAGCTCGACCAGCTCATGCGGTGTCACGGGCGTCTGCGCGATGCGGACACCAAAGGGTTGCAGCGCGTCCTCAACGGCGGAGACGACCGCAGCCGCGGTCGGGATGGTGGAGACCTCGCCGGCGCCCTTGGCGCCCAGCGGGTTCAGCGGCGACGGCGTCTCGCGATAGAGCGTCTCGATGTCAGGCACCTCCATGGCGCCGGGCAGCAGATAATCCGCGAAGGTCGTGGTGACGGGCTGGCCGCTGTCGTCGAAGCCCATCCATTCCAGCAGCGCGTTGCCGATGCCGTGGGCGATGCCGCCCACCACCTGGCCATCGACCATCATCGGGTTGATCAGCACGCCGGAATCCTGCAGCGCGACATAGTTCAATATCGTGACGCCGCCGGTCTCGGGATCGACCTCGACCTCGGCAACGTGGCAGGCATTGGCATAGGCGAGCGCGTCGGTGCGCCAATTGACGTTGGCTTCGAGGCCCGGGTCGATGTCGGGGGGAAAGCCGTAGCCGGGCGCGCCCTTGAGGATGCGCGCGAGCTCGCCGAGCTTGACGCAGAGCTGCGGCGCGCCCACCACCCGCACCTCGCCGCCGACGAGCTCGAGGTCGTGCTCGGCCGCCTCCAGCACGTGGCTCGCGAGCTTCTTCGCCTTGCCGGCGACGCCGCGCGCTGCGAGCAGGACGGACGAGCCTGCGGTCACGGTCTGGCGGCTGGCGAAGGCGCCGAGCCCGAGCGTCACGCCGCCGGTGTCGCCGGGCACCACCGTGATCTCGTCGGCGCGCAGGCCGAGCTCCTGCGCGCAGATCTGCGCCAGCGCAGTGCCGAGCCCCTGCCCGAGCGCGGCGGCGCCGGTGAACACCGACACGCGGCCGGTGTTGGACACCCGCACGAGGCCGGACTCGAACGGCCCGCGGCCGGTGCCCTTGATGCCGTGCGCGAGCCCGATGCCGAGATAACGGCCTTGCTTGCGCGCTTGCGCCTGGCGGCGGGGGAAATCGTCCCAGCGCGCGGCCGCGAGCACCTGCGCCTGCGAGGCGGGGTAGTCGCCGCTGTCATATTGCATGACCGCGCCGGAGCGCGCCTTGAGCGGCTTGGTGTAGGGCATCTTCTCCGCCGGGATGAGATTGCGCCGGCGCAGCTCGGCTCGCTCGATCCCGAGCTCGCGCGCCACGCGATCCATCAGCCGCTCCATGGCGAACGCGGCCTGCGGATAGCCGGCGCCGCGCACCGACGATACCGGCGTCTTGTTGGTGGCGGCGACCGTGATGTCGATCGCCAGCGCGGGCAGCAGGTAGGGCCCGCTGGTCATCGCGGCCGAGTTGTAGGGAATGTTGACGTCCTGCAGCGCATAGGCGCCGAGGTCGTGGATCAGCTTGCCGCGTATGCCGAGCAGCCGGCCTTCGCCATCGACAGCGACGTCGAGCGACCAGTACTGGTCGCGTTCCTGCGCCGCGTTGGTGAAATGCTCGCGCCGGTCCTCGATCCATTTGATCGAGCGGCGCGTGAGCTTGGCCGCGGCCACGACGGCGATGTCCTCGGGATAGACGCAGAGCTTGGGGCCGAAGCCGCCGCCGACGTCGGGCGTGGCGACGCGCAGCCGGCTCTCGTCGAAATCGAGGAGCGAGGTCAGCGACTGGAACAGGTCGTGCGCCTTCTGCGTAGACGCCCAGACCGTCATGGCGTCGTCGCGCCATTGCGCCAGGATGCCGCGGCCTTCAATGGGATGCGCGGCGCCGCGATGCTGCCAGAGCTCCTCGTGGAAAACATGCGCGGCCTTGCGGAAGGCGCCCTCCACGTCGCCGTAGGCCACCTTGTAATTGGCGGCGACATTGCTGTTGAGCTCACGGCGGACCGCCGGCGCGCCCGGCTCGATCGCCTTGCGGCAGTCCGACACGGCCGGCAACACGTCGTAGTCGACCGCGACCAGCGCCGCGGCGTCCTCGGCCAGATGACGGCTGTCGGCGAGCACGATCGCGACCGTCTCGCCAACATAGGAGGTCTCGCCGTCGGCGAGCGCGAACGACCAGTAGCGGTCGAGCGGGGTGCCGGAGTTGGAATGGCGCAGCATGCGCCGCTTGGCGAGCACAGCGCTGAGATCGTCGAGCGTGAGCACGGCGTGGACGCCGGGCAACGCAAGTGCCGCCTGCGCATCGAAGCGACGGATCGCGGCATGCGGGTGCGGGCTGCGCACGAACGCCGCGTGCCATACGCCCGCGAGCGAGATGTCATCGATGTAGCGCCCCTGCCCCAGGAGCAGCGGCCGGTCCTCGAGACGAGGAATGCGCGCGCCGATCAATCCGCTCATATTCGCGACATCAATCGCCCATGGCCTTGGCCGCCCGGGCGACGACGTCCTTGGGCGTGGCGTAGGCTTCCGCCAGCAGGGCTTCAAGCTTGGCTGCGGGAACCGGATTGACCTCGAAATTGAGCCGTTCGGCCTCGGCGAGAAAATCCGGGTCCTTGGTGGTGCGATCGAACGCCGCGATCAGCGCCGCCTTGCGGTCGGCGGGAATGCCGGGCGGAGCCGCGAACGGCCGCGCCATGGCCTGTCCGATCAGCACCAGATTGAGGATCTGCGTCTGCTCGGGCGTCTTGGCCAATTCCGTCGCCGACGGCACATCGGGCAGGTCCGCCTGCTTCTTGATGCCGGCCTGCACCAGGATGTTGGCCTTCTTGTCCTTGGCAAGCCAGTGCGGATAGCGGCCCTTCAGCGTGCTCCACGACAACCCGCAGAGCCCGTCGACCTCGCCGCGCTCGGTGGCGAGCTGGATCTCGTTGGTGCCGGGATAGCCGGTCACGATCTTGATCCTGGCCCCGAAGACGTTGCGATAGAGCAGCGCGAAGATGTTGGGATCGGAGCCGGCGCCCTCGCCGCCGAACGTCGTCTCCCGCGCCAGCGCGTCCTGCCATGTCTTCACTGCCGAGTCGTGCCGGGTGACGCAGAGGCTGACCTCGTCGGTCACGCTGCCGAGCCAGGTGAATTTCGTGCTGTCGAACTCGGCCTTGCCCAGCAGCGGCGCGATGCCCTGGCTGCGCGAGAAGGTGCCAATGACCGAGCCGTCCTTGGGGGCGACGGAATAGATGTAGGTGGCAGCCTTCAGGCTGCCGGCACCGGTCATGTTCTGCGCCACCACGCCGGGATTGCCGGGAATGTGCTTGCCGAGATGTCGCGCCACCAGCCGGCCGTAGGCGTCGTAGCCCCCGCCGACGCTGTAGCCGATGACGAGGGAGACGGTCTTGCCCTTGTAGAAATCCTCGGGCCCGGCGGCGTGGGCGAGTTGGACAGCCAGGACAGCGGCTGAGATGACGCTGCAACGGATCAGGTGCATGATGCTCGTCTCGGTACGTAGGATGGGTGGAGCGCAGCGATACCCATCATCTCTCCACGGTCTCGGCACGATGGGTATCGCTTCGCTCCACCCATCCTACGATTTCGGAAACAGCTGCGGGAATTTTCCGCGCAACTGCTTGCGCAGATCGGCGCTGACGTCGACGGTGACCGGGAACTTGTTCTTGAGCTTCATGTCGTAGGGGATGCAGGCGTCGACCAGGATGCGGTTGTTGAAGTTGCCCGGCAGATAGAGCGGGTCGCGCTTGGAGGCCCAGGCCTTCTGAATGGTATCGACATCGACCAGCGGATCGAAACGCGTGCACATCGCCCACAGGACCTGATCGAGATCGCCGGCGTCGATGTCCTCGTCCACCACCACCGTCCACTTGCCGGCATAGGCGCCGCCCTGGCACGAGGCCGCGATGTGCAGCGCCTGGCGCGCATGGCCGGGATAGCGCTGCTTGATCTGGATGGCAGTGAAGCGGGTGGCGGGACCGGCCTCGTGGTTCCACACGCCGAGCACCTCCGGCACGCCGCAGGCGTCGAGCGCGCGCCAGATCTGCGCGGCGCCGGCAATGCCCTTGAGCAGCCCGGTCTCGTCCACCGGCTTGTGCTGGGGCGCGCAGGTGAGGATCGGATCATTACGGTAGAGGATGGTCTTCACGTTCACATAGGGCCGGTCCTGGGTATCGTCGGAGTAGTAGCCCATCCACTCACCGAACGGCCCTTCCGGCTTGACCTGGCCCGGCAGCGTCTCGCCCTCGATCGCGATCTCGCAATCGGCCGGGATCGGAAAGCCGGTATAGGGCCCGCGCACCACGTCGATCGGCTCGCCGCGCAGGCCGCCGGCGATGTCCATCTCGCCCACCTCCGGCAGCGGGCTCGACGACAGCATGAACAACAACGGGTCCTGGCCGCACAGGATCACCACCTTCATCGGCTCGCCGCGCTCGAAATACTTGTCGCGATGGATGCGGCCGTGCTTGCCCTCGGTGATCTGGCAGCCGACGGTCCGGCCGTCGTAGACCTGGCTGCGATAGGCGCCGAGGTTGAACCAGCCGGTGTCGGGGTCTTTCGTCATCACGCAGTCGGCGGTGCCGATGAAGCGCGCCTTGTCGAGCTCGTGGTGACGCGGCACCGGAAACTTCAGGACGTCGATGTCGTCGCCCTCGACCACGTTCTCGAAGATCGGCCCGTCGTTGACGAAGCGTGGCGGCAGCGGTTTGAGATCCTGCATGCGCGCATGATAGTTCTGCACCACGTCGACCTTGCGCTCGTATTCGAGCGGCAGCCCCAGCGTCAGCGCGATGCGGCGCGCGGACGAGAGCTGGCCGTAGAGCGTGCGGTAGCCCTTCGGATAGCCCGGCACGTTGTCGAACAGGATCGCGGGCGCGTTGCCGCGGCTTTTCTCCGTCAGCATGTGGGTGATGGCACCCATCTCGACGTCCCAATGGGCGCCATCGACCTTGCGCAACTCGCCGAGCTTGTCGACCTGCTCGAGCCATCCGCGCAGCCCGCGATATTGCATGCGTGACTTCACTGCTTCAGCGCCGGCGCGGCTCATGTCACTCCCCATCATCGAATTCTGCGATTGTATACATCTGTATACTGCTGTAAAGCAGGAGCGAAACCAGGATTCGCCGCCGATGGCATCGCAACTCACGGGCAAGGTCGTGCCGCTCAAGGCCCGCAAGTGGAACGCGGCCACCGCGGACGCGCTGCGCACGGCATCGCGCAGCGAATTCGTGTTCGCAAGCCTGCGCGACGCGATCTGGGACGGACGCTTCGCGCCGGGCGAGCGCATTGCCGAGGAGGAGATCGCACGCTCGCTCGGGGTCAGCCGCACGCCGGTGCGCGAGGCGCTGCGGCGGCTGCAGGAGCGCGGCATGCTGACCGTGGGCGCCGGCCGCAGCCTGGTCGTCGCCGAGCTCTCCCAGCAGCAGGTGCTCGAGCTCTACGCGATGCGGGAAATCCTCGAGGGCTCGGCGGCGCGCTTCGCCGCCCAGCACGCCAACGAGGCCGAGATCGACCTGCTGCACCGCCTGCTCGGCGAGCTCGACAAGTGTGGGGACGATCCGCGCCTGCTGGTCTCGCTCAACCGGCGCTTCCACCGCGCGATCTGCGAGGCCTCGCACAATCGCTACCTGATCCAGACGCTCGACGGCATGCACGACGCGCTGGCGCTGCTCAACAGCAACACCTTCCGCCTGCCGAACCGCAGGAGCGAATCCGACGCCGAGCACGCCCGCATTGTGCGTGCGATCGAGCGCCGGCAGGCGGACGAAGCCGAAGCGGCCGCCCGCGACCACGTGCGCCAGGCGCAGCGCACGCGCTTTGCGATGCTGGTGGGCTAGCTCCGCCTCAGCGCAAATATTCCGGCGAGATCAGCCGCGGCAGGATCAGCGGGATCTGCGGCCACACGATGATGGCCGCCAGCACCAGCAGCATCGGCACCAGCATGATCATGGTGTCCTTGAGCGCATAGCGCAGCCGCACCCTGGCGACGGCGCAGGATATCATCAGGCAGAGGCCATAAGGCGGCGTCACCAGCCCGAAGGCGAGCGAGACGATGCCGATGATGGCGAACTGGACGGGATGCATGTCCACCGAGCGCGCCAGCGGTTCGAGCGTGGTGCCGACGATGATGATGGCCGGGATCGCATCGAGGAAGCAGCCGACCACCAGAAAAACGCCGGCGATGAAGAAGCCGACCTCAGTGATCCCCATCCCCCACGCCGTCACGTTGGCGAGCAGCGCGCGCGGGATCTGGTAATACGCGAGCATCCAGCCGAATGCCGAGGCGGTGCCGACACAGAACAGCGCCACCGCCGACAGCCGGCCGGTCTCGGCCAGCGCATCGTAGAGTTGCCTGCCGTTCATCTGGCGGTAGACGAAGATCGACAGGATGGCGGCATAGATCACCGCGGCGCAGGCGGATTCGGTCGCGGTGAACCAACCGAGCAGGATGCCGCCCACGATGATGAACGGCGTCATCAGGGCGGGCACCGATTGCGCGGCCGAGCACAGGAACTCGCGGAAGGTGGCGCGCGGATAGACCGGATACTTGTAGATCTTGGCATAGACGTGCACGGTCGCCATCTGCGCCGCCGCGATCAGGAGGCCCGGCAGGATGCCGGCGAGATAGAGCGCGCCGATCGAGACCGACAGCACGCCGCCCCAGACGATCATCAGGATCGAGGGCGGGATGATCACCGCGAGCACCGCCGAGACCGCGGTGATCGCGATCGAGAACGACAGGTCGTAGCCTTCCTTGGTCTGCGCCTCGATGAAGATCTTGCTCTGGCTGGCGGCATCCGCGGTCGAGGAGCCGGAAATGCCGGCAAAGAACACCGAGAGCAGCACGTTGATCTGCGCCAGCGAGCCCGGCCAGTTGCCGACCATGGTGCGCGACAGATGCACCAGGCGGTCGGTGATGCCGCCGACATTCATCAGGTTGGCGGTCAATAGGAAGAACGGCACCGCCAGCAGGATAAACGAGTTGTAGGCCTTGAATGTCTCGTTGAAGAGCACCATCGGCGACAGCCGCTCCTCGAACAAGAGCGGCGGCAGGCAGGCGAGCCCGAGCGCGAAGGCGACCGGCACCCGCAGCACGATCAGGACGAAGAACGCGCCGAACAGCACCAGCGCGGCCATGCCCGGCGACATCGCGACTTGAGTCATGGCAGCTCTTGGGTCATCGGGGGCTCTTCCCCGCCAGCACGCGGATGTTGTCGTAGAAGATTTCCCCGAGGAAGATCACCCAGGTCACACCGGTGACCGGCCAGGCGACGAAGATGAACGGCATCGGCAGTTCGGCCAGCTCGGATTCCTGGTACCAGCCGAACTCCACGAACTTGATGCCCCAATAGACGAACACCAGCGCGAAGATCAGCACGAACAGGCCGGAGACGATCTTGAGGATCGCGTTGCCGCGCCGGCTCAGCTCGGGCCAGACGTCCACCTCGAAATGCGTGCCCTCCTTGATGCCGACCATCGCGCCCAGCATGACCATCCATATGAAGAGGAAGCGCGACAGCTCCTCTGTCCAGATGTAGCTCGGGATCAGCTCGGTGTAGCGCGCGATGATCTGCAGCGTGACCGGCACGACCAGGATCGCGACCGTTGCGACCATCAGCCAGGTCAACAGTTGGCAATAGCCGTCGATCAGCTTTCTCATGGCGCCAATTCGCTGAAAATGCGCGGCCCGCTCACCGGGGCCGCGCGGAAGGAAAGCGCTACTTGATGCCGTTGATGCGGGCGAAGATCGCGTCCGCCCCGATCTCCTTGGCGTAGGCCGCCATCACGGGATCGACCAGCTTCTTCATCTCGGCGCGGTCGGTGAAGGCGATGCGCTTGAGCTTGCCGGCCTTCTCCAGCGCGTCGAGCTTGGCGGTGTCCTCCGACGACTCGATCTGGCGGCCGTGGGCGCCCGCCTCCTTGCCGGCCTTGAGCACCGCCGCCTGCAGGTCGGGCGGCAGCTTCTTGAAGGTCTTGCCGGAGAAGCAGATCGGCCGGATCGTGATCGCGTGCTCGGTCATCGAGAGATTGGGCCCGACCTCGTAGAACTTCATCTGCTCGACGCCGGCCGCCTCGTTCTCGCCCGCCGCGATGACGCCGTTCTGGATGGCGTTGTAGATCTCGTTGTAGGCGATCACGGTCGGCGACATGCCGATCGCCGCAAAGGTGCGGCTCCAGATCGGCGCGCCCTGCACGCGCACCTTCAACCCCTTCATCTCGGTCAGATTACGCACCGGCTTGTTGACGAAGATGTTGCGCACGCCGCCGCCGGCATAGCCGATCAGCATCACGTCCGCCTTCTGCGCGATCTCGTCGGCGATCGGCTTGAGCAGATCGGCGTCGAGCACCTTGTTCCAGTGGTCGAGATCGCGGAACAGGAACGGCGCGTCGATGAAGGGCGCGGCCTTGGAGAAGGTGGACATGTGCGCCGGCGACACGATGCCGTAGTCGACCGAGATGCCCTGATTCATGTAGGCGAAGTAGTCCTTCTCCAGCCCCAGCTCGCTGTTGCGGTGGAGCACGAAGTTGATCGGCTTGCCGTAGTACTGCTTGACCAGCTCCTCGAACTTGAGCAGCGACTTGTTGAAGGCATGGTCGTCGTTGAACTGGACGGCGCCGTGCAGGGTCACCGCCTGCTGCGCGTTGACCGACGGCCCGATGGCCGACACGACGGCGAACGTAGCGATGACAAGAGCCGTCCTTACGCGGTGAAGCATCGAACCCTCCCAGATCGCATGTTTTTTTCGTTGACCCGCCGATAGTACGCCAGCGACGGGGCTTGTCTATGCGGATTCAATCTCGGGCCTGGTCATTCCGGGGCGCGACGAAGTCGCGAGCCCGGAATCCATAGTCACAGGTAGTGGTTATGGATTCCGGCCCTCGCTTCGCTCGGCCGGAATGACCGTGGAGAGAATTAGCGCACCGACACCGGCGTCGGCTGAGCAGCGGCCGGCTTCGGCGCGGCAGCCCTGGCGGCGGCCGGCACGGGTGTTGGCCTGGCGGCGACCGGCACCGCCGGCGGCTTGGGGGCGGACGGCTTGGCGGACGGGCTCTCCTGCTCCTGCACCACCCTGGCATCGAGGTCGAGCAGTGCCTGCGACGGATCGATCACCCCCCAGCCGAGCTTGTCGTCGCGCCCCGATCCCGCCTTCCTGGCGCTCAGCGTCAGGATCTCGTGCACCGCCGCGGGGTCGAGCGCAGGATTGCGCTCGAGCAGCAGCGCGGCAACGCCGCTCACATGCGCGGCGGCCACCGAGGTTCCGGTCGTCACCTGGTAGGAGTTGTTCGGGGCGGGCTCCAGGATATCGACGCCGGGAGCGGCGACTGCGACATGCGGACCTTGATTGGCCCCTGCGAAGATATTGTCGTCCTGGTCGGTCGCGGTCACCGCGATCACGTTCGGATCGGCCGCCGGATAGAGCGGCGGAGATTTCGGGCCGGCATTGCCGGCCGCCGCGATCAGCACCACGCCTTTGTCCCTGGCGTTCTTCATCGCCAGTTGCAGCATGGGATCATAGGGGCCGGCGAAGCTCATATTGATGACGCGCGCGCCTTTCTTGATGGCCCAGTCGAGCCCGGCGAGAATGTGCCGCGTGGTCGCCTGCGGCGATTCCCTGGATTCCGTGCTGAAGGCATGGATCGCGAGTATCCTGGCGCCGGGCGCGATGCCCATCAGCTCCTTGCGTGCCGCGATCGCGCCGGCCATGCCGGTGCCGTGCGAATGCGGCTCTTCCTTGCGGCCGACCGCGTCGTAATGCTCGACGATCGCGCCGGCGAGATCGGGATGCTTGCTGTCGATCTGGGAATCGATCACCGCAACGAGCACGTCGCTACCGGTGGCGACGCGATGAACCTCGCCCAGCCGCAATTTGCCCACGACGTATTGATCGGGATTGCCGGTCGTCGTGGTGCGCGCCGCCAGATTTTCGTCCTGCACCGCCTCGTACACGTAGTTCGGCGCGACGTCGCCGACGTTCTCGGCCTCGACGTCGCGCACCACGTCGGCGACCGGCCGTCCGCTGCCGACGCGGAAATGGATCAGCGTGCCACCGGTGAGACCGCCGCTCTCGGTGGCGACGATGGTCAGGCCAAGGCGGGCGGCGATGGCGTCGATCTGCTGCTGCGACGTATTGGGGCCGACCCGGAACATCATTTCATTCGTCACGAAACGCGTCTCGCCGACCACGGGCACGCCGGTGAAGCCGGTCTGGCCGGGGAACGGCCGGAACGGCAACCGGCTTTGCGCCAGCATGATCGAGGTGCGGTGCTCCAGGTGAATTCTGCGGAAATCCGGCGCGGGCATCCTCGCGAAATCGCGGCGCTGGCTGGTGAGCGAAAGGACCGCCGGCCGGTTCATGATCGCCCGGGGCGTGGTTGCGGGATTGAAGTTGGGCCGCACGACGCCCTTCGGCAGCGCGGCGTTTTTCAACTCCAGGCCTTTGGGGAGCGCCGTGCCCTTTGGCAGCGCCGCGCCATTGGGGAGAGCCGCGCCCTTCGGCAGGGCTGCGCCTTTGGGAAGCGCGGTGTTGCCGGGCAGCGCCGCTCCCTTTGGCTGCACTGCATTGTTGGGAAGCGTGGCACCCTTCGGAAGCGCGGCCCCTTTGGGAAGCGCCGCACCTTTTGGCAGCCCCGCCGCGTTGCCGGGCACCGTCCCGGTGGGGAGTGCGGCAGCATTTGCCGCCGTTGGTCCCTTCGGCAAGCCGGCACCGACATTTGGCGTCGGCCCCTTCGGTAGCGCCGTACCGATGTTCGGCGCCGGTCCTTTGGGCAATGCGCCGAGATTCGGCACGCCCTTGGGAAGCGCGCCGAGATTCGGCACGCCTTTGGGCAACCCCGGCACGCCTTTGGGAAGTGCGCCTTTGACAGCCGGCGCCGCTTTCGCCGGTGCGTCCTTGGACTTGGCTGCCTTTTTAAGCTGCTCCGGCAGATCGATCGCGGAGGCGCCACCGGCATAGATCAGACCGGCCGCCAAAACGGCGGCCGATAGAATGAGCGCCCCCGCGGCGATTTTTCGCTTCGGCGGCCGGCTCTCGGGGCGCTGCATGGGAAGTCCCTCCGTTCAAGCCCATACGGCGAGATTGTGCCGACTTTGCGTCTGCGACGCAGCTCAAGTCGGTAGTGCATGGGTTGGGACGGACGCGAAGGAAAACTTGCCCACGAATCGCTGGCCATTGCTGCCGGCTATGGCCGCCTGGCGAGAGCGAAGGAAGCGCCTTCATGTCTTCGGCAATATATGCGCCCACTTGGCGCGGATCTTCGAGTCGAGCTCCTTGC
>Ga0126382_10000126_pt1 | contig 26945 bp, 21 predicted proteins | sample PanSoiMetPlot_30_FD_92548 | JGI IMG/M metagenome (GOLD analysis project Ga0126382, IMG submission 92548) | Tropical forest soil microbial communities from Panama - MetaG Plot_30 | ecosystem: Environmental > Terrestrial > Soil > Tropical forest > Bulk soil | place: Panama | collected 2016-02-17
GCGGTGGCGACGGCCTGGCAACCGACGGCGACGGCGTCTGCGGTTTGGCCGCCGGCGGCGGGCTCAGGTTGGCGGCGGGAGGCGGAGGCGTCGCCGACCTGATCGATCCGGTTGGCGGAGGAGGCGCCAGCTTGGCCGCGGGCGCTTGCGCAGGTGGCGTTGCCGGCTTCGCACTGCCGCCGGGCGGCGGAGGCGCGGCTCCCGGCGGCGTCGCGCCCGCAGGCGATGTCGGCGTGGTCAGCTTCGCAGCGGGCGTTTGCGCAGGCGGTGTTCCCGGCTTCGCACTGCCGCCGGGCTGTGGAGACGTCACGCCGGGCGGAGTCGCACCCGGCGGCGGTGTCGGAGTGGTGAGCTTCGCGGCGGGCGTTTGTCCAGGCGGCATTCCCGGCTTTGCGCCGCCGGGCGGCGGCGGGGTCGTCGACGGAACCGCGGCCGTCGGCGTCGTCGGCACCGGACCGCCTTTGGCGGCAGGCAATGGCTGCCCCTTCATTCCCGGCAACGGCTGCCCAGGTTGAGCCGCCGTCGGCGACGCGCCGGGACCGGCACCGGGCGGGGTAACGCGCGCACCCTGGGGAGACTGGTTCTGCAGCGTGACGGCCTTCTGCGCGACCGAGGGCGGCAGCGATGGTCCGACCGCGGCAACGCCAGCAGGTGCGCCGCGTCCCGGCCCGGCAGCCGGTGCCGCGGGCGGAGGCAGCGTCTTGGTCTGGCCAGCCCTATTGGTGACGGTCACTACGTTGGTGGTGTTGTTGACAACGACCGTGCTGTGGACGTTGGCGAAGATGACGTTGTTCCGGGGAGCCACCACGTAGGCCGGAGGTCTCACCCACACCGGGACCGGCCGGTACACCGGACACGGCAGCACGAACAAAGCCACCGGCGGCGGTGGCGGCACGAGCATCACGAATTCGGGCGGCGGCGGCGCCAGGAAGAAGAATGGCGCCGGCGGCGGTGGCGCGAATGCGTAGACCGGATCATCAAAGACCAGCACCGGTCGCCGAACGTAGACGATCTCCTCGGGCGGGGGCGGCGGCAGCTCGTAGTCAACCGCCGCGAACGCCGCTGGCGGATCGAGCGCGGCGGCGAGATACGTGAGACGCCGCTGCGCATCGGCCGCGTGCGGCCCGTCCGGATACCGGCGCAGATACGACCAATAGGCCGGCGGCGTATCGAGCAAGCGGGTTCGGCGCCAAGTGATCGCCTCACGCCGCGCCGCAACAATGGCGCGCACCCGCGGGACCATCGGATCGTCGGGATAAGCGGCGAGGAAGTCCGAATAGCCCTGCACCGTGTCGCGCTCCAATGCCAGGGCGTAGGCATCCTGCGGGCCGATCTCGCGCATCGGCCGCGCGCGGATGGCCGCGGTCTGCTCCGGCGAAACCGCCGGCGGCGGGGCGTCCGCTGCCCGCTCAAAGAACACCAGCGCCGTCTCCACCTTCGAGGCATGCCATGGCACGAGCGCGCCCTTGGTCATTTCGTTGACGCGCAGTCGGGTACGGTCGAAGACGCCGGGGAGCGGCAGACCGCCTTCCCGCATCATCTCAGCGAGCGCCTGAGCATAAGGTCCATACGGGCCCTGCCCCTCGGGAGCGGCCGTTCCAGGCGCGGCGTTAAAGGCAACCAGCATGCCCGGGTCCGGATCCACCAGCGCCAAGCCGCCGGCCACCGGCGGACCGGACTTGGCAAATTGATTGGCCCGCGCCGCGTCGAGAACGACAATGGTCGCCTTGAGCTTCAGCGCGGCGAGCGGCCTGGTGTAGTCCGACATCCGCAGCGCTTCCGCCGCGATGTCTGCGTCACGCGCGATTCTGGCGTCGATCGGTACGAAGTAGTTTTCGCCTTCGAGCTGCAGACCATGTCCGCTGACATAGACGAACGCTACGGTATCCGGCCCGGAGCTCGTGGCCTTTTCCAGGAAGTCGCGAAAGGCGCGGCGCAGCGAGTCCTGATCGAGGTCACGGGCGCCCACAACGTCGAAGCCGGCGGCCTGGAGCGTTTGTGCAATCAGGCCCGCGTCGTTGGCGGGGGTTTCGAGCGCTCCCGCCTGATAGCCGGCATTACCGATGACCAGCGCGATGCGCTTCTCCGCGCGGGCGGCGCTCGGCGCGAACGCAGACACAAGCGCCGCGAGCGCAAGCAGCGCAACGGCGAGTTTGCGAATCCTTCCCATGACCCAACCCCTTCGAAGGGAAGCCGCCCCCGGCCAAACCCCAGTACAATCCAATGGCACTGAACGGAATGTGAATAAGAGAATAAGAGTAAGAGAAGGGGTCAACAGCAAGGCGGCCGCAAAGTTCCCTGGGGAGGGATTGCGCGGTGCCCGCCGACCGACGCAGCATGAAGCCGATTTTGAGAGCGTGAACGACCGCCTGCCACGCTCGAGCAGACGCCGCGTCACTACCCGGCTACGGCAGCCTGAGCCACGAGGTGGCGAAGCCCTTGATGAAAGACCGACGGCAACAATGGTCGTCACGCTGACGCCACTCCCGCACATCCCCATGGTCCGGCCCGGCGACGACCTCTCCGGCCTGTTGATCGCCGCCTGCGAGCAGAGTGCGCTTTCGCCGGCGGACGGCGACATCTTCGTGGTGGCGCAGAAGGTCGTGTCCAAGGCGGAGGGGCGCCACGTCGATCTCGCCGAGGTTACCCCATCGGAGCAAGCGAAGACGCTCGCTGCGCAGGTGAAAAAGGACCCGCGCCTGGTCGAGGTCATCCTCGGCGAATCGCGGCAGGTGGTGCGGCATCGGCCGGGCGTGCTGATCGTCGAGCACCGGCTCGGTTTCATCATGGCGAATGCCGGCGTCGACCGCTCCAATGTCGATCCCGACGCGGGAGCCGAGCCGGTGCTGCTGTTGCCGCGCGATCCCGATGCCTCGGCCGAGCGCCTGCGCGAGCGGCTGGTCGCGCATTTCCGCAAGCGGTTGGCCGTCATCATCTCCGACAGCTGGGGGCGGGCGTGGCGGCGCGGCACCGTTGGCGTCGCGCTCGGCGCCGCCGGGCTGCCGGCGCTCATGGACATGCGCGGCCGCTCCGACCTGTTCGGACATCAGCTGCGGGTGACGCAGACCGGATTCGCCGACGAGATCGCCAGCGCCGCGTCTCCGCTCATGGGGCAGGCGGACGAAGCGCAGCCGGTGGTGCTAGTGCACGGCCTCGTCTGGTCGGGAGCGCCGGCGCCGGCCGCGACGCTGATCCGCTCCGCGGAAGAGGATCTGTTCCGGTGAGCGCCGACAAGAGCCTCGTCGTCTGCCTGTCCGGCGGCATCGGCGGCGCCAAGCTCGCGCTTGGGCTCAGCCGCGTGGTTCCCGGCGCCGACCTCGTGGTGGTGGCCAATACCGGCGACGACTTCGAGCATCTGGGCCTCGCCATCTCGCCCGACCTCGACACCGTCATGTACGTGCTCGCCGGCATCGACGATCGGCAGCGCGGCTGGGGCCGGCGCGAGGAGACCTGGACCTTCATGGCCGCGCTCGAGGCGCTCGGCGGGGAAATCTGGTTCCAACTCGGCGACGGCGACCTCGCCACCCATGTCGAGCGGACGCGACGCCGCAACGCGGGCGAGAGCCTGTCCGCGATCACCGCCGATTTCTGCCGCCGCCTCGGGATCGCGGCACGCGTGCTGCCAGCGACCGACGACCGGTTGCGCACCCGCCTGCGCACGGGGGAAGGCTGGCTCGACTTCCAGGATTACTTCGTGCGGCTCAAATGCGCGCCGGCGGTGCTGGAGCTCGCCTACGACGGCGCGGCCGCGGTGCAGGCCCATCCCCAAGTGCTGGCGGCGCTGCGCGATCCGCGCCTGCGCGCCGTGGTCATCTGTCCGTCGAACCCGTTCATCAGCATCGAGCCGATGCTGGCGATTTCCGCACTGCGCCGAGCGATCGCCGACTGCGCCGCGCCGGTCGTGGCGGTCTCGCCGATCATCGGCGGCCGCGCCGTGAAGGGCCCGACCGCGAAGATGATGGCCGAGCTCGGCCTGCCGGTGAGCGCCACAGCCGTGGCGCGACGCTACGCCGACCTGCTCGACGCCTATGTGCTCGACCACGCGGATGCCGCCGAGGCGGCCGGGCTCGGCATTCCGGTGACGACGGCGCAGACCCTGATGCTGACGCTCGCCGACCGCGAGGCGCTGGCGCGCCAGGTGCTCACGACCGCCGATGCGCTGAAGGCCGCCCCTTGAATTGCTAGCTCGACCGCACGGTGACGCCGCCGTCGAGCTTGAGCATGAACGCCTCGAATCGGTTCATCAGGACGCTGTGGCGGTCGTAGCGCGCAAGCGCGCTCGTTCCCTTCGCCGCGGCCACGCTGTTGAGCAGCGCGTTGCCGACCGCCATCGGCGCGACCAGGGAATTCTGCATTCCCATGCCGGCCGAAACGGCGATCAGCACGACGTCCGCGATCTGCCCGACCGGCGATATCGGCGTATCCGTCAAGGCGATGATCTTGGCCTTGTTCTCCTTCGCCCACAAGGCGAGGCGATGGGTCCCCGAGGCGTAGGGTGGAAAGGTCAGCGCCAGCACGCAGTCCTCGGCGTTCATGTCGAACAATCGCGGCGTGGCAAAGACGTCATTGGACGCGAGCAACGAGATGTCGCCGCGCAGGCGGTCGAGGATCAGCGCAAGATATTGCGCGATGGGAAGCGTCGCGAAGCCTGCGACGACATGGACTCGACGCGAGCGCGTGAGAATTTTCACGGCCTGCTCGAAGGCCTCGACATCGAGGCCGGCGATCGTGCGATGCAGGTTCTGCCAGTCGTGGCTCAACGACGCGCCGAGGCTGGTCCCCTCCAGATGGCCGGCGACATTGCCATCGTTGACCGGGTCACCGGAGCGGGAGAGCCGGCCGCGGACCAGCTCGCGCATCCGCTCCTGCAGGTCCGGAAAGCCGTTGAGACCGAGACGATAGGTAAAGCGCACGATAGTCGACGGGTTGACGTCGAGCTGCGCGGCCATCTTGTCGACGGTGGAGAACGCCACCGTCTGCGAATGCTCGATGATGTATTCGGCAATGCGCTTCTGCGATTCCGTCAGCCGGTCGTAGCGCCGCCGCAACTCCTCGATGAAGTCGCCGGACATGGCGGCGCTGGGCGCGGTCTTGGCCTTGCGGATCGCCATCGGCTGCCTGCTCCTTGACGCGCTCCTGCCGGTGCGGAATGTTTGCAACAAAATTCGTTGCAGTCAACGAAGGCAACAGGGTGCGCAAAGCGCATTACCGCATCGCCATCCTCGGCGGAACCGGCGCGCAAGGAACCGGCCTGGCGCTGCGGCTCGCTGCCGCAGGGCATGCGATCACGCTCGGATCGCGCGACGCTGGCAAGGCGCGTGCCGCAGCCGCGTATCTGAGCGCGCGGACCGCCGCACCGATCGCCGGCAGCGACAATCGCGGCGCGGCCGAAGGGGCGGAGATCGTCTTCCTGACCGTCCCCTATGCCGCGCAGCGGCCGACGGTCGAGGACGTGCTCGATCGGCTCACGGGCAAGATTCTCGTCGATGCCACCGTCCCGCTGGTGCCGCCCAAGGTGGGCACGGCGCAGCTGCCCGCGGGCGGATCGGCGGTCGCCGCGATCCAGGAGCTCGCCGGCGCGGCGGTGCGCGTGGTGTCGGCGTTTCAGAGCGTCGCGGCAGGGCACCTTGCGGACCCGGCGCACGCGATCGACTGCGATGTCCTGGTGTGCGGCGACGATACCGCGGCGCGCGACGTGGTGATCGCGCTCTGCACCGATATCGGCCTGCGCGGGCTCCATGCCGGACCGATCCGCAATTCGGCCGCCGCCGAGGCGCTGACCTCGGTGCTCATCGCCATCAACCGCCGCTACAAGGTGCCGGGCGGAGCCGGTATCAGGATCACGGGAATTCCTGAAACAGCAAATGGCGAGTAGCGAATAGCGAGGAGTAGTGACAAGCGGAGGATGTTCTATTCGCTGTTCGCCCTCCCGAACGCCGCTTCCATCTCGCGGCGCACCTTCACCGCCGCGTCATTGCGGTCGTAGGCGACGTCGTTCCACTTCAGGCATTCGCCTTCGGCGACGTCGCGCTCGAGCCTGACCTCGTGCGCGAGCCCGAGCGGCAGATAACCTTCGTGCAGCGAGCGCTCCGCCGGGACCTGCTTCCCCCAGACGCAGAAGCCGCCTTCGCCGTCGAGCACCTCGCCCTTCCTGAGCGCGCGCTTGGCGGTCGCCGCCACATCGGAGCGGAATCCGGTGGGCGCGCCGGTCGGCTCGCCACGCAGCGCGGCGCTCGCCACCGACACGCCGAGTTCGAGCCCGATCATGTGGATCGGGCGGTAGAGCGCGGCGAAACGCCCGCTCGTGTCCGGAAGCATGGCGTATTCCGAGAAGCAGCGCCGGGCGTAGTCGCTCTCGCCTTCGAACACGACATAGGTGCCGAGCGCGAGATGATGCGGCACATCGCGGCCGTCGCGATAGACCGAGGAGACGACCTCGGTAACGCCAGCCTTCTCCAGCGTGCCGCCCGCCGATTTTGGCTTGCACACCTCGGCGAGTTCGAAGCGCGTCGCCGGCGGAAAGCCCAGGCCGTCGTTCTGCGGCGTGAGCCCGGTGGCGTTGCAAACCGCGGTCATCTCGATGCCCGACTTGGTGCCGTCGATGAAGCTGTTGAACATCTTCGGATTGATCGAGCTGCGGTCCTCGATCTTCAGATATTTGTCGAGGATGTCCCAGAGGGTGTCGGGCGTGGAGCGGTGATAGTGCGGCTCGTAGCGCGTGCCCTTGCCGGCCGCGATCACCTTGAAGCCGCAGGCGCGCGCCCAGTCCACGTGCTCGCAGATCAGCGCGGGCTGGTCGCCCCAGGCTAGGCTGTAGACCAGGCCCGCGGCCTGCGCCTTGCGCGCGAGCAGCGGGCCCGCGACCGCATCGGCCTCGACGTTCACCATGACGACATGCTTGCCGTGGGCGATCGCGCCAAGCGCATGGCGGATGCCGGCCGGCGGCACGCCGGTGGCCTCGACGATGACCTCGATCTCGGGATAGGCGATCAGCGCCTGGGCGTCCGCCGTCACATGAGTGCGCCGCGTCTTCAACGCATCGCCAAGCGACGCGGCGGCGAACGCATCGGCGTGCCATCCGGCGGTGACCAACTGGCTCTGCGCGCGGGCGACGTCGAGATCGGCGACGGCGACCACGTGCAGACCGCGCGTCAGCCGCGCCTGCGCGAGAAACATCGTGCCGAACTTGCCCGCGCCGATCAGGGCGACGGTCACCGGGCGGCCGGCGGCCTCGCGCGCGAGCAACATGGCGTGGAGATTCACGCTGACCTCGATGTGCCAATGCAGTTCGTGCTCGCCGAGCACGAGAGCGTCATAGCATACCAAACGAGGCTATTGGCACATCGCGCGCGTGACGAAAGTCGTCGTCGGACATTCCGTGTCGTTTGGGGCGCGGCGCTCGAGCAGGACCTTGGCGGGGCACTTCTGCTCGGACTGGGTATCGACGACCTTGCCGCCCTGGAAGCCCTTGCCGCGGCACACCGTTGCGGCCGCCGCCTCGCAATCGGGGCCGGCACCGGCCGCCGCCACGCACCGCTCATGCCCGGTCACCACGCGTGCATTGGGCAATCCGATAACGGTGCCGGTGGTCTCCTTGGCGGCGTCGCGGGCCTGATTGCCGAACTTGTCGAACTTGTCCTGTGCGTCCTGCATGTCGGAGCGAAGCTTGGCGGCGCCCTGCTCCAGCCAGCGGCCGAACGCGTCGATGAAGCCGGGCTTGAACGCCTCGAGCGGTGCGGACGGTGCAGCCGGCGCGGGCGCCGCAGGCTGATCGATCGCGGGCGCCGCCGGGCTCTCGGGCGGACTCTGCAGAAGAGGTCGGGCATCCTGCGCCAGCGCCGCGAACGCGACACCGACCATGCAAACAGCGGCCGACGCCGACACCAAGCCGGGTCGGCGACCAGTCGTGCTCCGGATCTTGCCTCCTTGCTGGCGGCCGATCATGCCAGTTCCGCTGCCATTGCAATCGGCTGCAACCTGCGCGCGGGCGATGGCAAAAATGAGGTACGGGGGAACAATCAGAAGAGGTAGAGCGCTGCGATGATACCGGCGATGAGCACGATCGCGCCGACAATGACCCAGAATTCCAGGCGCTCCTCGATGATCTTGCGCGCGTGGTCCCCGTAGCGGTTGAGCAGGAACGCCACGACGTAGAACCGCATGCCGCGCGCGACACACGACAGCAGCACGAACATGAAGAGGTTGTAGCCGGCAAAGCCCGAGGCGATGGTGACGATCTTGTAGGGGATCGGGGTCACACCCTTGAGCAGGATGATCCAGCCGCCCCATTCGACATAGGCCGCGCGGAATGCTTCGACCTTGTCGCCGTAGCCGTAGAGCTTGATCAGCCAGAGCCCGACGGAATCATAAAGCAGAGCGCCGATCAGATAGCCGAGCACGCCGCCGGCGACCGACGTCACCGTGCAGACGGTCGCGTAGAAGAAGGCGCGGTCCGGACGCGCCAGCGACATCGGGATCAGCATGACGTCCGGCGGGATCGGAAAGAACGAGCTTTCCACGAACGAGACGATGCCCATCAGCCACGTCGCGTATGGCTTGTCGGCGGCGGCGATGCACCAGTCGTAGAGGCGGCGAAGCATGGCGGGCTTGCTTAGCGGCGTTGCCCGGGAATGTCCATGGATCGGACGATGCTGGATGGTCGGACGATGCCGGAGCTCTCAGCGCCGCTTGCGGATGCGGCTGCGGTCGAGCGCCACCACCTTGCGGCGCGCCGAGGCGTCCTGCCGCTGCTGCTTGGGAAGCTTCTCGGCAATGCCCAGGAGCTCCTCGCGGCGCTGCATCTCGGCCCAGACGTCCCTGGGATGGATGCCGGACGCCACCCACAACACCACGAGATTGTAGAGCAGGTCGGCGCTCTCGCGTACCACGGCGTCGGAATGGCCGTGCATGGCGTCGATCACGACCTCGATCGCCTCCTCGGCGAGCTTCTTTGACATCTTGCCGCGGCCTGCACGCAAAAGTCGCGCCGTCCGCGAGGTGGCCGGATCGGCGGTCCGGGCACCCAGAACGGCGTCATAGAGGCGATCGAGCGAATCACTCATGCCGGACACAATAACCCCTAACCAATCGCCAGTGTGTTAATGATTGTGAGCAGAATACGACCAATCGTCGCCGGCAGGGCCGGCGACGATCGCCGAAAGTGGGGGTCGGACGCCGCCGCCGTCACCAGTGGCGATGGTTTCGCCAAGGCTCGTACGGGCGGGGGCCGCGATATCCCGGACCATAGGCGTAGGGCGGGCCATAGGACGGCCCGTAGACGGGCTGGTCGCGGTACTGCTCGGCTGCGATGATCGCCGCGATGGTGCCGAAGACCGCGGCAAAGGCCGCGGCCGCCGCGGCATCACCGCCGTGACGGGAGCCGGCCGCGGCCGGCTGCAGGCTGAAGGTGGTGACTGCAATCGCAGCCGCCGCGGCTGTCGCGATCGCGCGCTTCGTCATCGTACGCATGGGTTTCGCCTTCGGTTGGTTGTCCCGCGCTCTGGCGGGTCAACGTTCAATCTAGGCGGCGATCACGGCGCAAAGCGTCCGCAGACGAATTATCTTTTTGCAATGTAGAGTAACAGACGTTCAGAAATCATTTTCGAACAGACGTTCAGAAATCTTTTTGCGCACGACAACTCGCAGCGTCATGTCTTCGAGCGCACCGGCTCGGTTCGGGCGTGCTCGGAAAGCAACTGCACTTGCGCATTGACGTAATCCGTCTGCAGCTTCAACACCTCTTGCACGTCACGCGCCTGCACGAGCCTGCGCGCAAATTCGAACGAAATGGCCACATCTTTTTCCGCGAAGGTCATGGCCTTCTCGGCAATGTCCTTGACACCCTTGCCGGCGGTTTCGCCGAACATGTCCACGGCGCGTTGCGCGGCGCCGATGAAGCCGTCGAAGGCCTGCCGTGCTTGCTCGAGGCTCCTCTCGGCAATAGCGCGCATCTCCGGCGGGACTTGGAAAGGATCGGGCGTCTCGGTCGCACTCTCGTCCGCGCGCTCCCCGCATTTCGCGCCGACCAACCCAAGATCCTCGATTGGCCCTTCGGCGAAGTCACGAAAGCGCCGGCGCGCGGGCGACCCGGCGCCGAGATCAGCATCACGTTTGGTCATGGTCGCGAAGGCTACGTGCTGGATTTCTCTTTCACAAGAGCACGCGAAAAGAGTGGTATCGCGAATCACTCTTCCTCGGCCGCCAATAGCGAGGCGTTGCCGCCGGCCGCAGTGGTGTTGATCGTGACCACCTGCTCGGTCGCGAAGCGGCGCAGGTAGTTCGGGCCGCCGGCCTTCGGTCCGGTGCCGGACAGAGCGGTACCGCCGAACGGCTGGGTTCCGACCACCGCTCCGATCATGTTGCGGTTGACGTAGACATTGCCGTTGGCGAGGCGCGCGACGACGTGCTCGACCGTGGTGTCGATGCGGGAGTGAACGCCGAGCGTAAGGCCATAGCCGTTCGCAGCGATGTCGTCGAGCAGCCGATCGAGCTCGGCGGCGCGCCAGCGCACCACATGCAGGATCGGGCCGAACACCTCCTCGCGCAGATCGCGGGCGCGGTCGAGCATGATGATCGCCGGCGGCACATAGGTGCCGGCCCTCGGCATCGACTTGAAGGCATCCCAGCGGAAGCGCACGCGGCGCTCGCCCTCCATCGCCGCGATCCAGCGGTCGAGCCGGTCCTTGGCCTCGGCGTCGATCACCGGCCCGACATGGGTCGCGACCTCGCGCGGATCGCCGAGCGCGAGCTCGCGCGCGGCGCCGGCGATCATCTCGACGATGTGATCCGCGACATCCTCCTGCACGCAGAGCAGCCGCAGCGCCGAGCAGCGCTGCCCGGCGGAACGAAAGGCCGAGGTGACGACGTCGTCGGTGACCTGCTCCGGCAGCGCGGTGGCATCGACAATCATGGGGTTGATGCCGCCGGTCTCGGCGATCAGCGGCACGATCGGGGCATCTTTGGCCGCCAGCGCGCGGTTGATAGCGCGCGCGACCTCGGTGGAGCCGGTGAAGGCGACACCCGCCGTACGGGGGTCGGCGACCAGCGTCGCGCCGACCTTGCCGTCGCCCGGGAGGAGCTGCAGCGCGCTCGCGGGCACCCCCGCTTCCTGCATTGCCTGGAGCAAAATGCGCACCGCCTCGGCGGCAATCAGCGGCGTCTGCTCGGCGGGTTTCGCCACCACGGCGTTGCCGGCCACCAGCGCGGCGCTCACCTGCCCGAGAAAGATCGCGAGCGGGAAATTCCAGGGGCTGATGCAGACGAAGACGCCGCGCCCGCGATAATGCAGCTCGTTCGCCTCGCCGGTCGGGCCGGGCAGCAGCTGCGGCACCAGCGCCGTGCGCGCCTGCGCGCCGTAATAGCGGCAGAAATCGACGGCCTCGCGCACTTCCGCGACGGCGTCGTCGAGGGTCTTGCCGCCCTCGGCCTGCAGCAGCGCGATCAGCCGGCCGCGGCGCGCCTCCAGAAGATCGCTCGCGCGCTCGAGTGCGGCGGCGCGCCGCTCGACCGGCTCCGCCGCCCAGGCCGCGAAGCCCGCTTGCGCCGCCGCCATGGCCGCGGCCGCCATCGCATCGTCGCCTTCGCTCACCCGGCCGATCGGCTTGCCGTCGACCGGCGACAGCACGGGTCGGTCCACACCTGGCTGCGCCTTGCCGGCGATGAGCGGCGCCGCCTTGTCGGTCGTCGCCGCGCCACGGACCTCGGCGAGCAGCGCATCGAGGCTCGCGCGATCGCCGAATTCGACGCCGGCGGAATTGCGCCGGTCCTTGCCGTAGAGGTCGCGCGGCAACGGGATCTTGGCATTGCGCGCGTGCGTCACGTCGCCGATCCAATCCTGCGGACGCCTGATGATGGCCGCGATCGGCACCGCCGGATCGGCCGCCACGGACACGAAGGAGGAGTTGGCGCCGTTCTCCAGCAGCCGGCGCACCAGATAGGCCAGGAGATCGCGGTGACCGCCGACCGGCGCGTACACCCGCACGGCAGCTTTTGGCAGATCGGCGAGCAGGAGCTCGTAGAGCACCTCGCCCATGCCGTGCAGGCGCTGGAACTCGTAGCCCTCGACCCCGCCGGCATCGTCGATCACGCCTGCGACGGTGAGCGCGTTGTGGGTGGCGAATTGCGGATAGAGACGGGGCCGCGCCGCCAACAGCTTGCGGGTGCAGGCGACGTAACAGAGATCGGTCATCGCCTTGCGGGTGAAGACGGGATAGTCGGCCAGACCCCGCTCCTCAGCGCGCTTGACCTCGGTGTCCCAGTAGGCGCCTTTGACGAGTCGCACCATGAGACGGCGGCCGAGCGCATTTGCGGTGTCGGCGAGCCAGTCGATCACCGCAGGCGCACGCTTCTGATAGGCCTGCACCGCCAGACCGAAACCCTCCCAGCCACGCAGCGACTGGTCGGCGAGCACCGCGGCGATCACGTCGAGGCTGAGCTCCAGCCGGTCCGCCTCCTCGGCGTCGATGGTGAAGTTGAGATCGTGGTCGCGCGCCTTGCGGGCGAGCGCGATGACCTTGGGCACCAGCTCGCGCATCACCCGGCCGCGCGAGACCGCCTCGAAGCGCGGATGCAACGCCGAGAGCTTGACCGAGATGCCGGGCCGCGCCGGCAGCGGGGCATTGCCGGCAACCGCACCGATGGCGTCGATCGCATGGCCGTAGGAGGCGAGATAGCGCTCGGCGTCGGCGGCTGTGCGGGCGCCCTCCCCCAGCATGTCGAAGGAGTAGCGCAGCTCCCGATGGGTGCCGGCCCGTCCCAACGCTTCCTCGATGGTCTGCCCGAGCACGAAATGCGAGCCGAGCAGCCGCATCGCCTGGCGGGTGGCCGCGCGCACGGCGGGAAGGCCGAGCCGCTTGATGAGCGTCTCCAGGATGGTGTCCGGCGTCTCGCCGGGCTGGATGATGCGGGCGGTGATGCCGAGCGTCCAGGCCGAGGCCGAGACCAGCAGCGCGTTCGACTTCACCTCGTGGGACGACCAGTCGCCGGTTGCGAGCTTGTCCTCGATCAGCCGATCGGCGGTGGCGGCATCGGGCACCCGCAGCAGCGCCTCCGCCAGCACCATGAGCGCGAGCCCCTCCTTGGTGGACAAGGAATAGGCGTGCAGGAAGTCCTCGATGCCGCCGAGACCCCCGGCCTTAGCCCGGATGCCCTCGATCAGCCGGGTGGCGTAGGCATCGATGCGCTGTTCTGCCGCGGCCGTGCGGGACGCCGCATCGATCAGCCCGGCGGCGATCGCCGCGTCGGCCGGCGCATAGGGGGCGCCGAACAGAGGCGTTGCATCCCCGACGGGGGCCTTGGTCGTATCTGCGGTCATAACCGGTTCGGGCATTGATCTATATCCGCTCGTGCGCTGTTCAATGTTAACAGCGGTTCATGTCGTGGTGCCCGAGATCCAGTGAATATCTTCGTGAATATTTTCGCGAGGATTTCAGCGCGGAGGAAACCGTACGCCTGCCGGACGAAAGGGGCGGGTCGCGGTGTTGGAATTTTTGTGAAGGGAGGGCTCGGATGGCGATCTTGCCTTGCTCTTTGCACCGTCCTGTTCTTTGGTGACCTGATCCCGGGCACGGCGGCGGACGAGGCGGGAGCCGAGGACTTGTACAGGGAGTATCGATGGGCCTCCTCGACCTCATACGGATAGGTCCGCCCGCCCGTCCGATCAGAGCGGCGTTTACGCTGGTTGCCACGCTCGCTCTGGCTGCGGCGTCGGGCTTGCCGGCCGCCGCGCAGACCAACGTCAGATTCTCGCTCGACGGCCGCCTCGAAGGTCCGGAAGCGCTGATCCTCGCTCCCCAGGACAAGGGCCACTTCAAGTCCGAGGGCCTCGACGTCACCATCGACGAGGCCGCCACGCCGCTCGAGCCGATCACGCGCGTGGCTTCCGGCAGCTACGAGATGGCCTTTGCCGACATCAACATGCTCATCCGCTATCGCGACCAGAACCCGACGGCGCCGATCAAGGCGGTGTTCATGGTCTACAACAAGCCGCCCTACTCCGTCGTCGCGCGCAAGAGCCGCGGCATCACCGAGCCCAAGCAGCTCGAGGGCAAGAAGCTCGGCGCGCCGCCGGCCGGCTCCACCATCGCGCAATGGCCGCTGTTCGCGAAGCTCAACAGCATCGATGCGTCGAAGGTGACGATCGAGAACATCGGCATTCCCGTGCGCGCGCCGATGCTCGCCGCCGGCCAGATCGACGCCGCGCTCGGCTCCTCGTTCCGCCTCTATGTCGACCTCAAGGATCGCGGCGTGCCGGTGGACGATATCGTGCTGATGCCGATGGCGAATTACGGGCTCAAGCTCTACGGCAACGCGATCATCGTGAACTCGAAATTCGCGGCCGAGAAGCCGGAAGCGGTCAAGGCGTTCGCGCGCGCCTTCCTGAAGGGCATCAAGGAGACGATCAGGCGCCCGGCCGACGCCGTAGACGTGATCGTGCGCCGCGACGACGGCGCCAAGCGCGAGGTCGAGCTCGAGCGGCTGCGCATGGCGATCCGCGACAATATCCTCACGCCCGAGGTGCGGGACAACGGCCTCGGCGGCATCGATACCTCCCGGTTCGAGGAAGGGCTCGACCAGATGGCGCTGGTGCAGGCCTTCAAGGTCAGGCCGAAGCCGGACGATATCTTCGACGCATCGTTCCTGCCGCCCGCCGCCGACCGCAAGGTGCATTGAGCGAACAGCGCGAGCAGGCTGCGGCCAGCTCCATTCGCTATTCGCTATCCGCCCGGTGGTTCAGCTGGCCTTGGCGGCCATCACGTCGAGCGACGCCCCGCCCTCTTTCACCTGCAGCTGCGGCCGCATGACCTTGGCGATCTCGTCGGCGAGATCCTCGAGCGCGGCGCGGTTTTCGCCACCTTCGCGCAGATAGATTCCGCAATAGAGCTGCGGCAGCTCGGGCAGCGGCGCATCTTCCCAGACCGAGAGCGCGGTATGCGGCACGCGGCTGCGCGGCAGCACCATCACGCCGAGCCCGGCGAGCACCGCGGCCTCGAGGCTGGCGATGCTGCGGGAGGTGAAGACGAAGTCGCACTCGCGCCCGATCCGATGCAGCGCGTTCACCGCGGCGTAGCGGCACGAGCATTCCTCGCCGAAGGATACCAGCGGCACGGCGCCGGTGGGATCGACGTGCGTCGCGTCGCTGCGCACCCACACCGCCTGGTCGACCCACAGGTGATGAGCCTCGATGGTGGGCTTCGCGTTCGCCATGGCGAGACAGAGATCGAGATCGCCTTGCCGCAGCCCACGCATCATGTTCTCGAAATTCGTGGCGCTGGCCTTGAAGCGAATCTCCGGCCAGCGCCTGCGAAACTGCGCAAGCGTCGCTGGAACCCGCACGCCGGCGAAGTCGCCCTGAATGGCGACGCGGATCGTCTGCGATTTCGGCTGGTTGCCGTCGAGCTGGACGATCTGATCATTGATCGACAGCATGCGGCGCGCGTGCACGACCACCATCTCGCCGCGCTGCGTCAGGCTCACGCCCGGCGCGCTCTTGTCGAGGACCTCGTAGCCGAGCAGGAACTGCAGCCGTTTGATCTGCGCGCTGACCGCGGGCTGAGTGACCCCGAGCGACTGGGCCGTCTTGGTAAAGCTGCGTTGATCGACCACTGTCACCAGCGTCCGCAACAACTCCGTCGGAATGTTCAGCATATCCCCTCGCCAATCCTGCGCGTGTCCAAACACCTCCTGCGCCGCGACATCGTCGCGCCGCAAGATCGGCGACCGCCGGCCGGCGAGGGCTGGCGGTTGTACCCCGCAGTTGCGACGGATACTCGCCCTGCGGGATTCGCGCTGCCGGGATGGTTGTGCTCATTGCCGGCCAAGTCAAGCGCAGCAATAAACGTTGCTAATAGTCCTTGAGACGGCAAATATTGTAGTTACAATCAAAAGTAAATGTAACATGGGTTATGCAATTACGGCGTAGCGCGGCGGACCGGAATCGGCAGTGCCGGACCACCTCCCGCGCGCCCTATGGAGACACCACACCCACCGCCGGGGCCGCCGTTTGCGGGCCCGGGGCATTCCGATAAACTATGCGTCTCCGGAAGAGCAGGCTTTCCGGAAAGCAGCGTCCCCCCCCGCGTTCGCCGATGTCGGCTGCATGAGATTCCTCCGCCTCTACATCCGCGTGCTCGCGCTGCTCGGGCGCGAGGCCCGGCTGGGCTGGCTGCTGGCGGTCGCCAACTTGGCGCTCGCCTCGGCGATGTTCGTGGAGCCAATCCTGTTCGGCCGCATCGTCGACCTGCTCGCCAACGCCCAGGGGCGCATCTCCGAGTTGTCCTGGACCAACCTTATGTTGCTGGTGGGGGCCTGGGTGGGCTTCGCCCTGTTCACCATCGTCTGCAGCACGCTGGTTGCGCTCCATGCCGACCGGCTGGCGCACCGCCAGTACCAGGTGGTGCGGACGATGTTCTTCGAACACGTTCTGCAGCTTCCGCTCAGCTTCTACACCGGGTCGCACTCCGGACGTCTGGTGAAGGTCATGATGACCGGCACCAACACGCTGTGGGGACTGTGGCTCGCCTTCTTCCGCGAGCACTTCGCCAGCATCGTATCGCTGATCGTGCTGCTGCCGATGACGCTGTTCATCAACTGGCGCTACGGCCTGCTGCTGATCGTGCTGTGCATGATCTTCGCCATGCTGATCGCGCTGGTCGTCGGCCGCAGCGAGAAGCTGCAGAGCCAGGTCGAGAACTACTATACCGAGGTGGCCGAGCGCACGACCGACACGCTCGGCAACATCGCCCTGGTGCAGAGCTTCGCCCGCATCGAGATGGAGGTCTCGGGGATGCGCAAGATGGGCGAGGACGTGCTGAGCGCGCAGATCCCGGTGCTCTCCTGGTGGGCGGTCGCGACGGTGATCACCCGCACGGCGACCACGCTGACCATGCTGGCGATCCTCATCCTGGGCGTCTTCTTCTACCTGCGCGGTCTCACCACCGTCGGCGAGATCGTGATGTTCATGAGCTTCGCCACGCTCTTGATCGGGAAGCTCGAGCAGGCCGTGCACTTCGCCAACCGCATGGTGATGGACGCCCCGCGCGTGGCCGAGTTCTTCGAGGTGCTCGACACCGAGCCGGTCGTGCGCGACCGCCCCGACGCCAAGGATCCCGGCCGGGTCAAAGGGCTCGTGGAGTTCAAGGACGTCTCCTATTCCTACGACGGCAAGCGCTCCGCGGTCGCGGACCTCACCTTCACCGCGCTGCCGGGCCAGACGGTCGCGCTGGTCGGAGCCACCGGCGCCGGCAAGTCCACCGCGCTCGCCCTGCTGCATCGCGCCTTCGACCCGCAATCCGGCGCGGTGAAGATCGACGGCATCGACATCCGCTCGCTCACGCTCACGGGCCTGCGCCGAAACATCGGCGTGGTGTTCCAGGAGGTGCTGCTGTTCAACCGCTCGATCGCCGAGAACCTGCGGGTCGGCAAGCCCGACGCGACCGAGCAGGAGATGCTGGCGGCCTGCGAGCGCGCGCAGGTGCTCGACGTGATCGAACGCCAGCCGCAGGGCCTCGAAACCAGCGCCGGCGAGCGCGGGCGGCTGTTCTCCGGCGGCGAGCGGCAGCGGCTGTCGATCGCGCGCGCGCTGCTCAAGGATCCGCCGATCCTGATCCTCGACGAGGCGACCAGCGCGCTCGACGCGCTGACCGAGGCGCGCGTGCAGGCGGCGCTCGCCGAGGTCATGAAGGGCCGCACCACCTTCGTGATCGCGCACCGGCTCGCCACCATCCGCAACGCCAACCGCATTCTGGTGTTCCAGGCCGGCCACATCATCGAGAGCGGCAGCTTCGACGAGCTGATGCGGCTCGGCGGCCACTTCGCCGAGCTCGCCCGCAGCCAGTTCCTGGCCGCCGAGCAGGCAAAGCAGGAAGCCGCGGTCGGCGACCCCTAACGGAAAGCGAAGCACCGATCGCAGATGAGGTACCGCGCCGTCGACCATCCGCTCGCGACGGCGTTCGTCCTCGCGCTCAGCGTTCGCCTGATCAATCTCGCTCTGCTCCGCGGCAACGCCGCCTTCTTCGCGGAGAACGACACCGTGGGTTACTGGGAATTCGGCGCCGGGCTGGCAAGGCCCGACCGATTCTGGCCGACATTGCTGGCGATGACCGATCGCACGCCGCTCTACCCGCTGCTGATCGGCGCAATGCGCGGCACGTTCGGCGATGCGCCACGGCTGATCGCCCTCGCGCAGGCCGTGATCGACGCCGGCACCTGCACGCTCATCGCCGCGCTCGGCACGCTCGTCTCTCCGCGCGTCGGATTTATCGCCGGCATTCTCGCCGCGCTGTCGGTGACCCTCATCGTCTTCAGCACGCAGCTGCTGACCGAAACGCTCTTCCTCTTCTTCTTCACCTCGATGCTGCCCGCCGGCGCGTACTTCATGCGCGCGCCGAGCCTCGGCCTTGCCCTGCTTGCCGGCGTTGCCGGCGGGCTCGCGCTCGCCACGCGGCCGGCCGTCGCACTGCTGCTGGTGGCGGCGGTGCCGCTCGTCTTCATCGTGGCGGTGGCCGGGCGGCGCTCGTTCGCGGCGGCCTTTACCGCAGCCGCGATGTTCGCGATAGGCGCGGCGGCGCCGATCGCGCCCGTGCTCGCGCGCAATGTCGTCCACTACGGACACTTCAGCCCTGAGCTCGCTGACCGGCTTTCACCTTGCCTTTTGGATCGTCCCGCTGGTGACGGAGCGCGCCGACGGCACGCCCTATCAGGTCACCTGGGATCGGGTGAACGAGCGCTATCAGCAGGCGCTGACGGCGCGCGGCCTCACCGCCGACTCCAACCCCTTTGTTCTCTCGGCGACAAAGACCGAGATCGCACGCGACGAGATGGCGCGGCTGCCGCCCGCGGCCTACGCCAAGGCCTGGCTCGAGGGCATGGTGATGAACCTCGGCGCGCCGGCGCTGCTCGCCGACCCACGCGTGCGGTCGCTGCCGAAACCCAGCTTCTACCACACACCGGGAGCGAGCCTGTGGGAGAAGGCGCGCGCCTACCTGCTCGATGACCCCGGCCTCTATCAGCTGCTGCTGGCCATCGGCCTCCTCGCCACCCTCCCCTTCCTCGTGCTCGCGGCCGTGGGCCTGATCATGCTGGCGCGCGCCATGCCGTGGGCGGCCATCTTCGCCGGCGGCGTGCTCGCCTATTTCCTGCTGCTCAACGGGCCGGTGGCGTCCGCCAAGTATCGTGTGCCGATGGAGCCGGTGCTGATCGTGCTGGCCGCGATTCCGCTAGCGCGGATCGTGGAGCGACGGAGCGAATCGCCGGACGACGATCAGAGCCGCGCGCGAATTGACGCTCATCGGCGCGCCCGATAGCGTCGCTCGATAATCCTACGGGGAAAAACGCGCATGGCACCCGTCGCGACGCTCTCTGACGTTCCGATCAGTCTCGCAGCACGCTTGTCATTGGAACGTCAGAGCTAAAACCGCACTAGAACCATAAGGCTGCCGGTGTCCCTTTGCTTCCGCGTTCGCACCCGAGCGTGCTGCAACGTTGCAAGCGGGACAATAGTCTCGGCCGGCGCTACTTGATCCGCTCGAGGATGCTCACGTAGTTGGCGACCCCGGCGCCGCCCATGTTGAAGATGCCGCCGAGGTGGGCATTCTTCACCTGGATGTCGCCGGCCGCTCCCATCAGCTGCATCGCAGTCAGGGCGTGCATGGACACCCCCGTCGCACCGATCGGGTGACCTTTCGCCTTCAGTCCGCCCGACGGATTGACCGGCAGCGGTCCGGTCTTCTCGGTGAGGCCCTCCGCGATCGCGCGCGCCCCCTGCCCTTCCGGCACCAGGCCCATGGCCTCGTATTCGATCAGCTCGGCGATGGTGAAGCAGTCGTGGGTCTCGACGAACGAAAGGTCGGTGAGCGCGACGCCGGCGCTGGCGAGCGCGCGCTGCCAGGCCTGCGCGCAGCCTTCGAGCTTGAGCACGTCGCGCTTCGACATCGGCAGGAAATCCTGCACGTGCTCGGCGGCGCGGAACACGACCGCCTTGCCGAGCTTGAGCGCGGTCTCGACGTCGGCCAGCACGACCGCGGCGGCGCCGTCGGAGACGAGCGAGCAGTCCGTGCGCTTGAGCGGGCCCGCCACGCGCGGGTTCTTCTCGCTCTCGGTACGGCAGAACTCGTAGCCCAGGTCCTTACGTATTTGTGCGAAGGGATTGCCGACGCCGTTCTTGTGATTCTTGGCGGCGATGCGGGCGAGCGCATCGGACTGGTCGCCCCAGCGCTGGAAATAGAGGGAGGCGATCTTGCCGAAAATGCCGGCAAAGCCGCCGTCGATGTCGGCCTCCTCGCGCACGTAGGACGCCTTCAGAAGGTTGCGGCCGATCTCGGGGCCGGGCGTGGTGGTCATCTGCTCGGCGCCGACCACCAGCACGATGCGTGCTGCTTTCGCGGCGATCGCCTTGAGGCCCTGATGCACGGCAGCCGAGCCGGTGGCGCATGCATTCTCGACCCGGCTGGCGGGCTTGAAGCGCAGATCGGGGGAGGCCTGCAGCACCAGCGAGGCGGTGAAATCCTGCTGCGAGAAGCCGGCATTGAAGTGCCCGAGTACGATCTCGTCGACGTCGCCGGCCGCGACGCCGGCGTCCGCAAGCGCCTCTATCGCCACGCGCACAATCAGGCTCTCGACCGTCTCTCCCTCCAGGCGGCCGAAGGGCGTGTGGGCGAAGCCGACGATGCAAGCTGTCACGAATGCCTCCGTTTATTCCATGGAACTCGCGATTTCAGGCCGATTATGGAGAAATCGCAACAGCCCTCGGAGCTGGGAACTAAGGCCAAGCCCAACCTGCCGAATTTTGGACGCTTTCTTTTAACATTAAGGGCCTACCACCGACACAGGGGTGTCAGTCCGGGGCCTTTCGCTTTTGCGTTTCATGCACTACCGGCCTAGACAGGCTTGTCGACGCCTGTCGCCAGCTGGGTGTCGTCGAGGCCCCGCCAAAAACGATCGGACGCCGAACCCGTGATGTTTTCGACGCGAACCTCCGTTGCACGAAACCTGATGTGGGCAGCGGTGGTTTGTGCCGCAACTGGACTCGCGACGACCCGCGCGACCGCGGAAGCCCAGCTCGTCATCGAGGCCGACACCGGCAAGGTACTGTTCGCGGAGAACGCCGGCCAACCCTGGTATCCGGCCTCGGTCACCAAGCTGATGACCGCCTATGTGACCTTGCGCGCGGTGCGCGAAGGCCGCATCACCATCGACAAGCCGCTTGTGGTCTCGTCGAACGCCGCCGCGCAGGCGCCGGTGAAGATGGGATTCCCCGTCGGCACCATCGTCACCGTCGACAACGCGCTCAAGATGCTGATGGTGAAGTCGGCGAACGATATGGCGGTCGTGCTCGCCGAGGGGGTCGCCGGCTCGGTCGAGAACTTCGCTGACCAGATGAACGCCAATGCGCGGCGCCTTGGCATGACGCAATCGACCTTCGTCAACCCGAACGGCCTGCCCGCCGACGACCAGATTTCCTCGGCCCGCGATCTCGCCATCCTCGCCCGCGCGCTCATCCGCGAGATGCCGGAATACGATTACTACTGGCACCTGCCCGGCATCCGCATGGGGAAGATGGTGCAGCGGAACTACAACACGCTGATCGGCCGCTATCCCGGCGCCGACGGCATGAAGACCGGCTTCATCTGCGCGTCCGGCTTCAATCTGGTTGCCTCCGCCACCCGTGACGACAAGCGGCTGATCGCCGTGGTGCTGGGCGCGCCGTCCTCCGCCGCGCGCGCGATGAAGGCGGCGCAGCTGCTGGAACGCGGCTTCAACAGCAAGAGCGGGCTCGGCTGGCTGATGCCCTCGCTCGGCACGGTCGAGACGCTGCAGACCGTCAGCGCCGCGCCGCCGAACCTGCGCGACGAAATGTGTGGGGGCCATCGCAAGCGGCAGGCGACCGAGGACGAGGACGAGCACATCGCAGCGAGTCCCGATTCGCCGTACGCCGTCTTTCTCTCGAGCCTGCGTCCGAAAACCAAGGCGGCGGCACTCGCGGAAGACGCCAAGGTCGGCGAGCCGGTGCTGGTCTATACCGGTGTGAAGCCGCCGGCGCCGGGCGCTCCGCAAGCCGGCTGGGGCGAGGCCAAGGCCAAGCCCGAGAAGAAGAAGGCCGCCACCGCCAAACTCACGCCGGGCGGCAAGGACCAGGCCAAGGATTCCGCGGCGAAGGAAACACCCAAGGAGAGGTCCTCGGCGAAGCCAGCCCCCAAGGAGGGCTCCAAGGAGAACGCGAAGAGCGGCGGCGCGACACCGGCCGCGGCAACCGCGACCGACGCGAAGCCGAAGCCCAAGAAGCCGGCGCCGAAGACGACGCCGGCTGCCGCCACCACGTCCGCCACCCAGCAGCAGTCCACCCAGGCGCGATGAACGATAGTTATTAGCTGGTCGCATTTTCTGCGGAAAACCATCCAAGTCGGCTCTAGCCGACTTGGCTAGCATTAAGTGCTGATCTCGGGTAAACCCGAGATCAGTGCCCACTTTTCCTGAAAATGCTCTTGGCCCGGCCGAGCCAATCCCGCTCACCGTGCTGACCGGCTTCCTCGGCGCCGGCAAGACCTCGCTGCTCAACCGCCTGGTCACCGACCCCGCGCTCGCCGAGACCGCTGTCATCATCAACGAGTTCGGTGAGATCGGCCTCGACCATCTGCTGGTCAAGCCGATCAGTGACAGTGTGGTGCTGCTGCAGAGCGGCTGCCTGTGCTGCACCATGCGCGGCGACCTCGTCGATGCGCTGGAGCAGCTGCTGCGCGATCTCGACAACGGCCGCGCGGTATTCCGCCGCGTGATCCTGGAAACGACCGGGCTCGCCGATCCCGCGCCGGTGCTGCAGACCGCGATGGCGCATCCCTATCTGGTGATGCGCTACCGGCTCGACGGCGTGATCACGGTCGTCGACGCGGTGAACGGCGACGCCACCCTCGATGCGCACATGGAATCGGTCAAGCAGGCGGCGGTCGCCGATCGTATCGTCCTCACGAAGACCGATCTCGTCGACACGCCGGAGCGCGAAGCGGCGAAGGCGCGCCTCGCCGCCCGCCTGCATGCGCTCAACCCCGCGGCACCGATCCTCGATGCCGCCGCCGGTGAGGCGACACCTGCGCGCCTCCTCGCCTGCGGCCTCTACGACCCGGCGCGCAAGATCCCCGATGTCGCGCGCTGGCTCGCCGCCGAGGCCTATGCCGATGCAGCGCATCATCACGACCACCCCCACGACGTGAACCGCCACGACAACCGTATCCGCGCCTTCGCGTTCACTGCCGACGCCGCCATCCCGGAGGCCATGCTGGAGATGTTCCTCGACCTGCTGCGCTCGGTGCACGGCGAAGGGCTGCTGCGGCTCAAGGGCATCGTGAAGCTCGCAGAGACGCCGGCGAGCCCCATCGTCATTCACGGCGTGCAGCATGTCTTCCACCCGCCGGTACGGCTGCCGCACTGGCCCGACGGCGACGAGCGCACGCGGATCGTGCTGATCACCCGCGATCTCGCGCCGGCGGCGGTCAAGCAGCTGTTCGACGCCTTCCTCGGCGCCGCCGCTCCGGACCGCGCGGATCGTGCTGCACTGCTCGATAACCCGCTGGTGCCGTTCGGCGGGCTCGATCGTTGACGGTTCTTTGACGCCTCTGTGACATCCTGACAGCCCGCAGCTATTGCCTCTTTCCGACCGGTGCCTGATGCTTCCGGCATGCGGTGCGGGTGGCGAGTCGCGGCACGGCCCCAACGGGACCTGGCATGGGATTGATCGAGCGGCTGACGGCCGACCTGACCTGCCTCAGGGGTGCGCTGCGCACCCTGAAAGCGACCACGCCGATCGCCAAGAATCCGACCCGCGTGTTTCCGCAGGTGATCGCGGAGCTCGCCGAAAAGTACGGTGACGCGCCGGCGCTGCTCTCCGAGCGCGAGCGCTTCAGCTACCGCGAGCTCGGCGCGCGCGCCAACCGCTACGCCCGCTGGGCGCTGGCGCAGGGCATCGCAAAGGGCGACACGATCTGCCTGATGATGCCGAACCGGCCGGAGTTCCTGGCCGTGTGGGTCGGCGTTACGCGCGTCGGCGGCGCAGTGGCGCTCATCAACACCAACCTGACCGGCACGGCGCTGGCGCACTGCATCAACGTCGTCAAGCCGAAGCACGTCATCGTCGCCGCCGAGCTGTTCGAGGCGCTGACGACGGCGCGCATGCATATCACCGGCGACGCCAAACAAGCAAAGACCTGGCTGCATGGCGACGCCGACGCCAACTTCGCGCGCATCGACCGCGCGGTCGACGCGCTGCCCGGCGACGAGCTGACGCTGTCGGAGCGCCGGTCGCTCACCATCGAGGACCACGCGCTCTACATCTACACGTCGGGCACTACCGGGTTGCCGAAGGCCGCCAACATCAACCACTATCGCCTGATGCTCGCGAGTCACGCCTTCGCCGGGGTGATGGAGACGCGCGCGAGCGACCGCATGTACGATTGCCTGCCGCTCTATCACACCGCCGGCGGTGTGCTGGCCACCGGCCCGCTGCTGCTGCGCGGCGGCTCAGTGGTCATTCGCGAAAAATTCTCCGCGCGCGATTTCTGGGACGACATCGTGCGCTGGGACTGCACCTGCTTCCAATATATCGGGGAGCTCTGCCGTTATCTCATCAACTCGCCGGAAAGCCCGAGCGAACGGACGCATCACCTGCGGCTCGCTTGCGGCAATGGCCTGCGCGCCGACGTCTGGCCGGAATTCAAGCGGCGCTTCCGGATTCCGCAGATCATCGAGTTCTATGCCGCGACCGAGGGCAACGTCTCGCTGTTCAACTTCGAGGGCAAGGAAGGCGCCATCGGCCGTTTGCCGTGGTACATCGCGGCCCGCTTCCCGACCAAGATCGTCCGCTTCGACGTGGAGCGCCAGCAGCCGGTGCGTGACGAGCGCGGCTTCTGCATCGAGTGCGACATCGACGAGCCGGGCGAGGTGATCGGCAAGATCATGAAGGACGCGTCGCGCCCCGGCCAGCGGTTCGAGGGCTATGCCAGCGAAGCCGACACCGACAAGAAGGTCCTGCGCGACGTGTTCAAGAAAGGCGACGTCTGGTTCCGCACCGGCGACCTCATGCGCAAGGACCGCAACAGCTACTTCTATTTCGTCGATCGCATCGGCGACACCTTCCGCTGGAAGGGCGAGAACGTGTCGACCACCGAGGTCGAGGAGGCGGTCGGGCAGTTCGAGGGCGTGCTCGAGACCAACGTCTACGGCGTCGCCGTCCCCGGCCGCGACGGCCGCGCCGGCATGGCCGCCATCGTGGCCAAGGACAATCTCAACCTGACGGCGCTGCGCGACCACCTCGCGCGCGAGCTGCCGGAGTATGCCCGGCCAGTGTTCCTGCGCATCCGCCGCGACAACGACGTCACCACCACCTTCAAGCAGAAGAAGGTCGAGCTGGTGAAGCAGGGCTTCGATCCCGCCGGCACCACCGATCCGATCTACTTCAACGACCCGCAGCGCAAGGCCTTCGTGCTCGTGGACGCCACCCTGCGCGACGAGATCAACACCGGACGGATTCGGCTATGAGCGGCGGCGTTGGCCATGAAACGCCTGGCGCGATTGCGCCGGCGGACGTGCTGGCGTTCTGGCGCGCGGCCGGCCCCGACAAATGGTTCAGCAAGGACGCGGCCTTCGATGCCGAGACTGCACGGCACTTTCATGGCCTGTGGCAGGCCGCCGTCGCGGGCGAGCTTGCGGCCTGGGAGGCGACGCCGGAGGGCGCGCTCGCGCTCGTCATCACGCTCGACCAGTTCCCGCGCAACATGTTCCGCGGCAACAAGCGCACCTACGAGGCGGACGCGCTAGCCCGCGCCGCAGCAAGCCGCGCGATCGCGCGTGGCTTCGACCAGCGGATACCGCATGGCGAGCGCCAGTTCTTATATCTGCCCTTCATGCACTCGGAGTATCTCGCCGACCAGGAGCGGTGCGTCGACCTGGCGCGCGCCTATGGCGACGACGAATTCACCAAGTATGCCGAGCAGCACGCCGACATCGTGCGCCGCTTCGGCCGCTTTCCGCATCGCAACGCCGTCCTGGGCCGCGTCACCACGCCGGAGGAGCAGGCATTTCTCGACGCAGGCGGCTTTGCCGGGTAGCGAATTAGCGAGTAGTAGGTAGCGAATGGCGAGTAGCGGAAAATCGGTTTTCCGTTCACTATCCGCTACTCCCTGTTCGCCATTCGCTGTTCTCCATGGCCCACCTCAATGGCCCACCTCACCATCGACGATATCGCGCTGCGTTACGGCGACCACGAGATCCTCAGGGGCGTCTCGGTCGCGGTGCCGCCGGGCAAGGTCGTCGCCCTGCTCGGGCCGTCGGGCAGCGGCAAGACCACGCTGTTGCGCGCAGTCGCCGGCCTGGAACAGCCGCATCGCGGCGTCATCCGCGTCGGCGAGACCACGTTTTTCGACGCCGCCAGGCGGATCGATCTGCCGGCGGAAGCGCGCGGCCTCGGCCTCGTGTTCCAGTCCTATGCGCTGTGGCCGCACCGCACCGTGTTCGAGAACATCGCCTATGGCCTCGAGCTGCGCGACGCGTCGCCGACCGCCGTCAAGCTGCGGGTCGGCAAGGCGCTGGGCCAGCTCGGCCTCACGCACCTCGCGGCGAGATACCCGCACCAATTGTCCGGAGGCCAGCAGCAACGCGTGGCGCTGGCGCGCGCGCTCGTCTACGAGCCGGCTGTCATCCTGCTCGACGAGCCCCTGTCAAATCTAGACGCAAAGTTACGCGAGGAGGCGCGCGCCTGGCTGCGCCAACTCATCGTGTCGCTCGGCCTCTCCGCGCTGCTCGTCACGCACGACCAGATCGAGGCGATGGCGATCGCCGACCGCATCACGTTGCTCAACACCGGCGCCGTCGAGCAGGAGGGAACGCCGACCGAGCTCTATCAGCAGCCGGCGACGATGTTCGCGGCCGAGTTCATGGGCAACAACAACCGGCTCGACGGCACC
>Ga0126382_10000127_pt1 | contig 26833 bp, 22 predicted proteins | sample PanSoiMetPlot_30_FD_92548 | JGI IMG/M metagenome (GOLD analysis project Ga0126382, IMG submission 92548) | Tropical forest soil microbial communities from Panama - MetaG Plot_30 | ecosystem: Environmental > Terrestrial > Soil > Tropical forest > Bulk soil | place: Panama | collected 2016-02-17
ACGCCGAATACACCGCCACCTGGGCCTGCAAAGGTTTGGCCGGCTATCTGGTGGTGGTGAGTGAAGAGGACCCTGCGCACGACCGTATCGGTCGGCAAGAGCGTCACGGCGGCCGCGCGCGCGCCAGCGGCGAGCCAGGGTTTTGGGCCATTCAATTTCCCCTACGACACGGTCGAATGGCGCAGCGCGAGGGCGCCGCGCTGCCGTTCGCCATCATCCAGCGCTGGAACATCTCCGTGGCGAGAAATCCCCAGCAACACGGACGGCCGGGACGCAATGCCCTGCTCATTGTCACCCGGCTGCCGCTCGGACCGGTCTGCCATGTGGCCTATATCGACGTGAAGGCGAACCGCGAGCCCCAACGTGCTGGCACGCACGGCCGCCGACGAAACGGCGCGCAATTTCGATTGTGCCAAGGACAAGGTTGCGCACCGTGGGCGAGCGCGGCCGCGCCATCGGGCTCGCCGGTAAATAGTGAACGGCGAGTAGCGAATGGGCAATGTGAATGGAGAGCAGCGAAAGCGCAGCGTTTTATTTCACTATGGCGTTTTATTTCACTATGGCGTTTTGTTGCACTATTCGGTATTCGCCATTCGCCAGAGCAACCGCCATTCCCACCCTCAGCTATCTCGAGATCGGCTATTGCGGCGTCGTGATCGTCGCCTCCTACGCGCTACGCGGGAGCACCGGATTCGGCGGCGCGGTCGCAATGCCGCTGCTCGCACTCATCGTGCCGCTGAAGATCCTGGTACCGGTGTGGACGCTATTGGGGATCGCTTCGTCCGCCACCATCGTGGCGCGCGACTACCGGTCGATCGCGGTTTACGATCTCCTGCGCACGCTGCCCGCCGGGCTGATCGGCATCGCCATCGGGCTTTATGTGTTCACCGCGCTCGATGCCGGTACGCTGGCGCGAGGCTTGGGCCTCCTGGTGATCGCCTACGGTTTCTACGCGCTGTGGACCACCCGGCCGGCGGCAGGGCCGCTGCCGGCTGCCAGCACGCTGCCGTCGGCGCGCCTGCTCGCGCCTATCGCAGGAATTCTGGGCGGCGCCGTCGGCACCACGTTCGGCACCATGGCGAGCATCTTCTACGCCATCTATTTCGACGCGGTCCGGCTCGCCAAGCACCATTTCCGCGCCACGATGTCGGCCATGATCCTCAGCCTTAGCTTGGTGCGCGGGCTCGGCTATTTCGCCGTCGGGGAATTCGGCCTCGAGGCGCTCAAGACCTTCGCGCTGTTCTTTCCCATGATGCTGTTCGGCGTGTTCGTCGGCGACCGCTTCTACGGCGGCATCGGCGAACTGGCGTTCCGCCGCCTGGTGGCCGCTGTGCTGATCGTCAGCGGGCTCGCGCTGCTGGTGAAGTAAAGTCGAGCCAGGGGATCAGGCCGGCGCCAGCCCCATCTGCTCGAGCACGGCGCAGCCGAGGGAGGTGATAGGGCACGCCGCAGTGCCAAGGGTGAGCACGTTCTCCTTCAAAAAGGCGATCAGCCGGTCGGGGGGGTGAGAATGGACGGCGTCGCCTGGAGGAGGAACGATTTGTTGGCGGAACGGCCGCCCTTGGCGATGAACAGCAGCCTGTAGGCGTCCTCGCCTTCGCCGGCATGTTGGAGCGCGTGTTCTTCTCCTCGAACATGGAAACCGGCGCGAGCTGCGAATAGCGCAGGTTCTTTTTCAGGTGCGCGTCGCGCGCGCCCTCGGCGAGCGCCGCCTTGTCGTCGCCGTCGGTCCAGATGAAGCGGCCCTTCTTCCCCATGGTGATGGCGGTGCCGGCATCCTGGCACATGGGCAAAGACGCCGCCCGCCGCAATATTGGCGTTCTCAAATCCACACGACGCGCCTGCTGTCTACGCACCGCGAGTACGGGTCGAAGCGGGCATTCGCATCGAAATGACCGTCCCCGAGGGCGAAGCGGGGAGCTCGTTCACGCAGCGTTGCTTCGCCGAGCCTGAAGCCGTGGTGAATGCTTCCCGAAGCTATCGCGGCAAGGTCTCGGCCAACTGATACTGGGCCTTCGACCGCGTCGGCTTGTGCGTGGGAGTCAGGCTTGCGCCGACGAGCTGCCGTTGGACCAGGGCAACAGCACCGTCTTCACGTTGGTCATCTCGCGCATGGCGTAGCGTATTCCCTCGCGACCAATGCCGCTCTGCTTGACACCGCCGAATGGAAGTTGCGGCGCGTCGAAGTTGGGCCCCTCCATGAGAGCCACGCCGCCGACGCGCAACTGTGTGGCGATGCGCATGAAACGATCGAAGCTGCGGGTTGCCACGCCGGCCTGCAGGCCATACCGCGTGGAATTTGCCACGCCGATCGCCTCCTCAATGTCCGAAACGCGGATCACCGGCGCAACGGGCCCGAAGGTTTCGTTGGCAACCAGTTCGGCGTAAGGCGAAACCTGATCGAGGACGGTCGGCTGGAATAGCGCCCCCCGGCGCATGCCGCCCCAACGCAACTCGGCGCCCCCCGCGATCGCTCGGGCACAACGTAGCTCAACCCGTTTCGCCGCATTCTCATTGATCAAGGTTCCGATATCGGTGGACGCATCGAACGGATCGCCCCACCGCTTTCGCCGAACTTCTTCGATCAGTTTTTCAACGAACAGGTCCGCAACCGATGTCTGCACGATCAATCGCTTGATGCCACGGCAGGATTGTCCCGCGGTGGCAAGTGCTCCTTCGGCGCCGAGTTTCGCCGCGGCATCCAAGTCAGCATCGTCGAGAACGATCAGCGGATCGTTGCCACCGAGTTCCAGCACCAACTTCTTGATCCCGATTTGACGAGTCAGGCGCTCTCCTGTCTCGATCCCGCCCGTGAAGGTGACCATGTCGACCGACGCGCTCGTCAGCAAATGCGGACCTATCTCTTCCGGCACGCCGACCACGACGCTGATCATATCCGGGGGAAATCCGACTTCGATCAGGAGCTCCGCAAATGCGAATGCGGAAAGCGGGGTCTGCTCCGACGGCTTGACAATCACCGCGTTGTTTGCTGCGAGCGCAGGCGCCAGCTTCACCACCACTTGGTTCAACGGGCGATTGAAGGGAGTTATCGCGCAGACGACGCCGATCGGCTCACAGACGGTCATCGCGATCTTTTCCGTGCCACCTATCGCGACGCGCAGTGATTCGCCATGCAGCTGGACCGCCTCAGCGGCCGCCACGCGTAGGTTGGCGACGGCGCGGTCGACCTCCTTCCAACTATCCTTGAGGCAATTCCCCGACTCGGCGGTAATGAGGGAAGCGAATTCCGTCTTCCGCTTTTCGAGAGCATCCGCTGCTTGGGCCAACAGCGCGCGGCGCCGCTCCGGCGGCAGACCGTGATCATAGGTGCTCGCGCTGGCGATGGCTTCTTTGACCTCCGCCTCGTGGTCGACACAGATCGAACCGACGCACTCGCCGGAGTAGGGGTTCGTGATGTCGAGGCGGTCGGTTCCGCCGGTGAGCTTGCCGTTGACATACATCAGGAATGCTCGGCCAGAGCAGCACTGGCGCGTGGCGTTTCCGCCCACGCCGCTCGTTGTTCGCGTTGAGCCCGGGTAACCCCCAAATCCTGCGTCAAGTGTCCCACCGGGGGCGGCCTGCCGTGTTCCAGGACCGTCAGAATTCCCTCGGCAACTCGGCGTCGCTGGCTTGCCTCAGCCTCCGCCGACAGAAATGCGCGATGCGACGTGACGACCACATTCTCCAAACGAAGAATGTCGCGGTAGCACTCGTCCTCATTGGGATCTTCCGGCGTGAACACATCGATCCCGGCTCCGGCGATCGCGCCGCTGGTCAGCGCAGCGCGCAACGCGCGGCGCTCGACCAGGGCTCCCCGTGCCGCGTTGACGAGAAAAGCCGACGGTTTCATCAGCGAAAGCGCCGACTGGTCCATTATTCCGGCCGTCTCGTCGCTCAGGACGCAATGCAACGAGATGAGATCGGACGTTCTCAGAAGCGTTTCGAAATCGACCTTTTTCACCCCGTGCGCCACCATCAAATCCTGCTCCACATAGGGGTCATATGCCTGCACACTTCCGTAGAAGTCCCGCAGTCGCGCGGCCACAACGCGGCCGATGCGCCCGAATCCGATCATGCCGGCGACGCAGTTGTGCAACCGGCGAGGGATACCGCCGCCATAGATGTCGAACCGGCCGGCGGTGAGTTGCCGATGCTGCACGATGAGGCGACGCTCCAAGGCGAGGCAAAGGGCCAATGTATGCGTGGCCACCTCGTCGACGCAGTAGTCGGGAATGTTGAACCCGACGATGCCCAATTGCTCGAGTAGGGCCGGATTGAGGTTGTCGAACCCGACTCCTTGGCGCGCTACGACCTTGAGCCTGGGGCCGGCCGCCTCCAACAGCTCGCGTGTTATCTGCACCCGATAAATAGCGATCGCATCAGCGCCGCGGACGAGATCGCCAAGTTCACGACCCCCCTTGCGATACTTACCGGCACGGGCCTGACCGATTTTGAATGTTAGCCGATCTTGAAATATCTCGCGCTCTATGTTCGCAGTCGCGACGTCGCTGCTGCCGTCGTCCGTTATGGCCCAAGCTGGATCGGTATAGACCACAATCGGCTTGCTCATGATCCGGCCTTCCCTTGGGCGTGCACGCTACCTACAAGATTTCGAGCAGCAGGTCCCGGAGCGCTTGCTTGGCGACACGCCGCGGGTTGTTGGCCGCACGCTCGGGATTGACTCCTTGCTCGACAATCAAGTCCACTGCTTCCGGCGGAACGCCCAGCGCGCCGAGACGGGGCGCCAGCCCAATCGACGATGTCAGCTCCGTCAACCATGTTCGCCCGGCTTCAGGCGTAGCTCTCCCCAACGTTTGCGCGATCTCCTGGATCCGCGCACGGACGAAGGCCACCCCGCGCGGGTCGAGCGCGTCGTTGTCGGTGACATTCGCGTTGTATCCGAGGAAGTGCGGCAGCGTCAGAGCACAGGCATGGCCGTGAGGGATGCCGAAATACGCGGTCAATGGATATGACGCTGCGTGCGCCGCGGTCGTCCTTGTGATGTTGATGGCTTCGCCCGCCCATAGCGCGGCAAGAGACATCCGCTCGCGCACCAAGCGCGTCGGATTGCGGCACGCGGCGACGAGGTTGGCGGCGGCCAGGCGTATCGCATCCACCGCCCGGTCACGCGAAGTTTCGGTAGACCTCACTGACCAGTAGGACTCGATCGCTTGGCTGATAACGTCCATTCCGGTGGATGCCGTCAATTGAGGTGGCATGCTCCAGGTCAAGCTTGGATCAACGAGCGCGTAGTCGGCGAGGATGTATGGATGGTCGAGGGAGTATTTCTGTTTGCCGATATAGAGCACGGCGAATTGGGTGACTTCGCTTCCGGTACCGCTCGTGGTCGGGACCAGGATCAACAGGCATGTTCTGGGCGATGCGATGGACCGCTGGCCACGAAGGAATGGTTCGGGATCCGGGTCCGGTTGGCATGCAAGAAGCGCTGTCAGTTTTGCAAGGTCCATTGCGGTCCCGCCGCCTAAGCCGACGATTGCATCGGGCGGGCGCTCGGCGGCCATCTTCAACGCCGCGCGCAAATCTCCGAGCTTCGGGACCGGCTTGAAGTCGGAAAAGATGCGGACGTCGAACCGGGACAGCAGCTCTTGCGGCGACTTTCGCAGACGTCCAACCTGCATCGTGCCGGCGCTTGCAAGCAGCAAGACGCGGTCGCCTTGCGAGCGACGCAGCAGCTCCGGGAGGTGATCCAATGCACCTTCGCCGAATAATATTCTCGGCTGCATTCACGTCTCGCGCAGAAATCCGCTGAAGCGGCTTCTCAGGGCTTCCGGTGTGTGCTCGCGTGTCACGCGGGGAATCGCGTCCGGTTCCCTGCGGTTCACCTTGACCAGGATGCATGTCGGCCCCGGCAAATGCTCGACCGATGCGAGGGCGGCAGTAAGCTCGCCGGGCGTGACGCACCGATGGACCTGGCGGTAGCCACAGGCGAGAGCTATGCGATCGAGCTGACTTGTGCTCGAGGTGCTCGGCTGGTTACCGGTCGAGCCATAGGCTTCATTGTCGAGAACGATGTGGACCAGATTGCTCGGCGCGTAGTGTCCGGCAGTCGAGAGGCTGCCCATGTGCATGATCGCTGCACCGTCCCCGTCGAGGACGACAACGCGTCGGTTCGGCGCCGTTATGGCAGTGCCGAGTCCGATCGACAATGCGTGTCCCATCGATCCCTGCATGTAGAAGTTTCCCGGCCGATCCCGGGTAACGAAGAGCTCGCGTGAAATCTTGCCCGTTGTGGCGATGACGGCATCGCGTTCGGTCAGGGCCTTGGCGATGACCTGGATCGCATCCATCCGGCGCATCGAAAAGGGGCCGTTGGGCTGCTCACGCGCCTCGCCACCGTCGATTGTTCCCTTGCGCAACAGGAGAGCCGCGACGTTCCCCCGGTCGACGGTGTCGTCGGCCTGACCGAGCACCGATCGAAATTCCACCATCTCGGTGGGAACCATCCAGTTGGCGACGCCCAATGCCTCAAGGAGGCGCTTGGTTTCCGTGCCCATGATGCGGTGCTGGGGCTCATCCCTGCCATCGGCCGGATACCCCCTGAGACTGATGATCAGGAGTGCGGGAAATGCATAGATGAGCGACAACGACGTCAGCGGGTTGATCAGGTTTCCGACGCCCGAGTTTTGCAGCATGACGACGGATTTGCTTCCCGCCGCCGCGGCGCCTGCCGCGATTGACAACGCCACGCCCTCATGTGCCGCCGCCGCATACACGACCTCTCGATCCGCAACGAGGCTGCTGAGGACGGACTTGAAATAGCTGCACGCTACCCCCGTGAACACGCGGTAGTTCAGGCCCTTGAGCGATGTGAAGACGTCCTTTCCAGCGAGCGCCACACCCTTGTCCTTTGCTGTTGGTTGGGATCGCACTCCGAACGACTGCACCCGCCGTGCAAAGAGCGGATCCGCTCAGCCGTCGTTCATTCGACGATGCCCTGCAGCTCGAATACCCGTTCCATTGACGCGATATCCTGCTCGACCGTGCTCACGGTTCCGGTTCTGATGATTCCGGCCAGCGTTTGATCCATTGCCTTGATCGCTGCGCGCATCGCATGGTTGGCATAAATGACCATGCTGACGTCGACCTGTTCCAAGTCGCTGGTGGTAACCTCATAGTAGGTCGTTGGCACGATCACGGTCGGAATCCGATTGCGCCAGGCGTGGGCAAACTCGAACACTTGCTCCGATGTTCTCTTTTTGGAGTGGATCAAGATCGCGTCGGCCCCCGCGTCCGCGTATGCGTGTGCCCGCGCGAGTGCCTCATCGATTCCCAACCCGGCGATAAAGGCTTCAATACGCGCAAAGACCATGAAGTCGGGCGACGTTTGCGCCTTCTTCGCGCCGTGAAGCTTCTCGACAAACTCGTCAATCGACACCAGGCTTTGGTCCCCGTTCACGAAACTGTTGAGCTTGGGAAACCGCTTGTCCTCGATGCAGACAGCGGCGATTCCCGCCGCCTCATATTTGCGCACCATGTATTTGGTGTTGCGCACCTCACCGAAGCCGCTGTCGCAATCCGCGATGACCGGGATCGTCGTCGACTCGTTCATGTTTCGAGCTGCTTCGAGCAACTCCGACATCGTCAAGATGCTCGCATCGGGAACTGCATGGCTGGTGGATATCTCGAATCCGGATGCCCAGACGGCATCAAAGCCGTTCGCCTCGACCAGCTTCGCGCTGACGCCATTGTGCGCGCCCGCCACCCGGATCAGCCGGTTGGATTTGAACAGCCTTCGCAGCTTTTCGGCCTTCGTCATGATCGTCGCACTCCACGCTGTCAGTTCCTGCCTTTCGGGTCGTACCAGAGGGATTTTTCGGAGATCAGGCGGCGCAGCGCGGGTGCGCCGACCAGCGAAGCTTCGATCAAGACGTCGCTGACCACCTTGCCGCCGATCCTGAGGACCAGGATTCGTCCGTCGGCATCGTCAGGTGCGCCCGACACTTTCAAAAAGCGATGCGCAACGAAAGGCTTCGCGTAGACGGAATCGCCTGGAAACAACGTCTCCTGATAATGCGTCGCGTCGCTCTCCCATTGGAGAAGGATCGGCGACGTGCCCACGACATAGCCGTATTGATGGAGTGTCACTTCGAAGGTCGACACATCGTTGGACGATTCGGTCTTGAGCGCGGTCAGTTCCAGGCTCTCGGAATGCGGCACCACGCGGCTGCCGGCCAACCGTTTGATCGAGTAGCTCGGGTCCGCTTCATCGGGGAATCGCCAAGTCGCGGCTTGCGTTCCCTTCATGATCTTGACGCCGTTGGCAACATCGAGAGCGCTTGGCTCGAGTTCGCGCGCCGAGATGCCCAGAGCCTCCGCCAATCGACTCAGTTGCGACGCGTCCGCCTCGCCGCTGCCGTTTCCGTCGACCAGCGTCCGGATCTCATCCGGCGGCGCCATCATGAGCTTGGCGAGGTAAGCAATGGAAACACTCTTGTCCGTGACGAACCGCCGAATCTGGGCAGCGCGCATGGCTTGCGAACTGTCCGCCGGAAGGGCGAGCCTGCTCAACGCCTCCGCGCCGAGCACGGCGAGCTCGTGCTGCGCGTCGCCGCACAGCCGTCCCCCATAGGTCAGCGCCAGGATCAAACTGAGGGAGCTGCCGTCGCGCGACGAAAAGCTGTGCGGCGCGTACGGCATGCCGAAAACGGAGTCGCCCGTACTCATCGGCTGACAGAATTTCCGGCCCTCCCATTCGTAATAGTAGTTTACGTCGCCGATGAAATAGGTGAACTGGTAGAGGAAGTGGCCGTTGTTCCACTGTACGGCCTTGTTGAGCGGGTCGTTGTCCTCGACAACGTTCAACATTCTTATCCATTCCGGACGGATCATGGCGACGCGGCTCATCGCGGTGTCGCGATATTCATAGTAGTCGCGCCCGCCTCTCTGCAGAACGCGACTGGTGCGAGCTGCCTCCTGCGCACGCATGATCGCAATGCCGGTGGGAGCGTCGTCATGGATGGGGAAGAAGTCACGTTCGTTGATCGGCCAAATGCTGGCGGCTCGGCGGACGAGATCCAGCGGCATGGCGCGCTTGCCATCGAGGATTTCCGTCATGAACCCCACGTCGATGCCGAGTTCGTCCGCCGCAACCCGCTCGTTGCGTTTGAGGTCGTTGAGGATTCCGCGAAAGGTGGCCGCACTGCGCAGGCGGAAGCTTAAATCGTCCATCGTCGGCACCATCCTTGAGTGGCCGCGGAGCGGGCGTGAACGGCTCGGAACGGACTCCGTTAAGCGTCACATGTGTTGCCGTACCTCTGGTGCCGGCCGACGCGGCAGGCGCGCAGCCGGAACGGACCTTGCGATCGCTACGACGCTTGCGGCACTGCCGCGTCAAGTGCACGGGGCGGTGATCGGGCTGCGCTCATCAACTCGCGGATACGGACGTCGATGGCGCATTCGCGGATGACGCGCGCAGTCGCATCCGGCACGAGATGCGTCCACGGCTGCGCCGCGGCGATCAGCTTGCGAATGGCAGATCCAGATGTGACTTTGGTGGTTCGTCGCCAAAGAACGTGCGTTTGCAGGCCGAGGTCCTGAAGTCGCTTCAACTTGTTCACACCCCACTCATCATAGATCGATAGCAGGTACTCGGCGTCGCGCGGCGCGTAATAGCAAAGCCGCTCGGGGAAACTGTGTGGGAAGGGGACGATGTGAAAAGCCGAATGGGAGACACCGCTCGCCAGCAGCATGCCTTCGACCATCAGATATCTCTCGTAAAAGGTGCAGGGATTGGCGACGGGTTCGGATCGTGAGGGATCGGTTGTCTCCGCCTTTGTCTGCCACGGATCCGGATTGGTGATCCCTACAATGAGCAGGTCACAGCGCGCTTTGCCGGCCAATAGATACTCCACGTGGCCGACGTGGAGCGGCTGAAATCGACCATGTATGACCGCCGTGCGCATCCTGGTTGCTATTTCATTGGTAGTCAAAGTGACGCATGCTGGAGCGGCAACGTCGATCCCAGACGGTGTCATCGCGGAGCATGTTCGTCCCTGTACTAAAATGAATATTTCATTTTTGTGACAGGCCTGTCAAGCAAATATTTGCGCATGCCGGCGAAGCGTGCCGCGGGTTTGGCGACTGGGGCTTCGCTGAAAGCCGCCGCGAGCCGAGCCGGTCGGCAATTGGTGCCAAACTACGCCCATGCTCCGATGCATGCCGCTTCCGGCGCTCGGCTCGATCTCGATGCCCTTAAGGCGGGACGATAGGACTTGAAATTTAAGATGGACGATAGGACCTGAGAAAGATCGACACGGCGTTTGCTACCGCGCTTTCGACTTCCTCCTTGCTTGGGAGTTTGCCGATACCGAGCACCCGAGGCCAAAATACCATCTCCTTGATCATCCCCAAGAACTGCCGTGCCGCCTGTTCGGGCCGGTCCACTGCCAAGACGCCCAGCTCGGTCTGACGGCCCAGATATTGAGCCAAGGTACGGGTGATGGCTTCGCTGCCGTGCCGATGGAAGGCCTGGGTCAAATCGGGAAAGCGCCCCGCCTGGGCGACAACGATGCGGAACAGCGCGATTGAGGTGGGAGACAGAAGAACTTTCAACACGTTGCGGCCGAAATGCGCCAATGTCTGGTCCGGAGGCATCTGCCAGATTTGAGGATTTTCCTCGGGCCGGAGCTTCTGCCAAAGCCGTTCCACGACGGCGTCGAACAGTTCCTCCTTGCCGGCAAAGTGATTGTACAGGGTGGCCGTGGAAACTTCCGCCTGAGCGGCAATTTCGGTCATTCCCGACTCGCTGTACCCCTTCGCCAGAAATACGCGTGTCGACGCATCGAGGATGGCCTCGCGCTTCTGTAAGGATCGTTTTTTCATGCGGGCTTCGCGAGCAGCTCAAATCGCCGGCTTGATAAGATATGATTCTGTTCGATAAAAATGAAGCTTTTCTTTCAGTTTTTGCCCATGAAGTAGATTCAATTTACACTGCAATTGCAAGTTCTGCAAGCAAAATGCGAGCCGAACTCGCCCGCACGTTGCGATAGTGAAGACTGTCCCGCATTTTGCCCGGGACCTGAGGCCGGCGAGGGGGGGGTTCCGGCTCAGCGCCGGGGGCGGGCCGGAGACAATGAGCAACGCAGGGGACGAGTTTCGGACGCCATCACATTTCCGCCCGTCACCGCATCCGCCGAGCACTGCGGCGGAACCCTCCGCGAGGATTGACCCCGGACGGAGAGGCCGGCGGCATGAAGGTCGCCACGTTTGCGTTCGCGTCGTTGTTCTTGTCGGGCATGCCGGCTCGGTCGCGATCGGAGGCGATATCCTCGGACAGCCGCAGCAGTTGGTTGTACACCGGGATGCAATCGCCCCACCGCAGTCGGCCAATCTTCACAAAGCCAGCGCCGACCGCGACGGCGAGGTCGCACAGCCCGGTGTCCTCCGTCCCGTCAATGTCTTCCGACAGGCACAGTATCATCCCGGCTGCTCTTGCGCTGCGAGCAGCTTTCGATACCGCCGTGATCGCTCCGACACGATTCATCGTCAGCAGCGTGCCGGTGGCAGCATCTGCGGCGGGCGAACCCGAATTCGTGTCCTCCCTGACCAGCCAGGCGCGACCGCACAATGCGCGCGTGAGCGCTCGCCAGCTGTCGGTGTCGTTCGCGTCGAACGGATCCGCGACCAGCCGAATATTGTACGCCTCGACCAGGCGACAATACATCGCCACGCGCTCCTCGCAGCTCATGATCGGGTACTCGCGATTGACGTCGCATCGGCCGGTCTGACCACCGCTGGCCACCGCCAGCGTGACGTTGGAGGCGAGGCCAAAACGGTAGATTTGCCCCAGGAGTTCTTCGAGAAGCAGTTCGCAATTGTGCTGATCGATTGTAATGCCTTGAAGGCCGACCCGACTGAACCTGGCGACCTTCGCCGCCATGCGCGGCTCGATGGCGGCGTGAATCATCAATGCCGCTTCGAGATCGGCCTGCACGGTCCCTAGGTCCGGCGCGATCATCATCTGACTATAGGGAGCATGAACGTAGGGCTCGTGGCCGGCGGCGCTGAAGATCGTCACCAGCAGACGCGGCATTTCAGGCCGGGTGCCCGCCAATGCCGAAATATATCGATGAAGCGGCTGATCGTTGGCGTGCGCAGCAGCACGGCCGAACGCCAACGACAGCGCAAACGCAATGTTGGCGGTAAGCAGCGAGGCATCCTGCAGCAGCTCCAACACTGCGTCGAACTCGTCCTGGGCGTCGAATGACGAGCCTTCCAGCCGCGTCACCAGATCCGTCAGGCGATCGTCCGCCCGACGCTCCCCGATCATCCCGAGTGCGGGTCCTTGGCGCTTGTGCGCACGCGGCGTGCAGGCAGAGGCAATGCCGGTGTGGCCACCATCCAACCGCAACTCGATTTCCGGGCTGACCCCGCCACGGCTGTCAAGAATATCGCGCAAAATTACGCGCCGAACGCGGTATGTCATGCGCGCGCCTCCATGCATCGGAACACGTAAGGCAGGAGCTCCACCGCGCGGCGAACCGGGAGATCCCCGCGCGCCGCTTCTCGCTCACCGAAGCAACGCGTCGCATCGCGCGGGATAGCGCGACCGCAAACCAGGGCGGGGACGGAATCCGCAGAATGGATCTTCAGCTCGCAGGGTGTGGCATGATCGCTCGTCACGATGCAGACGTCGCGTTCGCCGAGCCCCTCTGCGAACGGCTGGATGAAGTGCCTGTCGATGAGCTCAAGCGCCAAAATCTTCTTCTCGACGGCACCGTCGTGACCGGGCTCATCGGCTCCTTTCAGATGCACGAACACCACGTCCGCATCGTCGCCCAGGAGCATCGCGGCGGTATCTGCGAGGTAAGACGCTTCGTCGCCGCCGTCCGGCAATCGGCAATAGTTGAAACGGCCGCCCAACAACGCCATGAGACCTTTCTCGGCGGGGATTTGCCCGTGAAACGACAATGAGCGGCCGAAGCGTTTCTTGAAGGACTCCATTGGTTGCGGCTGGTTGCCGCCGTCGCGCAGCAGAATGACGTTCGCTGGCAGCTGGCCACGAGCGATGCGCTGCTCGTTGACCGCGCTTTCGCGCAGGACTTGCGCACTCTCCCGCACGAAGCAATTGACCACGCGGGCGGTATGCGCGGCTGCGTCTCCCTGCTCCAATGGAACGCATTCGCGCGGCTTGGGCTCGAACGTGCCGGCCGGCACGCCGAACGGCCCGACGTTCACGAACCCAGGATCGGTGTTGGAGACCCTGCCGCTCAGCGCAATGGTGTCGCTGTAAAAGCAGAGAATGCCTCGGTGATGCCCGAAGGCCGTCAATTTGAAGCGCACGCCATCGCATCCCTGCAGCGTTACGTGCTCGCGAATTTCCGCAGCGAGAGCCTGGAGCTGCGCATCGGTGAGATCGCGCGCGGTACGTCGATCAAGGCGCTGCCGATCCACATCGTAACTGGCGAAGTTGACGCGGAAGCTTACGGCGTTGTCGCCCAGTGCGAGAAAGCCGCTGCCGAGTCCTTCGAGAGGCCCGCGCCCGGTGTAGTGCTCATGCGGATCATAGGACAGCAGCGCCATCGCCCCCGAATCGGATTCCGGACAAATCCCCTTGTCGATGATCGTAAGCAAACCTTGCGCGCCGTCCTGGGCGAGCCGATCGAGATGCGGCGTGCAAGCCACCTCAAGCGGGGTCGCTGAACCCAAGGACGCGATGGGCCGATCGCCGGCACCACAGAGAATCACGAGATAAGTCTTGTCCACCATGATTCCCTCCCGCGACATGTTCTCGGCATCGCAACCGTCCGCACGGTGCCGATGCCGGATTCACGACCTTAACGAAGTCTTGACCACCGATTCTCGTTTCGCGGCCACGCGGCCAGTGCGCGAATGCGGCGATCGATTGAGCGTCCTGGCGAGGTGCACGCGATAAGCGGTTCGACACGATCGGCGCGCGCCGCAATGCATCCTCCTCGCTTGTCGCCCGCCAGAGTCAGCAATGGTCGGCGCCGAGGCTCCCGCCGCCCGAATCCGCACTGGCTGCACTGTGCCGCGCACGGCGGCAGCCGCCTCGCTTCGTCGTAACCAAACCATCGCCGCCGCCCGCCTTGCGATGTCGGGAGTAGAGGCTTGGTTGTGATCGTCATAAGGTCGCGCATGGGTTAATGCACGTTGATGAACACCCAAACGCAAGTCGCAACCTAGATATGCAGACAATACGTCAGCTTCAAGTTGCAAGCAAGGTCGAATTCAAGCGCTCGCAAGAGCGCGGATCGACCTCGTTGGCGGCGTACAGTCTCAACCGGCGGCGGCATAATCAGGCGCAACTTCGAAGGATTGAACACTTGGCGCAGGTATCGAGCCCGCAGCGCGAGACTTTTGCTGCGCCTTTTTTGACCTGCACCCAGACTTGCAAAGGGATTAGGCGTCGCAGGTTTATCCCGGGCGATCCGTTCCCCCCCTTGTGGGCGGAGTTGGCGGTGCGAACGCCGGTTTTTTGCCTGGCACGGGTGAGTGCCCGAAGCCGCCGCGCGCCAGAATGACGTCACGGCCGCCGAAGCAAGTGATCCGCGCCTCCTGATCCGCGCGGGCGAGCTGATTGATGCGATCCGGGTCGACGACGTTCAGCAGCAGTGCCAATGAGCGCTGCAACTGCTGTCGATATTCAACGCGCGTCGCGAGATCATTCGCCTCGTTTGGATCGCGCTCGAGGTCGAAGAGCATGGGCGCCATGCCGACATAGTGCATGAATTTGAATTGCTCATGGCGGACCATGAAAGCGCCGGTGATTGCGCCGGCCGCGTGGTACTCGCAGAACACAGGCCGATGCGATTCAGTGCCGCGCATGACTTCGAACAGAGAGCAGCCAGGCAGATCGCGATCCTCGGCTGCACGGTCCGCACCAACGCAATCGACAATCGTCGGGAACATGTCGATCAGACTCATCGGTTCGCGGCAGACCACATTTTGGGAAATGCCCGGTCCGGCGATGATCAGCGGAACTCCCGCGGACTCTTCGTAGAAGGTAGACTTTCCCCACAGGCCGCGGGCGCCAAGATTGTCACCGTGGTCGCTGGTGTAAATGACGCGCGTCTCGTGCGAGAGCCCCACTTCGTCAAGAGTTTGCAGAATACGCCCAACATTATAATCAACGAATGAGACCAAGGCCAAATAAGCCGCGATGGCTCGCCGGATCTTGCGCTCGTCAAATGCCTGGTCAAACACCATGCATTCCCGCAGTGCCCGAATGTACGGATGGTCCGGCCGTTCGGCGGCAGCATAAAGCGCGGGCAGCGGCATTTCCTGTTCGGAATAGAGATCGTAAAATTCTTGGCGCGCGATCAGGGGATAATGCGGACAGGCAAAGGACACAAACAGCACCCAAGGCTTGTGCGGGCGTGCGGCAGCTGATCGCAACCACTTTTGCGCCGCCGTTGTCACGGCTGAATCGTAGTCCTGATAATCGGAATTCCCCGGTCCAGCTGTTTGAGCGAGCCGCAGGCAGGCCGACCGCACCGGCAGTTCGTCGCGAATGAGGCCCAATAGATCACCGATACCCTCGGCTACGTGCAACGGCATGATCTGGTCGGCAAAGCCGTTGTCGTCCTCGGTGCGCCGATAATGCAATTTGCCGATCGAAACGCACTGATGGCTTTGCCGGCGCAAACGATGTGCCCACGACGTCACCGTTCCGTCATACGGTGTCGCGTTGTCCCAGAATCTGATCTGATGCACGTATCGACCGGTGGCGAAGCTGGCACGCGACGGGACGCAAATCGGCGAGTTGCAATAGGCATCGGAGAAGCGCACCCCGCGGGCTGCAAGTCGGTCCAGGTTTGGGGTGCTGACGATCGGATGCCCGTAGCAACCGAGCACGCGCCGGCTGTGCTCGTCGGCCATGATCAGCAATAGATTCTTTGGTTCCATTGCTGCGCCAAAGAAGGCTTCCTGGCTCCTCGCGGTCATCCGTGGGATCGATCAGCGGGCGGGCGCGGTATGGCAAACGAGTCGAGTGATCGATTGGCGAATTTCTTGTACCCCTCATCGAGCCCAAGCTCGCGCGCGATGATGAGACCATCGGGCGATGCCGCCAGCGTCGGGTCCATCAGACGACGTTGGAGTGGCTGGTCTTTCGCGTCGAATGTCCAGGCCTGGTATCCATAGACGTTGAAATTGAGAACGACGGTCGGCGCTGCTCCCGCCGCAAACCAATGGCCGTTCGCTTCCACTTCGGAAGTGCGCAGGCTGTCGCCTGGACTGAGCCATGCATCGCGACGCATCCGTAGCAGGATTGTGTCCGCTCTAAATCGTGCAATGCGATCATACTCACGCACGCGCAATCGGCCATGCAGGACGACCTGGGTGGAAATGATGTTGTGGTGGCAATGCGGAGGATGCACTTCGTACGGTTCCAAATAATAGAGCTGGATGGTCTCACGGGTCTCCGCGGCGGTGGTGCGGTAGAGAATCTGATTCTGTTGCTCGGTGAGAGCCCGTTCGACCCACGTCGCGAGCGAGTCGAGCACGCCGACCTCGCGATGCAAGCTGCCGACCGCGGCGAGAAACTCATCGACCGTCAGCTGGTGTTGCCGCAACCGGTCGATCAGTCTGATCGAGCCGCCAATCAATGGATGGCTGACGCCTGCGACGTCAGGCAGATGGCCCGTCCGCGTGTTGATCTTGTACGGCCGGTCGGTAGTGATCTCGCGGGACTGCTCCGCCGCCATTGGCGCCCTCACCGTCTGGGGCATGCACTGCTTCCCGTCCTGACGACGCGGCGTCGCAGAATGCGACCACACGAAGGGTTGACTAAAATAAAATGTTTATTGTAGTATTATCCTGGGACCCGGCCGATAGTCAACTCCCGTCGTTGTGAGAGGCGATCTCCGCCTGCAGCGTAAGGAGACATCGGTGGCAGCTCGAGAACTAGACATCGCGGCGGGCGCCGTCGCGGCAGCCCGCCATATGGGGTCCGGCGCAATAGGGTGAGTGCGGTTGGTCCGCTGCTGGCGGGTGGTGAAGGCATCCGGCTGACGGGCGCGACGACCGCAAACAGCGCCTTGCGATATCGAGAGGAAGCCGAGAGCTTGTGAGGAGAGCCGTCGTGAGCACGATGGAACGGACACGATCAACGAGTCGCCGAGATTACGACCCTTGCGATGACGCCGTCGTCGAAGATCCCTTTCCGACCTTCCATGACCTGCAGCAAAACGATCCGGTGCACTGGAGTCGGCACCTCAATGGCTGGGTGCTGACGCGCCACGACGACGTTCGCAACGCCCTCTTGCTTTCCGTCAACCGGATCACGCCGTTCCTGACGCATCAGAGCGAGCGCGCCAGAGCTGGATTCCACGACCTGGAGCTCATCGCGCTGTGGTCCAGCTTCAATGATGCGCCGGCGCACACCCATCTTCGCGGGCTCATGAATCGGGCCATTAACCCGCGTTATATCGCTGCAGCCGAGCCTACGATCCGTGACGTCGTGGAACGACTCCTCGATCGCGTATGCGCTCAGGGCGGTATGGACGTGATCGCCGAATTCGCCGGCAGGCTGCCGATTTCCGTCATGGCGCGGCTGCTCGGGCTGCCATCGGAGGATGTCGATCAGCTTCACGACTGGTCCGAGGAGGTCAATCTCTTTGTCGGAGCGGCAAAGGGGCTGGCGGACAAATATCAGCGTGCGGCACGCGGCGTCGCCGACATGAGCGCCTACTTTCGCGAGGTGCTCGGGCAGCGCAAAAGCGCGCCCGCCGAAGATCTCGTGAGCAGGCTTATCGCCGCGGATGTCGATGGCGATCGGATGTCGGACGACGAGATCGTCGCGACCTGCGTGATGTTGACCTATGCGGGCCACGTCACGACCGCGCATCTGATCGGCAATGGGGTGCTCGCCCTGTTACGCAATCCATCGCAACTGGCGCTGCTGCGGCAGGACCCCTCGCTCATCCGGGCGGCCGTCGAGGAGATGTTCCGCTACGACGGTCCGATTCAAGCCATGGTCCGGGTCGCCGATCGAGACATGGAGTTGCATGGAACGGCGATTCGGCACGGCGATCGCCTGTTCCCCATGCTCAATGCTGCCAATCGGGATCCGGAACGGTTCGACGATCCCGACGCCTTCAATATCGTGCGCGGCGACACCCGCCACATCGTGTTTGGCTATGGCCCGCACACTTGCATCGGCATGCCGCTGGCGCGACTCGAGATTCCGATTGCATTTGCACGGCTGCTCGAGCGGATCGATGCGATCGAGCTGGCCGGGCCGGTGCGCTGGATCAATTCCGTGGCGTTTCGTGGTCCCGCGACGTTGCCGGTCACGTTCGGCGCGGCAGGACATGCTTGATTTCCCGACGACGGATGGAGGTCAAACCCCATGCGATTCAAGGGTCAAGAGGTTGATGCCTACTTGTCAGATCCGTTCCTGGCGGAGCTGGCGGATGAAATCCAGAGATGCGGACCCATTCGGCCCGCGGTCGTCGATCTGACGCACAAGTGCAATCTGCGCTGCAAGGGCTGCTATTTCTTTGCCGAGGAAATGGACAAGTATGCGACGCCGCGCGACGAAGAAGAGTTTGACGCATTCGTGCAACGAGAGAAGAGCCGCGGCACCAACTACATGACGGTGGTCGGCGGAGAGCCGGCGCTCCAGCTGCGTCGGCTCAAGAAGCTCCACACTAACTTCCACATCCTGCCATACACCAACGGGATAATCCCGATCCCCCGCAAAGGATTGGAGGATCTGAAAATCGCGATCTCGCTTTGGGGTGGGCACGAGACGGACAAGATGCTTCGCGGGAACGATCGAATAGACGTGTTCGCCAAGTCGCTGAAGAACTATCACGGCGACGACCGAGTCGTGTGGTACTACACGACAACCCCGGGCAACGCGCATGAGGTGCTGCCGGTGGTCGACGAGATCGTCGCTAATGGCAATCTCGTCATGTTCAGCTTTTACGAAGACCATGCGCAGCTGGGGGATCGCTTCGATCATCGTAGCGGATTCGACCTCGTTCGGCGGGAGATCGCGCGCGCCATCGAATGCTACCCCGACTCGGTGCTCACGACCAACTACCTTGCCGAGATCGGAACGTCGAACCGCCTGCACGGACAGAGCTGGGGGCACGGCGTCTGTCCGGTCATCAGCGCCGACAATGCCCGCAACGAAATTCGGGTGCAGAACCAAAACCCCTACAGTGCCCACATGCGCTGCTATCTACCTGATTTGAAGACGACGCGGCGCTGTCCGGTCGGCGACGAGCACGACTGTTCTGCGTGCTACAACGTGCTCGCGCGCGTCACCTGGGTCGTCATCAATCAGGCCGCTCATCTCGCCAACAAACAAGAGTTCACCAACTGGCTCACGTCGACCTACATCCTGTACATGTTCACGGGAATCATCGAGCGCACGCGTGGCGCGGCGAAGCTGCGTCGAATTCACGAGAGGGTCCACTAGGATCGTGGAAAGCGCGCGACGACTCGACCGCGGAGATGCGGCCGCTACCGCAGGGGGTTCACGATGGGCGTGCGAATCATCGGCACCGGCGGATACCTACCCGCCCACGTCCTCACCAATGATGCGATCGAGAGCGAGACCACCTACGATCGGGATCAGCGCGGTGGACAATCCCTCGACCAATGGGCGCAATGCCACCATGGCGGGATCACCCGGCACGTCGCGGAGCGCGGCCAGCCGACGTCGGAGCTGGCGACGGAAGCTGCCAAACGTGCCGTGGTGAGCGCCGGCGTGGCCATCGATACGATCGATATCATCGTGCTCGCAACGTTCACGGGAGATCACCGGTTGCCGCAGGCGGCAGGTCGCCTGCAAGCCAACCTCGGAAGCAAGGCCAAGTTCATCCAGATCGATGCCGCCTGCACCGGCTTTATCGACGGCCTTCAGGTTTCGCAGGGCTTGATGAAGACCCAGGGCTACCGGCGCGCCATCGTGGTTTCCGCCGACGTGACGTCCATGCTCAACCGGCCGGGCGAATTCCTGCCGCGGACGGTGTTCGGCGACGGCGCCGGTGCGGTGGTGCTCGACCTCGGCGAGGACGACGAGTACGGCATTCACTCGTTCAGCGGCGGCTCTGACGGCGAGCTCGGCCGGTACGTCTACATTCCCGGCGGCGGCAGCAGGTTTCCGACATCCCGCGAAACCGTCGAGCAGGGCCTGCAATACTGGCAATTCGATTTCCCGGCGATCGCCAAGTGGGGCGTCGATCGCATGGTCCTGGCGACCCGTCAGGTTCTCGAGCGGGTGGGAATCACGCTCGATGAGGTCAACTTGATCATCCCGCACCAGGCATCGAGGAAGATCATCGAGCAATTCGCCGCAACCATCGGGTATCCCATGGAGCGCGTGGTCATGACCTATCCGCGCTTCGGCAACATCTCCGGCGCGTCCATTCCGGTCGCCCTCGATTTGGTTCACCGCGAGCGACGCCTGAAGAACGGCGACTGGCTGCTGATGCCCGCCGTAGGGGCGGGGATGGCATGGGGCGCCGTGGCTTATCGCTGGGTCGATCCGCACATATGAAATCGGTTCAGCCATGAACATTCGCGATGTTTTGCGCCGTGCGGCTCGCTCTTATGCGACGCGTAATGCCGTTCTGTATGACGGTCGGTTCTTTACGTTCGAGCAGATGTGGGAGCGAGGCTGTCGTTTGGCCAACGCCTTGCTGTCCCTTGGCCTTGCGCCGCGTGATCGAGTTGCGATCCTGACCGACAACACGATCGAGGCGGTCGATTTCATCCTGGGCGCGGCCGCAGCCAACCTCGTGCGCGTCCCGCTTTACGCGCGAAATGCACCGGACGCTCACTGGCACATGTTACGTCAGACGCGCTGTCGCGCCGTGCTCGTCGGCGCGAAATATCGGGCTGACACCGCCAAGCTTGATCGCAGCCAGTTGCCCCTGCTGGAACATCGGATTGCGCTGGCGGAAGACTATGAAGACTGGCTGGCATCGTTTCCTGCCGATTGTCCGGCGGGGCAAATCGATTCCGACGATGCCTATATCATTCGCCACACCGGCGGCTCGACCGGACGGCCGCGCCCGGTGAGCTATACGCACAAGATGTGGATTAACGCTTGCCGCGATTGGTTCTATAATCTACCGAAAATCGATATCGGGGACATCTTCATGCATTCCTGCCCGATATCACACGGCTCCGGCTACTGCTTCGTGCCGGTCTGGTGCAACGGCGGCATCAACTACGTAGAAGCGTCATTCGACCCGCTGGTCGCCCTGCGCTGTATGCAACAGCACCGCGTGGCCATGACGTTCCTGGTTCCGACGATGATCACCGCCATGGTCGCCTCGCAACCGCCGCGCACGGATTTCAGCGCCTTGAAATGCGTCCAGGTCGCTTCCGCACCGATCAGCCGGGAAACGCTCCTGCGGGCGCGAGACTTGTTCGGCGATGTCATCTACCAGCTGTACGGACAAACCGAGGCGCTGCCGATCACCCTGTTGCGACCGAGCGAATGGTCGAGCGGTGATCCAGGGTGCGACCCCCTGGCGTCGGTCGGCCGGCCGTTGCCGTTCGCTGACCTGGAAATTCGCGATATCGACGACCCGACACGGTCGTTGCTTGCCGGCGAGGTGGGTGAGATCGTGGTCCGGTGCGATGGGCAAATGTCGGGTTTTTGCGACGATCTGGGCAGCCAGGATCGATTCGTAGACGGGTGGGTGCGCACGGGAGACATCGGACGGCAAGACGGGTCAGGCTACGTCTATCTCATCGATCGCAAGGGGCAGATGCTGATATCGGGCGGATACAACATTTGGCCGGCCGAGATCGAGACCGTCTTGGCGAGCCACCCCGACATCATCGAGGCCGTCGCGTTCGGCGTACCGCACGACGTATGGGGCGAAGCACCATATGCCGTGTGTTATGTGCGGCCGGGAGCCGCCGTCGCGGAGCGGGACCTTATTGACCTGTGCGCGTCCAAGCTGGGATCATACAAGAAACCGCTGCATGTCGAGCTGATAGAGCATCCGCTGCCAAAAACGGCGGTGGGAAAGCTAAGTCGCGAGGCGCTACGCAGCCCACATTGGACCGACGGCGCTCGCCGCGTCGGCGCGGTTTAACATGAGCGTCGGGCAGGGAAACGACATGAGCTTGGGCAACTGGCTCCTCTTGATGTTGACTGCCGCAGCGTTCGCGAGCTCGCTCTTTTTCAACCACGTCATCGTCGCGCAAGTACCGCCGATCACCGTGGCCATGCTGCGCGCCGTCCTCGCCTGTCCGCTCGCTTGGCTCATCATGTACGGTTTTGGCAAACGCCTTCCCGCGGCTGTCGACGATCTTCGGGCGCTGTTCGTCGCCGGCCTGCTCCTCGTCGTCGTTCCATTCTCGGCCATCGCCTGGGGCCAACAATATATTCCCAGCGGCCTCGGCGGCGTTCTGTATGGAATGATGCCGCTGTTCACCATTGGCGCAGCGCATTTCTTCGTCCCCGATGAATCGATGACGCCGCGAAAGCTCGCCGGTGTCTTGATCGGAATTTGCGGGGTTATCTTGGTCATCGGCCCATCGGTGCTCGAGGGTCTCGGCGATCATCTCGCGGGTGAGCTGGTTACGCTCATTGCCCCCGTTAGCTATGCCCTGGGCAGCATTTACCTAAGGCGATACCGACACATCCATCCGCTCGTGGTAACCGCCGGAATGTTCATTGGCAGCTCCATAGCGTTGGTCCCGCTCAGTCTGTTGATAGACGGCGCATGGTCGGTTGCCGCTCTCACCGGTTCAGTCATGGTGGCCCTGTGTGCCCTCGCCGTTATCGGCACCGCCGCCCCGGCGCTGCTCAATTACATGCTTCTGCAACGCGCCGGCGTCACCAATGCCTCCCTGGTGATGTTCTTTATGCCGATCTTTGCCGTGATATTCGGCGCCATCCTGCTCAACGAAAGGCTGCCAGCACGGGCCTTGCTGGGCATGTCGCTCATCCTGGTCGGCAGCCTCCTAGTGACGCGAGCGCGCCAGATAGCAACTGTCGGGCAGGTGAAAGATGCATGACGCCGGCTTCATTGTAGATGCTGCCGACCATCCGTTCAGCGAGCGCATATTGGACGCCGCACTACCCACGGCGTGGCGTGATGTGCAGTTGCTGGAGCTCATGGCCAGAGCACGCGAAAGCGATCGCCGCGAAGGGCTCTATTTTCGCCAGGGCAAGGGCCGCTTCCATCTGCCCGGATCGGGACATGAAGTCTTTGCCGTCATCGCTCAACTCCTCCATGACGGCGACTTCATCTATCCCCACTACCGTGATCGCGCGCTCATGCTCGCACGCGGTACCCCTAACTATGAACTGGCCCTGGCATATTTGGCGCGCGCCGACTCTTTCGATGGCGGTCGGCAGCTTGCCAGCCATTTCTGCGATGCTGCCCGGAATGTCATGTCGTGTGCGTCGCCGACCGGGCTGCAGTGTCTTCCCGCCGCCGGCACCGCGTGGGCGGCCAAGCTTGCGCGGGCCAACTACGTCACCTTGTGCTGCCTTGGGGACGCCACCACGCGCCAGGGAGAATTCTACGAGGCCTTGTGCTTCGCGTTGCAAGAGCAGTTGGCGATCATTTTCCTCATCGAGGATAACGGCTACGGCATTAGCACCCCGACGGCCAAGCTCAACCCCTATGCGATTGGCACGTTGAGCGCGGATCATATGGTCCATGTTGACGGTCGGGATATCGATGCGCTCCGTGCATGCGGCGAGGCCGCGGTGGCAAAGGCCCGCTCGGGTGGCGGCCCGACCGTGATCTGGGCGACCGTCGACCGTCTGCTGTCGCACACGTCCTCCGACGACCATCGCCGCTACCGCACCGCCGCCGATATTGCGGCTATGACCGAGCGTGATCCGATCGTCCGGCTGCGCGACCGGCTCATCGCGGCTGGCGTGTTGGACGAAGAGCAGTGGGCTCGTTGCCTGCGGGCAATCGAGGAAGAGGTGGACCATGACTACCAAGCGGCTTTCAGCAGACCGAGGGCCGACGGCGCATCGGCCAAGCGGCACATATTTGCCGAGGAAGCTTTGCCGAGCGTGTCGTCGGATCTGCCGAAGCAATCGTCATGGACCATGGTGGCTGCGCTGAACCATGCCCTCGAACAGCTGTTGCAGTCCGACGACCGGGTTCTGTTATTCGGCGAAGATATCGAGGATCCCAAGGGCGGCGTCTTTGGCGTGACGAGGGGTCTGTCGAATAGATTTCCCGAACGCGTGCGCAATTCGCCTTTGGCTGAGGCGACGATCGTCGGCGTTGGAGCGGGTCTCGCCGTTGCGGGGTGGAAGCCGATCGTCGAGCTACAGTTCATTGACTTCGTTGGCCCTGCGTTCAATCAGATCGCCAACCAGATCGCCACGCTTCGTTGGCGCAGCAACAACGGCTGGTCCTGTCCGATGGTCATCATGGCGCCGTGCGGAGCCTACCTTCCGTGCGGCGGTCCCTGGCACAGCCAAACCAATGAAGGTTGGTTCGCGCACATGCCGGGTTTGCGGCTCGTCGTTCCGAGCAAGCCCGCCGATGCGGCAGCACTGCTGCGTGCAGCCGTGCAGGGGCACGATCCCGTTCTCATGTTGCTGCCAAAACACCTGTTTCGCGAGCCGTTCCTCTTCTTCGATAATTCCCAAGCAGGCATTGGCGAGATGTGTATCAGGAATGACGGCACCGACGCGACGATCGTCGCTTGGGGGAATTGCGTGCCGTTGGCGCTCGAGGCGGCGACAAGGCTGCATCAAGAGGATGGCTTGTTGATTGAAGTCATCGACCTGCGATCCCTCGCGCCCTGCGACTGGGACGGCATCTTCCAGTCGATCCGCAAGACTGGTCGCTTGGTCGTAGTTCAGGAGGACAGCCGCACGTGCAGCTTTGGTCAAAGCATCATTGCGGAAGTGAGTAATGATGTGGAGACATGGCGGCGGCTCCGCGGGCCGCCCCAATTGGTGTCGCGAGACGACGTCCACGTCGGTTTCAGCGTGCATCTCGAAAACGCCGTGTTGCCGCACGTGGAAGATGTTTGCGCTGCGGTGAGACGGACAATGGAGACGTGCTGTGAAGGAAATTCCGATCATGATTCCGCAGCTCGGCGAGGGCCTCCGGGAAGTGTTGGTGCTCAAGATTTTCAAAGGTGAGGGCAGCAGGGTTGAACGCGACGAGCCGCTGGCGGAGATCGAAACCGACAAAGCCACTGTTGAGATCGAATCTCCCGTGGCCGGCGTCGTGGGCCGGTGGCACGTCTCCGATGGCCAGATCGCGGAGGTCGGAACGATAATGACGTCGATCTTGACCGAACTTCAGGCGGGTGCCCTCACACGCGTCCCTTAGGCGGAGAAAGGAGCCGATCGCATCGACCCATGCGTCGCGTACGACGAAAGGTCGACTTCGCCAACGAGACGAGTATTCGAGGTCGAGGCGGAATGAGCGCAGGCCGATTAGTCATCATGCATCCCCGCGACCCCTGTTTCGAGGAGGTCGTGCGGGAATGTTTCCATCTCCAGGGAGCGATGACCGCGCTCGATGCGACGCTGACGGTGGTAACGCCTGGGCGTTGTGAAATCGCGCTGCCGTTCTCCCAGAGGGTGACCCAGCAGTACGGGCTGTTTCATGGCGGCATCATCTCCGCTCTGGCCGATTGCGCCGGAGGTTGCGCTGCCCTCAGTCTGGCGCCCGCCGACACCAAGGTCTTGACGGTTGAATACAAGGTCAATTTCCTCGCCCCCGCGAGGGGCGACACCATCGTGGCGACCGGTCGAGTTCTCAAGAGCGGTCGAACATTGTCCGTATGCCAACTTGATGTCGATGTCATTGCCAATGGTGTGGCGACGCCCTGCGCGGTCGGCCAGCAGACGATCATGTCGATATCAAGCCGCAGCGCCTAAAGCGGTTCCCACCGTCTGGCGGCTGGAACGGGAGTTGACGGCAAAAAGCCTAATGATCGTGTGCAACGATCCAGTGTCCCACGTAACGCGAATTCGTTGATTTTGCTGGCTCGGGGCAGCCCGCCCCGGGAAGCCCTGGGCACGGACGCGCGGCTCAACGTGCACATAGGCGCGCATAGCGGCTACGAGCGCTTCGTAACGAGTTTCAGGGCGTTCCACACGGCGTTGAGACGGGCTCTGGCGCGCTCTTTCCTGCTTGGCAACGGCGGCAGCCCGCCGGACTTGGCGGCAGGCATCGCACTCGCAAGTGCTCGAGGGATGTCCTGCACATCCTCATTGCGCGAGAGCTTGTCTAGGCGGGCGATGACAAGGTTCGTCTCCAGGAACCAGTTTCCCGTCCGGGCGGCTTCCAATTTGTCGTTGGTCAGGATTTCGAACGGCAGATGAAAGCACCGGTAGAGCTCGTCCTGCCATTGCTCCGCGAGACTGCCGGGGCATACGACGAGGCACCGATGCAGGTCACCGCGCGCGATCAACTCCTTGATCAGGAGTCCCGCCATGATGGTCTCGCCGGTAGAAAGCGCAGCGGCTGGCGCGGCAGCATTTATTCGTAGACGGCGGTAATTTGATGCGGTAGCGGCTCGACCAGAGACGTGTGCACGGCCAGGACCGGGTCAAACAGATGCGCCAGCCGGATGCGCTGTGCCTCGGAAACTAGCCGTGAAGGTGGAGCCAGCCGATGGCCCTACTGCACCCGGCGTCACCTTCCTGGGTGCAGCACCGGCGTTCTTCCCATGCTCTTCCCAATGGTCACTTGCTGGGAAGATCGGCTCAAGTTTTTTGTTGCTAAGTTGCTGATTTGATTGGTGGGCGCACAAGGACTCGAACCTTGGACCCGCTGATTAAGAGTCAGCCGCTCTAGATTCAGGAGATGCGAGCAAGGCCTTCGATCTTTCTTCGGCCGGCGTGGTGTCCGGCCGCATCTGTCACCCCAGTAAA
>Ga0126382_10000130_pt1 | contig 26446 bp, 23 predicted proteins | sample PanSoiMetPlot_30_FD_92548 | JGI IMG/M metagenome (GOLD analysis project Ga0126382, IMG submission 92548) | Tropical forest soil microbial communities from Panama - MetaG Plot_30 | ecosystem: Environmental > Terrestrial > Soil > Tropical forest > Bulk soil | place: Panama | collected 2016-02-17
CATCCATCCAAAGGGCAGGCATTTCAGGACATCCTCTATCTTGAAAACGATGTGCCTTTCGGCAAGCTGCTCCGCAACATGCATCGGTGGGCTGCGCACCTGATGGTCATCACCACCTGGCTGCACATGCTTAGAGTAGTGCTGACCGGATCTTACAAGACTCCCCGTGAGTTCAACTGGTCGGTCGGAGTGGTCTTGCTGGTGCTCACTCTGCTGCTGAGCTTTACCGGTTATCTTTTGCCGGACGATCAGCTCGGCTTTTGGGCGGTAACCGTTGGAACGAACATGGCTCGCGCGACTCCAGGATTGGGACACGAAGGACCATTCGGTCCACAGCTCGGGATGTCGCCATACAATGATGTGAGGTTTGCGCTTCTGGGCGGATCAATCGTCGATGCGAATGCGCTGCTGAGGAGTTACATCTGGCACTGCATCGCGATTCCCACGATTGTCAGTGTGTTGCTTGCGATTCATTTCTGGCGCGTACGGAAGGATGGCGGAATATCGGGTCCGGCGCCGGTTCAGCTCGAATCGGAAATGCGCGCACCAGGCGCAAGAGCGGTTAAGAAACAGGTGGCATAAACGTTTAACGTTGAACGTTCGACGTTCAACGCTCCCGGAGGGGAATATGGATTGGGCACAACTTTGGACGATCGCTTCGGCGCCTGACAACGTGCCAATTGTGGCGATGTTGTTTCTCGTTCCGTTCTTTTTGTGGTTGGGTCTAAGGCAGGCGCGAGCAAACGATCAATTAGTCGATCAGCTTGAATCCGATCCCAAACTGGCCAAGACGCACCATCGAAAAACGTGGCCGTGGAAGCCTCACTGGTCGCGCGAGCTGCACGTGTGGCCTTATCTCCTGCGGATCGAGTTTCTGGCAGTACTTATTGTTACTGTTATCCTGTTCGTCTGGTCGATTACTCTTAACGCGCCTCTTGAAGAACCGTCTAATCCCAACCTGACTATGAACCCCTCCAAAGCGCCTTGGTATTTTCTCGGCCTTCAGGAAATGCTGGTTTATTTCGATCCGTGGATCGCCGGGGTGGTAATGCCGAGTCTCATCATTGTGGGGTTGATGGCGTTTCCGTACGTCGACTCGAACCCGCTGGGAGCAGGCTACTACACGTGGAGGCAGCGCAAGGTGGCGGTGGGGGCCTTCCTTTGGGGATTCATAATGTGGATCGCGCTGATATTCATCGGCACGTTCATACGAGGTCCGGGTTGGGTTTGGTTCTGGCCGGGTCAGACCTGGGACCACAACGTGCAGCTTTATGAGATCAATCGCGACCTTCCAGATATCTTCGGTATCACCGGTCAACCGTGGAAGGGGATATTCGGGTTGCTAGTCGTTGGAGCGTTTTATCTGATTGCGGGCCTTTTGATCCACATCGTGATCACGTGGACCAAGTTTGAGAAGAAAATCTTTGAGCGAACGACATTGCTGCAGTATTCGGTGTTCCAGTTTTTTGCGATAACAGTGCTGGTCAGCATGCCAGTAAAGCTTTTGATCAGGCAAGTATTTCGAATCAAGTACGTGATGGTAACTCCGTGGTTCAATATTTGAATAGGTCCTATTTGAATAGGTCCTATATGACTTATAGGTCCTATAGCGTCACGAATCACGCATAACGAATCACTCCCGAGGATCTCGATGGCAGACACTACTCAAAGCGAGCAGCTAGAGAAGAGGGCACCGGATGCGCCGGAACCCGACCCGATTGCCGACCGTTCGATGAGCGGACCGCTCCTGATCTCGTCGTTGTTGTTGATGGTGACGTTGATCTGGTCCCTCTACGACGAGGTAGTCGGGCAGCGACCCTGGAAGGGCTACCAGAGGGACTTCGTCTCGAAGTACGGTGACTACCTCGAAACGGCCAAAAAGCGACAGGGAAGATCTGAAAAGGAAGTTCAAGAGACTCCTGAATACCAGGAGCTGAACCGGTCATACACCGACGCTGCAGAGGCTGCGAAAGAAAAAACTGATCCAATCGACGCGAAGGTCAGGGCAATAGATAAAAAGATTGATGCCGTCACGCCTCCGTTCCAGGATGCTCGCTCCTGGATCGTTGCAAAAACTTATCAGCTTGAGGTAACCGAAAGCGAATCAGGAAAGAACAGCATACGAAACGCAATCGAAAAGAAACGACAGGAAAAAATCGACTTTAAAATGCCCAATGACGCAGGTCAGGAAGAAAGTAAGTCGATGACCTTCGTCGATCTCGAGAGTCTTTATAACGGCTTGAGAGACGAAAAGGCCCGCCTTCTTGCCGATCGCGTCAAGATCACTCAGCCGCGAGATGCCGCTCAAAAGAAACGCGACGAGTACATGCAAGACCATCTCGGTGGTCTGACCGCTGATCAGGTCGCCGGGCTCCAGAAGAAAGTCGAGGACTTCGAGTTTAAGATCAAACAAATCAATGTAGGCGGCGTGGTCATCGACCGCTGTGAATCGTGTCACCTTGGAGTGCGTGAACCCATCAAGTTGACGCGCAAGGAAATGGGATGGACTGGAGGCGAGGACGAGTCCGAAGACGCAGAAGCGACTGCGTTTGTCTCTCATCCTGATAAAGAATTGTTTAAGACACACGATCCGGATCGGTTTGGCTGCTCGACGTGTCACGGCGGCAACGGGCGCGGCACAACTTCCGTAGAAAAAGCGCACGGCAGGTACGAGCACTGGCTGTGGCCGCTCTACTACAAAGAAAACGTCCAGGCCGGGTGCAATCAATGTCATAACCGCGATCGCGTTCTGCAGGGCGCCGATGTGCTGAATCGCGGCAAAAACCTGTTCCAGGTTCGCGGTTGTGCCGGCTGCCATCGTTACGAGGCTTTCGATCGCGAAGCGGATGCGCTAAGCAATGCCCGTCAGAGCATCAAGACCCTCGAACTCGATAGAGACGATCGCAGGCGTGAGATAAACCAGACCAACGCTGCTGCCGACGCTGCTGAAAGCGACGAAGAGGCAACAAAACTTCGCAAAAAGGCCGAAGCTCTGCGGCAGATGATCTCTCAAGTCGATGCGCGTATCGATGAATTCGATATTCAATCGAAATACCTGATGCAGGATGTCAAGAAGATTGGCCCGAATCTGAAAGAGATCAAAGCCAAGCTACGAAAAGACTGGATACCAGTGTGGCTTGCTGATCCGCAGGCTTTCAGACCGGGAACCAAGATGCCGACCTTCCGGCTGGATGATGATGAGCTCAAGGCCGTATCAGCATTTCTCTGGCAATCGGCGGTTGATGTAAAACTCCCGACGCAGCCACAGGGTGATGCCGCTCACGGCAAGGAATTGTTCAAGACTCTCGGCTGCCTGGGATGCCACTCGATAAACGGATCGGCCATCGACATGGGCAGCGGGATCATCGGCGGCGACTTTGCCGCGAACCTTTCGCGCGTGGGCGAAAAGAACAACTATGATTACGTTGTCCGTTGGGTGCACAACCCGCGGCAGCGGCTCGCTCCTTACTCTCCATCACTGAAGCGCGATCTGACACCGGCTGATTACAAGGCCAAGAATCTGCCGTTTGTGTTCGACGATGATCACTCGAAGAGCCCGGTCGATGGGCGCGAGCTGCAGATCCAGAACATGACGGTAATGCCAAACTTCCGGCTGTCGGATCAGGATGCGCGTGACATCGCGACCTTCCTGATGCAGCAAGGGAAACAAGGCGTTCAGTATCCGAATGCGAGCTTTCTCGACGACACCTCGCTCGCGTCGCGCGGGAAACAACTGGTTCAAAGGTACGGTTGCGCGTCGTGTCACGAAATCAAAGGGCTTGAAGATGAACAACGAATCGGCACTGAGCTGACACTTGAAGGAAGCAAGCCTATCGAGCGGCTCGACTTTGCATTGTTACAGCAACCGGCGATGCAAGGAAAAGATCCGATTACCGGTGCTGAGATCGGCCGTAAGGACCGCGAATCCTGGTACGACCACAAGGGATTCTTTGAAAACAAGCTGCGAAGCCCTGGGATCTACGACCGAGGGAAGGTTAAGGCTCCAGACGAGCGCCTGCGAATGCCGAACATCTACTTGCCGGAAAGCGATGTTACAGCTCTAACAACTTTCCTTTTGGGAAGCGTCGAGGCGAATGTTCCTGAATCCATAAAATTCAATCCGAGCGGCGGGAAAAAGGCGGTACAGGACGGCTGGTGGATAGTGCAGAAGTACAACTGCATGGGTTGCCATAACGTTCTTGTCGGGCAGGATTCGATTTTGATGGGTCTGCCGATGTACCAGGGCGCGGATGGAAAGGAGCAATTGCCGCCACGGCTGACCAGCGAAGGTGCAAGGGTCAATCCGGATTGGTTGCTGCGCTTCTTGAAGGATCCCTCGCAGGCGACGCCGGCTGAGCGGGCGGCGCTGATGCAGGCTGTTAGCGGTCATGCACAATCCAGGGCTGCACAATCAGGTGGTGCACAAACAGGGGGTGCACAAACAGGGGGTGCACAAACAGGTGGTGCACAAACAGGGGGTGCACAATCCGGGGGTGATGATTGGACTGAGTCGACGAAATTGCATGAGCAGCCGGGAGTGAATCGCAACGGCGTCCGGCGTTATCTTAAAGCGCGAATGCCGACCTTCAATTTTTCGCCCAATGAGCTCCAGGCACTGGTCAACTTCTTTATGGGTGCGTCAGCTCAAGCGCAGCCGTACATTCCGGACAGGCTCGATCCGCTTGCCACTGATGAGCAGGGGATGGCGCGCGCATTGTTCGGTTCGCCGGCCGCGCCTTGTTTGAAATGTCATATGACGGGTGATCCGGGTCACGATGCAAAAGCTACGGCTCCGAATTTCCTGCTTGCGCCGGAACGCTTAAAGCCGGCATGGACAAGACGATGGCTACTGGATCCGCAATTGATAAGTCCAGGTACTTCGATGCCGTCTGATTTGTTCAAGCGGGATACGTCGCACGATCGTTGGGTATTCAACGGTCCGACGCCTGATTCATTCAAGACTTACGACAAGGATCACGTCGATTTGCTTGTGCGATATATGTTCCAGATTTCGCCTGAAGAGCAAAAGCGGCTGGGGACTGGCGGTGGTGCTTCGGCTCCAGCCCCCGCGGCTCCAAGTACGCCCGAAAAGACGGCGACAACGAATCGAAAGAAGAACGGCTCGGGTCATGGGACCATTGCATCCAATCGAGCGCCTTAAAACCCTGTAAGGGCGTCCCGCCGGGGGCGCCCCTCTCCAGGGATGTCGATAGAGGCAAAAGAGGGGCGCCTACAGAGGGACGTCCGTACTGGTTTACAACCTGGCATAGAATTGAAGTGGGTGTTTAGAATTAATTGTGACGCCTGAGACCTCACAGTTCTGTGAGGAATAATTAGAGGTCACGGAGAAAAAGCAATGTTGAAGAGAATAGGTGTAGCCCTCGCAGTCATTACTATGGTGACTTTCTTAGTTAGTGTCGGCTGCAGAAAGAGAAGCAAAGAAACCGACGAAAAAGGGCCGGATACGGCTTCGGCGAAACCTTTGTACAAAGCAACGGGCAATGAAGGATCTATAACTGGTAAGGTTAGTTACGAAGGAGCAGCGCCTGAGCTTAAGAAGATTGACATGAGCGGGGATGCGAATTGCGCAGCGGCCGGCGGAGACAAAACCGCTGATGACGTTGTCGTTACTGACGGAAAGCTGGCGAATGTCTTTGTCTATCTTAAGGGCGGAGTGACAGACAAGAATCGTTTCGATACGCCGTCAGAGCCAGTGGTTCTGGATCAACAAGGTTGTCGTTATCATCCGCGCGTGTTCGGCATTCAGGTCAACCAGACTTTCAAAGTCACAAATAGCGATAAGACCACGCACAACATACATCCGTCGCCGAAGACGAATCCGGAGTGGAACAGGATGCAGGCCCAGGGCTCGCCTGCTATCGAAGAGAAATTCGGACGGCCCGAGACTCTGATCCCGGTCAAGTGCAACCAGCACCCCTGGATGAAGGCGAACATCGGAGTGCTCAGCCATCCGTTCTTCGCGGTCACCGCGAAGGATGGCACATACACGATTAAGGATGTGCCGCCGGGAACCTACACTCTGGTCTTTTGGCACGAGGTAAAGGGCGAGCAAACGCAACAGGTGACAGTCGGAAATAAAGAAACAAAGACACAGGATATCACCTACAAGGCCGGCGCTACTGCTCGCGCGACTTCTATGGAGATCGGACCGGCGTTGATATTGCCGTAGTGTTGCCGGTATCTATTTGCGGGGAATTACTTGATTGATCTAAAGAATGAGGCCTCCGCTGGACTGAATATTGGTCTCCATCGGATTGCTGTTCTGCTTTCTTGCGCGACAGTAGTCTTGCTGGTAGCCGGAGCCCTTGTCACAAGCAACGAAGCCGGAGACTCGGTGCCGGATTGGCCCGTATCCTTTGGCCGATGGTTGATCAGCTCCAACAATTTCGTTGCTAACGTTCGCTTTGAGTATTCGCATAGAGTGATTGCCGGAATTGTTGGGTTGATCACATTGGTTCTTGCTGGATGGGCTTTCGCCACTGAACGGCGAAGCTGGCTACGGAAGCTCGGGTTGATCGCTTTCGCTGGTGTCCTTGCGCAAGCAGGTATTGGCGGCCTCAGGGTTCTGTTTCCTGAATACAAGGCGTTGATTGCAGTCCTTCATGCACTGGTCGCTCAGAGTTTTTTTGCGATCGTAGTTTCAATAGTCGTCTTCACGTCGCGGAGCTGGTTTGAGCCACGCAAAACCAAACCAGATTCCGAGAGCTGGCCGCTTCGCAGGGTGGCGTCGGCTACAGTTGGCGCCGTGTTGATCCAGCTTGTGCTTGGCGCGGGTTTTCGACACCAGGCGTTCGGAATTGTACCTCACATCGTCGGCGCGGCAGTGGTGACGATTCTGATAGTTTCGATGGTGGTTATTCTGATGCGGCGTCATGGTGAGGACGATTATCTGGCGCGTCCGGGCAAGCTGGTTTTTGGACTGTTGTTTGTGCAGCTTTGTCTTGGCGTTGCGGCGTACGTAGCACGAGTGACCTCGGCGGGCGATCCTCAGCCTCTGGAGCCGATGATCTCACTAACGGTAGCGCACCTGGTCGTAGGAGCCTTGACCCTCGCAACGACAGTTGTAATTGCGCTGAGATGTTATCAGGTGCTCGAGGCTGGGGCCGACAAAGCCGTCGACACTATCAACCCAGGCAAGCTTCATTCATCCGCCAGGGGAGCGGCTGTCTAAGGATTATGGAATCATTTGTGGGACAAATCGCGCTACCCGACCGCTCCAGGTTATCGCTCAACGAGAAGCTCTCAGCATATGCCGAGCTGACGAAACCGCGGATAACTTTCCTGGTTGTGCTCACTGCTGTCGCTGGTTTCTGTATGGGCTCGAATTCCGGAATCGACTTTCTGCGGCTGATCAACATGACGATCGGGATCGGCTTGTTGTCGTCGGGGCTGTCAACTCTCAATCAGTATATGGAGCGAGAGCTTGATAGATTAATGAGGCGTACGAAGGCAAGACCGCTTCCGACGGGGAAGCTTCGTCCGGTGGAAGCAGCGGCTTTTGGGGTTGTGCTATCAATCATCGCGACGTTCTATCTTGCGGTGTTTATCAATCAGTTGTCCGCTTTGTTAGGCATAATAACCTTCGCTACTTATCTGTTTGTTTATACTCCGTTGAAGGTCAAGACAACTTTGTCTACGGTGCTCGGGGCATTTCCCGGCGCGATGCCGCCGTTGATCGGGTGGGTAGCCGCCACCGGAGTAGTAACACTCGAGGCGTGGATTTTATTTGCGATTTTGTTTCTCTGGCAGTTTCCACATTTCCTGGCAATCGCGTGGATGTATCGCGATGACTACGCGAGGGCCGGAATCAAGATGCTTCCGGTCGTGGAACCTGACGGCAAGGTAACGGCTCAGCAAATCATCAGCTACACTCTGTTGTTAATTCCGGTGAGTTTGCTGCCGGTTGTTATTGGGCTAGCCGGTTCGATTTATCTTGTTGGCGCGGTGGTGCTAGGCTCGGGCTTCTTGTATTTCAGTGCGCGCGCGGCCCTTGTTCGTACCGCCTGGCAAGCACGCAAGTTGTTGCTGGCCTCGGTAATTTATCTGCCAATACTTTTTGGACTGATGGTTCTGAATAGATAGGACAAAATAGGTCCTATATGTCCTATAGGTCCTATTCTTTGAGGAAATCATGGGAAAACTCACAGGCGCGCTGATGTTCGTCGTGGCAATCGGCTCAGTGCTGTTGTTCATCGGGCAACCGCTGTTGTTCGGGTCAAGGCTTTGGTGGTTTCCAGAAGGTATTTCGCAGCACGCCGCGGCGATTGATGCACAGTTTTTACGCACGCTGGTCGTCGTGGGTATCAGCTTCACCGCTGCTCAATTCGCGCTCGGTTACGCGGTCATTCGTTTTGGAAGAAAGGGCTCGGAGCGGGCGGTATACACCCACGGCAGCAACAAGCTTGAAGTGACCTGGACGATGATCACCGCTGCGGTATTCGTGATCCTTGCAATACTAGGGCAAAGAGTCTGGGCGAACTTGCATCTCAATGCGGCCCCACCTGACTCAACGCACATCGAGGTGGTCGCCCAGCAGTTTCAATGGAATTTTCACTACGCGGGCCCGGATGGCGCCTTTGGTCGGACCGAATCCAAATTTATAGACGATTCGGCGCTCAATTTTATTGGACTGGACCCGAATGACTCCAACGGCAAAGATGATGCCCAGACGACCTCGATGGTTATCCCAAAGGATCGTCCAGTCGAATTGACGCTGAAATCAAAGGACGTGATCCATAGCTTCTTTGTTCCGGCATTGAGGTTCAAACAGGATACGGTGCCTGGATTGGCAATCAAGGTGCACTTCACCGCAACGAAAGAAGGGAAGTACGAAATCCCCTGTGCGGAATTGTGTGGAAACCTTCACCACAATATGAGGAGCACCCTTGTTGTAATTCCGGCAGACGAATATGACCGGCTGGTTTCGATGCCGGCGGAGAAGTTCAAAGAACAACTGGGCGAGTTGATGGCGCGTTACCAGTTCTAGACAGGAGGCAGAAGATGGCAGACGTGGTTCATCCGATTCATGGAGAAGTTCATCGGCATCCCGCGCCAACAAGTTTCATCCGCAAATATATTTTCAGCACGGACCACAAAGTCATTGGAACCCAGTACTGGTTTCTCGCTCTGTTTTCGGTGTTCGTGGGAATGGGTCTATCGTTGCTGATGCGGCTGCAGCTTGGTTGGCCCGGACAGGAATGGGGATTCCTCAAGACGCTGTTTCCCACCGCCGCCGAAAATGGAACGATCTCCGGCGAATTCTATCTTTCATTGCTCACGATGCACGGCACCGTCATGGTGTTTTTCGTACTGACGACAGCGCCTCAGGGAGGCTTCGGCAATTATTTTCTTCCGATTCAGATTGGCGCCGCTGACATGGCTTTCCCGGTTCTGAACATGATGTCGTTCTGGATTACGTTCATGGCGCTGGTCGTATTGATGTCTGCATTCTTTGCTGATTCGATCGCACACTTTCTGAACGATTACTTTTTCGATGTTGCCGCGGCTGGTAACGTCATTGGCCCTATCGGGGGTTGGACCGGGTATGCACCGTTGAGCGCGCTGGGCGAAAGGGCCGGTCCTGGGCAAGGTATGGGGGTTATCCTCTGGGTGACCAGCATCGCGTTATTTTGCATTGCGTCGTTGCTGGGCGCTCTGAATTTCATCACCACAATGCTCAATATGCGAGCCAAGGGTATGTCGCTGATGCGGCTACCGCTTACTTGTTGGGCATGGTTTACGACCGCAGTACTGGCCTTGCTTTCGTTCCCTGTGCTTCTGGCGGCAGGTATCTTATTGATTCTCGATCACACCGCGGACACCAGCTTCTTTATCCCAGGCGGCGAGTATGTCAACGGTAAGCTGGTCACCGAACACGCCGGCGGGTCGCCGATAATGTGGCAGCACCTGTTCTGGTTTTTCGGACACCCGGAAGTGTACATCGCGATTCTGCCGGGCATGGGTTTGACCTCGCACATCCTTTCGACTTTTGCGAGGAAGCCGGTCTTCGGCTACCGCGCGATGGTGTACGCCATATTCGCGATCGGCTTGCTTGGATTCTTCGTGTGGGGCCATCACATGTTCATCAGCGGCATGAGCCCCTATTCGGCCATCGCGTTTTCGTTGGTTACTCTCACCATCGGAGTGCCTTCAGCCATTAAGACATTCAACTGGCTCGGCACGTTGTGGGGCGGGCAAATCCGTTTCACTACTCCAATGCTGTTTGCGATCGGGTTCGTCTCGCTGTTTGTGTCGGGCGGGATAACCGGCTTGTTCCTTGGACAAACGTCGATCGACATTCCGCTGCACGACACTTATTTTGTGGTCGGACACTTTCACCTGATCATGGGCGTGGCGGCGATATTCGGGATGTTTGCGGGAACGTACTTCTGGTTTCCCAAGATGTTCGGGAAAATGATGAATGAAGGGCTCGGAAAGCTCCACTTCCTACTCACATTCATCGGAGTGAACGCGATATTCATTCCTATGCACATCATGGGAATGGCGGGACAGACCAGGCGTTACGCTTCCCACTGGAATCCCGCGACCGGCGAAGGGCTGCACTACCTGAGTAACATGGTGCCGCTCACCAGGTTCGTTTCAATTGCGGCATTCGTGACGATTGCCGCGCAGCTGATTTTTCTGGTGAACCTTGTTTGGAGCTGGATAAAAGGAAAGAAGGCTACGGAGAATCCGTGGGAAGCGACGAGTCTCGAGTGGACAATCCCGTCGCCGCCGCCGCATGACAATTTCGCGGGGATCGAGCCGGAAGTCCACCGCGGCCCATACGAGTACAGTGTTCCGGGCGCGTCGAAAGACTTCCTGATGCAGACTGACGCAGAAGGTCCGGTGATCGAACACGGACACTAGGAATTTTCGATTTAAGATTGCCGATTTAGGATTGCGGACTCTTGCCAGTGTAGTCGAAACAATTCGGCGAATGAAGTAGAGCAGCATGTCGACAACAGTAACTAGGGACGCCGGGGTCAAGCCCGGTATTGGGGCAGGCGGTGGACAAAAGGATCCTGGGGGTTCGGATCCGTTCGAACCGCCGCAGGGTGATTCAAAAGACTGGCCGCCGGGGTTCAGTCGGGAAGACGCGATTGAACCGGAGAAATACCGCATCGGGATGTGGGTCGGACTCGCAAGCATCCTGATGCTGTTCATCGCGCTCACCAGCGCCTACATTGTACGAGGCGTACCGGCGCTCAGTGGTGGAGATAGCGATTGGATACCGCTCGCAATGCCGCGGATTTTGTGGGTCAACACTGCGGTGTTGTTGCTGAGCAGTGTCAGTATCGAATTAGCCCGACGCGCGCTTAAGAAGAATGAGTACGATCGATTCAAAGGCTGGATCAGCCTGACGACATTATTTGGCGCGTCATTTCTCGTTGGGCAGTTGATTGCCTGGCGACAACTGGCAGCACAAGGGGTGTTCATCAATAGTCACCCGCACAGCTCTTTCTTTTACCTGCTGACGAGCTTGCACGGGGTGCATTTGCTGGGCGGGGTCATCGCACTCGCGTATGTGACGGTTGCGGCGCTTCGGATGCGCATCGGTTTCAAGCGGCGTACCGCGGTGGATGTAACAAGCATCTACTGGCACTTCATGGATGGGTTGTGGATTTATCTTTTTGGGCTCCTGTTCTTTTTTCGATGAGACCTTATAAGCGGAGGCAAATAGATGGCGGAAGCTAGAGCAGAAAGTTTGGCGGCGGCCGACTGGGGCGGAGGGGTCCTTCCATATCACATTGGCCACCGGAAGCTGGGAATGTGGCTCTTCATAATGTCGGATAGCCTGACGTTTGGCGCGTTGCTTGTTGCTTACAGCTATGCGCGAGCTGCGAGCATCGCCTGGCCGACGCCGTTTCCATTCAGTCCGAGCATTGTATTCTCGACCACAATGACACTTGTGCTTCTGTCGAGCTCACTGACAATGGTCTTCGCTGTCTCGGCCTCCAAGAAGGGTAAGAGAGGGACAGCCCGCAAGTGGATTCTTGCGACGATGGTGCTTGGACTGACGTTCATCGTGCTGCACCTTATGGAATGGAATCACTTGATTGGTGAAGGTCTCTCTCCATTCAAACTGCCGGCGGAGTGGACTAAGGAAGGAGCCTGGCCAGGTGCATCGCCGTTGTTTGGCTCGACCTTCTTTGGCATAACCGGTCTCCATATGTTTCACGTGTTCACCGGTGTTATTTACCTGGGTGTTGTTGCCGCGCGAATAAAGAAATTAAACGACGACGTCGAGGTGGCCGGGTTGTACTGGCACTTCGTCGACCTGGTATGGATGTTTGTATTCCCGCTGATTTATCTGCTGTCTGTTGATTATCACGGTGTGATCAAATGATTTCGCGAGGACGCTGATGGTGGAAGAGAAGAAAGAAATAAAAACGCTGAATCTGATCCTTCTGGCGCTGGCGGGAGTGGCGGTGCTGGTGGTTGTGTGGAACGTGGCGTCGGATACATTCAGGGCCGGAACAGACGACCTGTTTCTGGTACTCGTAGGGCTGATGCTGGCGTTGCTATTCGCAGTGCCGGCTCTGCTATGGGCCAAAGGGAACGGGCTGTTAAAAAATCCGTTTGCGGATGAGCCGCTGCCTGCGGAAGGACCATCGGAGCACGCGGATGCGCATCACGAGGAGCACGGCGGGAGCAATAGACAGAACGTAATGGTCTGGGGAGGGTTGCTTGCGCTTACCGCGTTTGAGGTGTTCCTTGCGTATATTCAAATAAATCCTGTGCTAATGTTGATCATCCTGATGGGAGCCTCAATAATAAAAGCGGCTCTCATTGTGGCGTATTTCATGCACTTGAAATTCGAACGACTGAGTTTGATACTGACAATTGTGCCGACGATAGTCGTGCTGCTTTGTTTATTCGCGATCCTGTTCCCGGACAGCTTCAGGCTTCACAAAATGAGGCCAGCCGAAACAATTCAGCAAGTCGAGCACGAAGGGTAAGCATTGATATTATGAGAGTCGCGCGCACAATGTTGATTTTTGGCGCCGTGGTCGCACTTATGTTAGCAGCGGCGGACCAGTCCTTTGCTCAGTGCGCGATGTGTAAGGCCGCAATCGAGAGTTCAACCGACGTGGCTGCGGCAAGCAAGGGGTTGAATCTTGCAGCCTTGGTTTTGCTGATTCCGCCCGTCACGATCTTTGCCGGCCTGTTTGGTGTGTTCTATCGCTACCGGAATGTTCAAGGGCGCGAAAGGATCGAACGTCATAAGTGACAAGTGATGAGTGACGAGTGATTCGTTTGCGGGCTGTTGAGGGCTCTCATCCTTATCACTCGTCACTTGTCACTCATCACTTAATTATTTCTAACGGGCGCCCACGCGTGGCGCCCGTTACAGTCTATATGGACAATTATGACGGCTAGCTTCTTACCAACGTTCAACGCCATCTTGAACGCGACAACCGGAATCCTGATCGTAACCGGCTTCATAATGATCCGACGGAAGCGCATCGCCGCTCATCGCGCGTGTATGATCGGCGCAGTTATCACCTCGAGTTTATTCTTGATCTCTTACGTTGTGTACCACGTCGGATTTGGTGCGGGCGTCACGCGATTCACCGGCACGGGCTGGGCCCGTACTGCGTACCATACTATTCTGATCTCGCATACCGCTCTGGCAGTGACAGTTGTACCTTTCGTAATAATCACTCTGAAACGGGGTCTCGGCGGTGCATTTCCTCGACATCGCGCGATCGCGAAATGGACTTTTCCGATGTGGCTGTATGTATCAGTAACCGGTGTGATTGTCTACCTGATGCTTTATCACCTCTACCCCAGCCGCTAGCCAAACGTCGTTTATGCTTCAAGCAGAATCAAAGGAACGGCCGACGGGCTGGCAGACAGTCGCGGATATTCCCGGGTTCCCATTCGAGGATTACGAACAGCTGAAAGCCGCGGTAGCGATTCGAAGCTTTAATATCGGAGTCAACTCTCTTGCAGCAGCGGAGTGGTCAGAGAGGCTTAATACCCGATTCAAACGTGGCATTGTGGCTGCGCTGTCATTGCTTCTGATGCTTGCGGCGGTTGCTTCGATTGTCGCGACGTTCCTGACCGGCGAGTATTGGTTGCTGGCGGCGGCTCCGATTCAGGCGGTCGCGTTTTATCTCTCGCATCCTGCCTCGCCGCTGCACAAGTGGGTGACCATTGGCGGGGCAGTGTCGGTGGCAGTGTTCCTCAATCTCCTTTTGAATGGGCTGCCCATTGCCGCGGCGCTGGTTGCGTATGCCGGACTAACGTTTGCAGCAGTGCGGGCTGCGGGATACATAGCGAACTCCGGGTTTCGTAAGGCTCTGCTGTCGGATGAGGAGATGTTTTTGAATTCTTATCGTAAGGGGGTGTGTACTCTGAGGAACAATCGAACAAAGGTTGTTTATTTGGGAAGTTGATTCGGCGACATTCGCGATCTAACTTATCAAATCCCAGCCTCAGCGGGATTAGGGACTTGCTGTCGAACACTTCCGATTCTGTATGTTTTAGGTGACAATTCACTCGTGAACGAAGATCCAATTCAAAATGGCGACGATGTTCTTGCTCCGCCAGCCAAACGTCCAAGCCGCAAATATCCGTGGGCGATTCTCGTCGTTATCGTTCTATTTGTAGTTATACCGTTTATTTCCTGGTACGGGACCTGGTTTGGCAGGCCGCTTTCTGACGCCAAGATGACTGAGTACCTTCACGATCAAAATAAGCCCCGCAATGTTCAACACGCGCTCGCTCAGTTGGGAAATCGAATCATCGATCGAGACCAATCAGTCCAGAAGTTCTACGCCGACGTAATAGCCGCATCCAAAAATCAACAACCCGAGGTTCGAATGACCGCGGCGTGGGTAATGGGACAGGATAACTCAAACGAAGACTTCCATTTGGCGCTGCGTCCATTGCTCGAAGACGAAAACGCCGGCGTTCGTCACAATGCCGCCCTCGAGTTGGTTCGTTTCGGGGATTCATCGGGACGTCCCGAACTGGTTGCTATGCTGAATCCTTATGTCGTTCGAGCCGGCGCTTCGGGAACAGTTGAATTCATCGTCAAGGAACCAGCGACACCGGTTGCAGCGAATGCTCCGGTTGCCCGCGTCAAACAGGACGATGGGAACACAATCGAGATCCGCACTCCGGAAGCGGCGCGCCTGGAAACTTTAATGGTTGCTAACGGTGAGAAGGTTGAGTCGGAGCGGGAGATTATGACGTTATCGCCGTCGACCGAACAGGTTTGGGAAGCGTTACGGGCGCTCTATCTTGTGGGGTTGCCGGAGGACATCCCGTACGTGCAGCGGTATGCACGACCCCTTCCGTCTGTTCCGGATAAGATTCAAAAGCAAGCGACTTTTACAGTTGAAGCGATTCGTGAGCGCGCTTCTCAGTCGCACTAAGGATTGAGTGTAAACCCTGTCCGAGCTTCCCACTCGCTGACATCCATCATTTCGATCGCATCCCAGGGACAACCCTCAAGGAAGGTGCCGTCGGGGCCCTTGCTCGTACAAAGCTTGCATCCAATGCACAGATTGGGATCGACTTCGATGCGCCCGTTTGGGTAGTAATCCTGATCCGGAACCCAGAACATACAGGCGTCCACCGGGCAGTATTCAACACAAGCGGGAGAACCCGCGCACCCGGTACAGTTGTCAAGAATCACCGCGAGGATCTTCGGTTTCTTTTTCCTGAGGTCGGGCCGGCCGTGCGACATCGGCTCCAATTTGACAAACGATCCAATCATCTCCGCAGCTTCAGCCATTGAGTCTCCCAAAAAGTTTATAATTTCTGATTATTGTTTGAATTTAACATAAGAGGGCCAATAGAACCAATGAGTCCCATTATTTTATCTGCCCATTGGCCCGAGCCTTATTCATCAGCGCCGTGACCTCTTGCTTTCGATTGGCGAGGTCCTCCGGGGTGAGCCCGCCGGCGTCGATGTACTTCTGAAGATTTTCAGCGGCTTTCGCGTAGTCCTGCGAGCTCTTATACGCGCCATAAAGCGTCAGACGTACATCCGGCAGGTCTTTCATATCCGGGAACGCGGCCGCCACTTTCAAGGCCTGTTTGCCGTCTTCTATCGCTGCAGGTAACTCGGCTTTCAGGAAGTGATTCATCGAACTGGTCTCCAGCACCAGCGCAAGCCTTCGCTTATCGGGCAATTTCTGGGCAAGACTGAGAGCTTCGTTGAGTTCCTGACGCGCGGAATCCAGATACCCGTTCTTTTCCTGGGCTGCCATCCTTCTGGAGTTGAACTGGACCAGTCGCGTTCTGGTCTTAGCTACCATGTGATGGGCCTCGGCCATCACATTGTTGTTTGCATAGTTCGCGTGACCAAAGATCACGTGAGAAATCGACAAACGCTTCAACCCTGTCGAAAATTTTACTTTCTTTTCGCTTACTTTCCTGAACAGCTCCAGCGCCTTTTCGGCATTGCTGATCGCTTCCTTCTGCTTTTCGATCGAGGGTTGATAAGTGAGTGCGTCAGCCAGCGCCAGGTAAGCCGCCGGGTAACTTGGGTCGTCATTGATGGCGAGTCTCAACTCCCATTCAGCCTGGCGAGGCTTTCCAAGATAATGCAACAGGTCCGCGAGTACGACTCGCGCGAATGCAAAGTCCGGATGTGCCGCGATTACGTCTCGAAGGTCCTTTTCTACCTGATCCAGGTTTGCCACCGCATTGAAGCGTGCTTCAGCCAAAAGCGTTTTGGTTTCAAAATCGCTGGGCCGCAATTGCAGCGCGCGTTGGAAGCTCTTGACTGCCTCCTTGTCCATTCCGAGCGACTGCTCCGCACGGCCGCGATAAACCAGGGCTTCGGCGTAATTGCCGCCCTCTGCCTTTGACTTCGCATCGAACCTGTCATTTGCCTGGTTGAGCTTTTCGATTGCCTTTCGATAGTCCTGTTTGTTGAACAGATCGACACCCTGACGCAGGAGATCTTCGGCTTCTTTTGGCGCCTTCACATCAGGCGGCAAGTAGACGTTCACCTGTTCGCCGGGATCAGTAAGCGTGTCCTCAGCTGATCCGCTTTCGCTGAACGCGAAATTAATAGTAAACGGATAGCTTTTTCCTGCTTCGATTCGGGTCGGCCACTCCCGAATAGTATTAGCCTTCTTGAATACCAACCGGTGCTCTCCCGCAGGCACTCGTATAGACCTGACCACTCCCTTCTGGAGCGTCGCTTCTGGTTTGTCGTCAATAGCAACATCGACTCCATCAATATCAGGCACTCGAATCTTCAATAGCCCGAATGCACCCTTGGCGCCCCTCGATGCGAGGTTGGCGTAGGTTACCACCGACAATGCGAGATAGTTCGCTTCAACCGCGGTAGTGTTCGCAAAAGGGTGTTGCTTATTGTTAGTCATTTTGGGAACGCGATCGTCAAGATACTGGACGACTTCGTCGAAGGTAACTTTGCCGTCTTCGTTTGCGTCCCCAGCGCCGCTCAATGCTTCGACTAGACAGTATGTGAACACACCATGATTGAAGTCATCTTTTTCGTAAGATCTTTCGGTCTGACGAGCAGCAGATATAAATCCGACACCAACCGGGATGCTGTTCATCAGGTCGAGGTATCGCTGATTGGCAACCTGCGAATCATCCACACCGCGCCCGATCAACTGCACGCCGCCGCTGTAGCAGGTATCCGAGAGTACCAGTCCCTTGTTTGCATCAAGCCCAGCGACCGTTTGTCGAAATGTCTCCATTCGCATCGCTGTTCTTTCAGGATCTCGAAGGTCGGTATCGAAGAGAAGAAAATAGGGCACATCTCGGCTTGTGTTGGTCTTTGGATCGGTATAGGGAATTACCGCTCCGTGTGCGGCGATGAAAATCACAAAGAAATCATTCGCCTTGGCCTGTTTCAGTTTTGCCAGCGCCGCCAGGACGTTTGCTTTTGTGGCGTTTTCGTCCTGAAGCGAGAATATGTGATCGTCTTGAAATCCGCCTCCTTCCGGACTCATCAGGAATTCGCGCATAGCTTCGGCATCGTCCGCAGCGTGTTTGAGATTTGAAATGTGATTACCGTCTATGTCCTGATCGCCATATTGGTAACGCGAAACCCCAATGACTACTGCCCATAACCCCACTGGCGCACCACTGCTTGACATCTCGGCGCTGGTGGCTCCGACTTTGATCTTGAGACCACGCTCCTGAGTCTGGAGGGCTCCCGCTCGATCAGCCACCATCAATAGAACCGACAAAAGAAATACCGAAATTGCCAACTGCGATCTATGACGTATGAGCATACTGCTTCTCCGTTGTCTGTTTCTGTGTTGTCGCAGGCCTACGGTTTGACTCGTTTAAGGCTCAGGGTTTCACCCCGGGCGGAGGCACCGGCGTAATCGGGTTATTGCTACTTCCCGAGTTGGACACGACTACTCTATCAGGTTGTTTGACCAGGTAACCAGTATTCCCCGTAGGTTTTGGAACGGTGTGCAATCACCATTAACTCCGATAAAGCTATTCTGAATTGTGCAGCTGCTTCCTTGTTTTTCGATGCCGTTACCCGGGAAGCTATTTATTACCAGGCTTTTCACTGTGACCCCTGAAGCGGATATGGTCAACCCGTTCGCCGCGGCGGGCAAGGTGACGTTGCCGGTCAATTCGACACGAGAGACCCCTCCGTCGATGGTCACCGCCTCGGTAATGTCTGGAAGAGGCTGCATCGTCATGAGGCCGACGGGGATGGACGTAACGCCAGGCCCGAAGTCGATCGTGTCCGGGCCAGGGTTCGAGTTTGCCAGAGTTATGGCATCTCTGAGTGAACCCGGTCCATCATCCATGTTGTTGGTGACAGTGAAAACAGACGATATCGTCATTGCGCTCTTCTTACCGTTGCGCAAGCGATCATGTGCAGAGGTCTTCAAAAGGACGGTGAAAGGAAGAAGAACGAGTGCAATTCCAGGCAAAAGCCAAGCAGGAGCGAAATGCGGTTTCATTTGATTTCCTCACCGCGCACCTGAAGCAAATCGGATGCGCGGTACAAGTTGATTAAGCAGCGCGAAATGAGACAACAATCGAATTGTCTGAGCAGCGATGGGGCCCCGCTGCCCTTACCTGGTCTTCGCAGTGCGAAGATGAGGAACAGCTATGCTGTCGTATGATTTACTATCAGTTGCTTCGCATCGAGAATGCTTGGCAAGATCACGCTCTCATCATTCCTATACAACCCCGGGCTCGTACTGGACTGCGAAAGAATATTCGGGCGTCGGCCAAAAGTAAAGCTAGACGACTCTTTAATCCCATTATCCGAGACCCTGGCTCAAATTGCGATCATCGGATGCTTCGAGCATTATAAAGACCGGTTTCTGATCTCATTACCACGCAGCGAGGAGGGCCTGGATGCCGCGAAAACGTCACACCGAAAGACACTTCACTGCGAGCGAGACTGTGCGTGACATCGTCATCGGAATGTCTGATGGGTTGACTGTGCCATTCGCCCTCGCGGCGGGACTCTCTGGAGCTGTCGATTCAACTACGATCATCGTGACGGCAGGGCTTGCGGAGATCGCCGCCGGCGCAATAGCTATGGGGCTCGGCGGCTACCTCGCCGCTAAGAGCGACGCAGAGCACTATGCCAGAGAAGAGCGGCGCGAGCAGAAGGAAGTTACCGAAATCCCGGAGGAGGAAATGGAGGAGGTGGCTAAGGTTTTTCGGGGCTATGGGCTGACAAATGACCAGGTAGCTCCAGTGGTAAACGCGTTGAGCCAGCGTCCGAAGGCCTGGGTCGATTTCATGATGAGGTTTGAGTTGGGACTGGAGGAGCCCAAGCCGCAGCGCGCCCGAATGAGCGCCTTGACTATCGGTGGCGCCTACACGGCGGGGGGGCTGATTCCGCTTATGCCTTATATGTTCTTGCGAAGCGCTCACGAGGGGCTATTGGTTTCGGTTTTTCTCACATTAGCAGCGCTGTTCGTGTTTGGTTACATAAAGGGTCGCTTCACAACCGCGCGTCCGTTACGTAGCGCGTTGGAAACATCGTTTGTGGGCAGCCTGGCTGCTGGAGCAGCTTTTTTGATTGCGAAGGCGATAGCGTAAGATGTGGTCAGTGGTCGGTAGCCAGTGGTCAGTAGTCAATGGACTACGAACTACTGACCACGGGCTACAAACAGACACTAAAAAAATGACTAAAATCTCTCCAGAATGCGCTGTTGAATTTCGCAATGTCTCGATCAGCTTTGATGAAAAGCGAGGTATCGAAGACGTAAGCTTCTGCCTTAAAAGCAGTCGGATGATCTGCATAACCGGTGCATCAGGATCCGGGAAGTCAGTCCTGCTTCGCATCGCGTCCGGTCTCCTGATACCCGACAGCGGGGAGGTTTTGATTGCCGGCCGGCCCATTCAAGGACTCGATGAGCAGGAGCTATTAGCTGTCAGAGGTGAATGGTTGGGCATCGTATTTCAGGAGCCATCGCTGTTCACCAGTATGACCGTCTACGATAACACTGCTTATCGTTTGCATGAGCACGGATGGCCTCAAGCAGATGTGGAACGCGCGGTCATGGAGATATTGAGATTCGTTGGGCTTGAGGAAGAAGTTGACAAATTGCCCGAAGAGCTATCGGTTGGGATGGGTAGACGGCTCGAGTTTGCACGCGCTTTTGTCGGTTGGCCAAGAATTATCTTGTTTGATGAAGCAACATCGGGGTTGGATCCAATCAACGCGCGGATCATGTTGGATCTCATGATTCGAGCCAGAGACATCCATCAGATCTCGTGTCTATACGTCACTAAGGAGGTTCACGAGATTCCATATCTTGCAAGCCACGCCGCAACCAAGGGTGATACAGGAGAAATCCAAATCCGAAAAATCGAAGATCGTGTCGACGTAGATGAAAAGTTCAGTGTGTTAGTTCTTCAGGATGGCCGCGTTGCGTTTAGAGGCACGTCGGCCGAATTCGAAGCCACTGATCTGCAGGCAGTCACTCGCTTGATACACCCGACTCCGGGAGCCCCAGCAACTGATACGTATATCGCGGACCCATGGAAGTCCAGCAAGAACAGATTTGAAGAGTAAGGCGTAACGTAATTCGAGAATGGCGGACTCGAAGGCGAGATGGCTTTCAGTCTTATTCGGAATTCATTTTGGTCCTGAAGGGAGCCCGATGAATAAAAACATAAATTGGTATCGCCCAGTCCTGGTCTTCATCCTGATGCTTGTTGTTGTAACTGAGCGGCCAACCGCAGCAGTTGCAAGCGGGCTTGAGGACATCTTCGATCGCGTCAAGCACGGATACGCCGACTCGGCAGGGGTGAAGATTCATTATGCAACTCTGGGCCCGACATCCGGTTCTCCCAGCGCTCCGCTCATCGTGATGATTCACGGATTTCCGGACTTCTGGTACTCGTGGCGTCATCAAATGCAGGTGTTGTCGACGAACTTTCAAGTCGTGGCCATCGATCAGCGTGGCTACAATCTAAGCGATAAGCCGAAGGGCAAAGAAAACTATGATATGAGTCTGCTCATTGAGGATGTCCGAGCGGTCGTTAAGCATCTCGGCAGAGACAAAGCGATCATTGTGGGGCACGACTGGGGCGGGCGAGTAGCCTGGGGCTTTGCGATGAAATATCCAGAAATGACCCACCGCTTGATCGTCTGCAACCTGCCGCATCCGCGCGGGGTCGCGTTCGAGAGAGCCCATAACAACGAGCAGAAGATTAATACAGCCTATGCGCAACGTTTTCGTCAGGAAGACGCGGCAAAGAGTTTAACAGCCGAGGGGCTTTCTGCCCGTGTCAAAGATCCGAAGGAGCGGGAACATTACGTAGAGGCTTTCCGTCGCTCTGATTTTGAGGCGATGCTTAACTATTACAAGCAGAACTATCCGGCCCCGCCCTACCTTGAGGACGCTTCTCCGGTAGTCAAGGTTAAGCCGCCGGTGCTGCTTATTCACGGACTGGAGGACAAAGCTCTAATGCACGGTGCGCTGAATCATACCTGGGAATGGCTCGAGCGGGATTTGACGCTTGTAACCGTTCCCGGCGTAGGGCACTTCGTGCAAAATGATGCCGCCGAGTTTGTTTCGGCGATGATGAAAGCGTGGCTCGAAGTCCAGTTGGCAAAGCCTTGAACGGTTTTGTTAAATGGCAAATCGAAGGTGATCGAACTTTTAGGATTTGAATTTATGAAGAGTAGGAGAAGAATATGAAACTCGCCGCCAGGACGTTGTTAGTTCAACTATTGCTTCTGACAGTGGTGTTTGCTCAGGCGCAGAACTCGCAAAAAGAACAACCTCCGGACATCGCCGGTGACTGGACCGGAACATGGTCGACTTACAACCCTGCACAAGGCGCTGTTCCAGCCAAAGAGATCTGTAAGAATCTCAGCTGCAAAGTGGTGAGTAAGGGCGGTGTGTGGGAGGCTACGTTCGAGGGAGACTGTGGGCGCCCCTACAAATACACGATCAAAATGGAGGGTCGACAGATCGGAAAAGTCGTTATGTTTAAAGGTACCACCGATCTTGGCGCAAAAGACGGTGGGGTGTTTGACTGGATCGGACGAGCCACTGAGAAGGAGTTTGTAGGCTTCTTTACAAGTGGGTTTTATACCGGCGTGTTCAGTCTCACCCGAACGAAATGAATGAACGTTAAACGTCGAACGCTAAACGCGATCAGCGTTTGTTCATTCATGCCTTAGCGCAACCATGGGATCTACCTTCGTCGCCCGCCGCGCCGGGACATAGCACGCGATCAACGCCACTGTCGCGAGCACTGCCGATGCAATTGCGAACGTAACCGGATCTGTAGGGCTGACTCCAAACAGCATGCTTTTCAACAATCTCGTCAGCAGCAGCGCCGCCGACAGGCCGATACCAACTCCAATAAAAGCCAGACGCATGCCCTGCCCGAGGATTAGCGTCAAAACATCGACTCCTTGTGCGCCCAACGCCATCCGAACCCCTATCTCATAGGTTCGCGTCGAAACTGCGTATGAGATTACACCGTAGATACCGATAGCCGCCAACACCAAAGCAAGCAACCCGAAGCCGCCCAGAATTGCCGCAGCGATACGCGCCGGGAGCAACGGAAAAGCCAGTTTTTCTACCAATGTGCTATTGGACATCGGAAGATGTGGATCGAGTCGCTGGACCTCGCCCGCTACCGGACCTTTTAGCAGTTGGGGATCGCCTTCGGTACGCACGATCAAACTAGTCGAGCCACTTTCGGATTGCCATAGCGGACGGCTCGCAAACGGTCTGGGATCTTCATTCAATCCCGCATACTTCCCGTCTTGTACGATGCCTACAATTTCATTTGGCGCGGCATCAGGTCTACCCAGACTGAAACGCCTGCCTATCGGATCCTCGCCCGGGAAGAACCGTCGCGCAAATGTCTCATTAACTATTGCGACCCTCGTCGCTTTCTCATTGTCTTGATCAGTGAAGTCGCGTCCAGCAATCAGCCGCGTGGTCATCGCCTGGAAATATCCGGGAGTGACGCGACTAATCATTGCGATTGGCACCCTTGCGTTTCGTTCCAGCCGTTGCCCTTCAATGAAGACCGAAGTTCGTGAAAAATGCAGATCCACCGGCACGCCATCTGCGATCCCGGCAGACTGAACACCGGGGAGCGCGCGGACTCGCTCGAGCAATCGCTTCTGGAATTCCTTTGCCTGGCCGCTCTCATAACCTTGCAATCTCAGATCGAATGCAACTTCGATTGACCTTTGCGGGTCAAACCCCAGATTAATGGTTTGCGCTTTATTGAGTGCGCGTATCATCAACCCGCCAGCCACCAGGAGGATAAGGGACAATGCGACCTGCGCAACAATAAGGCTGCTCTTAAGCCACGACCGGCTGTGGCCGCCAAATGACACCTCTTCTTTTAGGGCTGGCACCAAATCAGTCTTAGTCGCCTGCAACGCCGGCAACAATCCGAAAAGCAGGCCCGTTGCGAGCGAAAGCAAAAACGTAAAGCTGTAGACGCGATAGTCGATGTGAACCTCGAACGCCAGCGGTATGCTCAGAGGAAGCTTGAAAGCAGACGCGAGACTCGCCAGCCAGAAAGCGGGCAGCAGGCCCAATGCACCTCCCGCGAGCGCAAGCAACAAACTCTCATTCAGCAGTTGTCGCACTACCCGGAAGCGACTGGCTCCCAGCGCAAGACGCACTGCGATCTCGCGCCTGCGCTCGGTAGCTCGCGCCATCAATAAATTTGCGAGATTGGTACAAGCCAGCAAGAGCACCAATCCGACGACTGCCATCAACATACCGGCAAACCCAAGCACCGGTCCCCTGAGGGCAACACCGATCAAGCCCGGTGGTGAAAGAACAACCGTTTTTCCTTCATTCACATCCGGAAACTCACGCTCAAGTTGCGCGGCGATAGTGTTGAGACCTGCTTGAGCCTGGCTCATTGATATGCCCGGCTTGAGAAGCCCTTGAACAAAAATGTTGTCGGCTCCTCGATTATTCAGCCAGTTGTTGCCGAGATCGAGTTGCTCCTGCATGGCTAAGGGAAAAAACAGGTCTGGCGCCGAAACGACCTCAGTGCCGTAGAAGCCCTTCGGAGCCACGCCGATCACGGTGTAGTTCCGACCATTCACGATAATACCTTTGCCGATAATGTTCGGGTCCAGGCCGAAACGTTGTTGCCAACACTTGAAACTCATGACCGCAACCGGATGTGAGCCCGGGCTTACGTCGTCCTCGGTTGAAATTACCCGGCCAAGCGAGGCGCCGACTCCTAACAAATCAAAATAATTGCCGGTGATTTCATAACCCCAGACACGCTCGTTTATTCCATCGTGACTGAGGCTTAGCGGAGTAAACCGGTAACCGATCAGCCCGGAGAACGATTCATTTCGATCACGAAAATCTTTGTAGTTTGGATAGGAGAAACTGGGGAATAGATGATTATCGGACATGCTATTTAGCGCTACGAGCCGCTCCGAGTTTTGAACAGGCAAGGGACGAAGCAGGACTGTATTGATCAGGCTAAAGATGGCTGTATTAGCGCCGGTTCCGAGTGCGAGGGACAGCACTGCAATAGCGGTGAATCCTTTTTTCTTCATCAACATTCGCACGCCGTAACGCATGTCTTGAAACATTTTTCCCCCTTCGCATGTCCTGATGGTGTTCTTGTTGTTTGTACTCCGATGTGCCGTAGACTGTCTAGTCTGCAGATAGGGCTTATAGATTCTGTTTTCTAGGTTTGGTTAACGTTTTCTTCTGCGTAATCTGCGTCATCTGCAGATGAACCAGCAGTCAGAGTCTAGACGTATTTTGGGAGGGGACTTATCCGCAGATTACGCAGAAAAAGAACAAGAGAAAATGAAAAGGCGAGAAACCACAAACCACGAACTATAACCACATCCGCAGACTGGACAGTCTACGATACGACTACTCATACCGTAACGCGATCATTGGATCGACTTTGGTTGCCCTTCTCGCAGGAAAATAGCATGCGAGCAGCGCAACAATCATCAGCAGCAACCCAAGCGTAATAAACGTCGCCGGGTCCGTAGCGGTAATACCGAATAGCAAGCTCTTCATCAGCCTTGTCAGCGCGAAAGCCGAAACAAGACCGACCGCAAGTCCAATCAAAGCCGGCCTCATTCCTTGCCGCATCATCAATCGCAACACATCGTTTTCGTTAGCTCCTACTGCGATCCGAATTCCGATCTCGTGTGTTCTCTGGGTGACTGTGTAGGATGTAACACCGTAAATACCTGCAGCTGATAACAGCAATGCGAGACCTCCGAACATCACGAGCAGAGTAAGATTGAAGCGCTGTTGAGTAACAGATTCGCTGACTACGTTCTGTAGAGTCCGAACTTCGGTTATAGGCTGAGCTCGATCGATATCCTGAACCGCGTCGCGGATGGAGGCCGCCAGACCGCCCGGTTCAATTTGCGTGCGCACTACAAAGAACATCTCCGAAAAGGAATCCTGTTGCGAAGAAAAATAGACCTCAGGTGGCGGTTCTTCCTGTAGACCCAAACTTCTAACATTCGCTGCGATCCCCACAATCTCAAACCATACAGGTTGTCCGTTGCGGTCGGTTGCGCCGAAGCCAATCCGTTTTCCTACCGGATTCTCATCACCAAAGTTAATTGCGGCCGCCTGGTTGATAAGGACCACCAGAGGGCTTCCATCCTTATCGCGTTCTTCAAAGGCGCGGCCCTGAAGCAAAGGAATGCTCATCGCGCGGAAGTAATCAGGAGAAACGCATCGGTAATTAGCGTGCGCCCATTGATCAATGGGTAGCTGGGGGCGACCCTCGATGTGAAAACCAAGCGTAGGTCCTTTCTGCAAGGGCAATGTATTGATGGCTCCCACTGCTTCGACACCAGGAATTGCGATAAGTCGGTCCTCGACTTGTTTGTAGTAGGCAATATACGGAGCGTCGCCTTTGAAGGTAGGCCCTGACGGGCTCAGCCGCATTGAAAGAATTTGGTTCGGATTAAAGCCCGCGTTCACAGTTTGCAAGTGCA
>Ga0126382_10000132_pt1 | contig 26361 bp, 21 predicted proteins | sample PanSoiMetPlot_30_FD_92548 | JGI IMG/M metagenome (GOLD analysis project Ga0126382, IMG submission 92548) | Tropical forest soil microbial communities from Panama - MetaG Plot_30 | ecosystem: Environmental > Terrestrial > Soil > Tropical forest > Bulk soil | place: Panama | collected 2016-02-17
GTGGACGATTCTTCGTCCGAATGGCTACATGCAAAATGTGGTGACCTACCTGGGCGATACGATCAGGTCTGAAGGAGCTTTCTTCACCGCGAGCGCCGACGCAAAGATCAGTCACGTCGACGTGCGTGATCTTGCTGCCGTCGCAGTGAAAGCTCTGAAGGACCCCGGCCACGAAGGTAAGGTTTATTCGTTGAGCGGGCCCGAGGCGCTCACATATGACGATATCGCGACTGAGCTAACGAAGGTCCTTGGACGGACGATCAGCCATATCAACCTGTCGCCGTCGGATCTGAAGAACGGAATGATCGCGGCGGGGACCCCGGAGTGGTTTACGGATATGCTGCTTGACCTCGAGCGCTACTATCGCGAGCAGAGAGCGAGCATCATCACAGGCGATATAAAAAAGGTGACCGGTCGGGATCCAATAAAGTTTGAACAGTACGCTCGCGATTATGCCACTTCTCTAACGCCCCTGGAGTCGGATGCTAAGGTGATGGAACGAGGCAACTAGACAATCCATCATCTGAACGTTCTGTCTGATAACCGCGCATGGGTGTCAGGTCACAGTAAACGGCCGCTCGACGGACCTACCAAATCCTGCAAGAATCCCGGGATTTCGTAGCGTCCGGTCGAGCGGCCCTTATTCTAATGGTAAGCTTTGCAGAGACGTTTTCGCATTAGGTCTCTTAAACTTCCTAATATTTCCTACGAACCGAACAAAGAGCGAACTGCACAGCCCACACTTTTTAATCTCCTTGTTACACAGGTTTGAATCTTCCTTAACACTGCACTGCTAGAATCTGGCTTCACACGTTTCTTGTAGTTAATTAATCCTATGCTGCCAGAAGGCGGCTTGGGTTTTATTAGTCCTTTCACCAGGAGAAATTTTTATGATTCGTCGCCAAGAGTTCGTCGGTAGTGTGTCTAAAATCGCTACGCTCCTCTTTGCATTACTATTCTGTACAAAGATGCCTGCCGCGCAATTCGATAGCGCCACAGTCCTGGGTACGGTCAAAGACACAAGTGGCGCGATCTTAGCCGGTACAACCGTGTCTCTAAAGAACATTGACACCGGCATTTCGGTGACCGTTCAAACCGACGCGGATGGTAACTACCAATTCACTAACGTCAAGATCGGAAATTATCGCATCAGCGCAGAAAATCAGGGATTTGCGACTGCGGTAGTTGAGAGAGTGAACGTTACGGTGAATTCCCGCCAGCGTGTTGACTTAACTATGCAGCCAGGAGCCTTGACCGAAAGTGTGCTCGTGACCGCAGGCGCAGAGTTGATCGAGACCGATTCCAGCGGCCGCGGACAGGTTGTCCAGCGCGAACAGATCGTGAACCTTCCGCTCAACGGACGGTCCTATGCCAATCTCGCGCTGCTCACTCCAGGCGTTCGTGAGTCATCACAGAACGGGATTACAACGGCCGGACGCGAAGCCGCATTCAATGTTAACGGCTTGCGTAATACGGTCAACAATTTCCTGCTCGACGGCGTTGACAACAACGCTTACGGCACGAGCAACCAGAGCTTTTCAGCACAGGTCGTGCAGGTATCCCCAGACGCGGTAGAGGAGTTCAAGGTTCAGACGAATACCTACAGCGCTGAGTTCGGACGTAGCGGCGGCGCAGTGATCAATGCTACATACCGGAGCGGCACCAATCAGTTCCATGGCAGCGCCTGGGAGTTCCACCGGAACACCGTGCTCAATGCGGTCGGATTCTTCAAACCGGCTGGCGGCGTCAAGCCACCTTTGATTCGGAACCAGTTTGGATTCGCAGTTGGCGGTCCGATCATCAAAGACCGCACCTTCTTCTTCGTGGATTACGAAGGATTTCGGCAGATTTCAAAAACGCTGGTATTCTCAGCATTGCCCACGCTGGCACAACGCGATGGCATCCTGGCGGTCGACGTTCGAGACCCGTTCACCGGAACCATCTATAAAGCGGGAGACAGAATCCCGATGACTTCGTTCGCGCGCAAGGTACTCAGCGAACTGCCGGCGCCTAATGCCGCAGGTGCTAACAACTTTCAGAATTTGGTACCAAATAAAGCGTATAACGATAAATTCAATATTCGGCTCGATCACACGTTCAACCGTAACCTGAACGCCTTCGTACGCATCAGTCATCGAAAGGTAAATAACTTTGAGGGTCCGAACATTCCCGGTCCATCGGGTAGCAACCAGAACGGTCTTGTGAATGTTCTGAATCAACAGCTCGCTGCCGGAGCGACGTATGCTCTGGCCAACTCTTCAGTGTTAGATTTTCGCCTGGGCATCATGCATACAGAAGCGGGCAAGAAACCGCCGCTTACCGGTGGACCGAGCATGTTAGCTCTGTACGGAATAACTGGTCTGCCAACGGACCCAGAGATAACTGGAGGATTGACCACCCAAACTATTGGTGGCTTGTCTCAACTGGGGAGGCAGGCAACCAATCCACAGTTTCAGAACCCGTCAAATGTCGATCCACGAATCAACTACTCGTGGAATTGGGGTCGGCACAGTTTGAAAAGCGGTTACGAGTACTTGCGAGTAAACACCGATGTGCAGGACACGAATCCGCTGATGGGACTGGATACGTACACTGGTCAGTTCAGCCGGCCGGCAGGAGCGCTGTCCAACAACCTGTTCAATCTGGCTGATTTTATGTTCGGGGCGCGTTCGCAGTATGAGCTTGCTAACTTGCTCGTGGTGAACTTACGTCAGCGGCTTCATTTTGCCTATGTTCAGGATGACTTCAAGGTCAGCCCAAAGCTTACAGTTAACGTCGGGATGCGCTACGAATTCTCAACGCCCATCTATGAAGATCACAACCGTCTGTCGAACTACGACCCAAAAACCAACACAATCATTCAGGCAAAGAGCGGTTCGCTTTACGATCGCGGGCTCGTTGATCCTGACTACAACAACTTCGGCCCGCGAATTGGAATCGCGTACAACATCTTCGAAAAAACGGTCATCCGCGGAGGATACGGTGTCGGCTATGTCCATTTCAATCGGCTGGGAAGCGCAGATCTCTTGGCAACCAACTTTCCGCAGATCACCCGAGCGGCCATAGTGCAAGACGCGACCAATATTGCAGGTGGGCTTTGCGCCGGCGACAACTCTTCAGGTTGCTTCCGCGCGACGCAGCAGGGGTATCCCACAGTCCTGCCTAACAACGTGACGTTGTTCATACCGAAAGACAAGCGTACACCGTACATACAGAACTGGCAGTTCTCTATCCAGCGCGAACTGACAAAAGACATGCTGATCGATGTGGCGTACGTCGGCAATCATGCGGTTAAGATGGTGATGCTCGCGGACGTCAATCAAGCGCGTCCGTTGACGACAGCCGAACTCGCCCTGCCGGCCGCACAGCGTCCTACTCTCGACCAGCGCCGACCGATTCAAGGCTTCAGAACCATCTCTGGCGTACTACCCGCTGCTTTCTCCAACTATCACGCAATGCAGGTTAAGTTTGAACGACGGTTCTCAAAAGGCCTTTATCTCCTGAATTCCTTCACATGGTCCAAAGCCATTGACAATGTAACGCAGGTGTTGGAGGAACCTAACGGCAATGAGGGACGGCCTCAAGACGTTTACAACATTGCCGCGGATCGCGGTTTATCTGCTTTCGATCAGCCCATCAATAACACAACCAGCTTTGTTTGGGACCTTCCATTCGGTAGAGGCCGAACCTTCGCCGCGGACATCAATCCCTGGCTAGACGGAGTAATCGGTGGGTGGACACTGACTGGCATCAATACAATGCTGAGCGGGCAGACAATCAACCTGCGCTATCAGCCGTCACCGGTGACCGCGAATCTCGCCTCTTTCCTGGGCGGAGTCGCGCTGCGTCCGAATGCCAGCGGCGACGTCCTGGCCCCTGAAGGGCAACGAACGATCGACAACTATTTCAACAAGAATAACGTGTCAATTCCGACTGTAGATCACCCCTTTGGCACGGCTGGGCGAAACATTGCCCGCAGCAACGCCTTCTACCAGTTTGATCTTGGACTCCAGAGGGATTTCAGGCTGCCGGTGAGCGAAACTTCAAAGCTGGAGTTTCGCATGGAGGCGTTCAATTTATTCAACAAAACAAACTTTGGTGCGGCGAATGGCGATCGAAGCAGTTCAGCTTTCGGCACGATACGTTCGACGTTTCCGGCGCGACAGATTCAGTTCGCACTCAAAGTGTCTTTTTGAACTATCACCAGTCCGCTACGAATAATCATTCGCCTGGGATCGAATTCTGGCGTATGATCACGCGGACAAAATCGGGGAAATCCTCTTCTTCGGAGACAACCATGAAAATTCGGCTGAGAAGCGTCGCAATCACGACAGTAGCATTACTGATTACTACTATCATCGCACTCGGAGGAGGATTCAAGAAGCTTGTGGTTTGGAGCGGAATTGTTAAACCCGGCCTCGATTCAAACAGCACCTCCACGGTTTTGCCTAACGGGTGGCGCATAACACCAGCCGGCCATCACATTCCACTACCCGGCGATATGGTAATGAAGATCATTCCGAGTCCCGACGGAAAGAAAGTCCTCGCAAGCACAGCGGGGTGGCACGATCACAGCGTGAGCACCATCGACCTCCAATCCGAAAAAACTATTGAGAGTGTGAACGTAGGAAAGATTTGGACCGGTATGGCGCAGGATCCGACCAGCGGCACAGTCTTCGTCTCCGGCGGTGGAGCTCCGACGCAACAGTTTCTGGATTCGTTGAAAGCCCGAGGAGTTACTCCGGAAGTGATCAGCGCATTGCACTTGCCGATATTGAGGTTGCAGAGGCGCGAAGGCAAGCTCGCGATAATGCCCTCTTTGGAGATCAAAGGAGTTGCCGATAAAGAGCGCTTTGTCGGCGGAGTGACCTGTGGCACTGATCGCTCGCTCTATGTTGTCAACACGCAGAACGACACGGTATACCGCCTGAGCGGTACTGATTTCAAAACGCAAGTTTCAATCAAGGTTGGGTATCGTCCTTACGCAGCAGTATTGTCGCCGGACAGCAAACAACTCGCGGTGTCAAATTGGGGCGGCGAGTCAATCAGCATCCTTGATGTAAAAACCCTTACTGAGTCCTCTCGAGTTAAAGTTGAAAGCCATCCAAACGATCTTGCTTTCAGCGCTGATGGTCGTCTGTTCGTCGCAAACGCCGGCTCGAATAGTGTCAGTGTGATTCGCGATGGCAAATTGATTGAAACGATTAAGACCTCGTTCGAACCGAAGGCACTGGTTGGTTCGACGCCGTGTGCCCTGGCGATAACCGCTGATGGCAAGCGCTTGTATGTGGCAAACGCAGATAATAATGATGTCGCTGTCATTGATATTTCGAACCCCAAAGAATCGTCCGTGCTCGGCTTTATTCCGACGGCATGGTATCCGAGTGCCATAGCCGTCTCCACCGATGGCAAAAAACTCTTTGTTGGTACCGGGAAAGGTGGATTAAACCTGAACGGCAATTTCCCCGCGGAAACGGAATACAAAGTGTCATCGCCAGACCCGAAAAAACCTTATGATTACGTCGGCGGTAAACTAGTCGGCACCCTTTCAATCGTTGACGTGCCGGATAAGCCGGGTCTCGCGGCCTACACCGCGCAGGTCAAATCCAACTTTCCTAATCCCGAAGCAATGATGGACAACGAGCATGCAGAAAGGATAACTAAGCAGGTCTTTCCAAAGATCAAGCATATCTTGTACATCATTCGTGAGAATCGAACTTACGATCAGGTTTTTGGAGACCTTGGCAAAGGCAATGGAGACCCTAACCTGACTTTGTTCGGGGAGAAGACTACACCCAACGCACACAAGCTCGCTCGTGAAACGGTAGTTTTTGACAACCTTTACTGTAATGGTGAAGTCTCGCAAGACGGTCATCAGTGGTCCAACGCTGCTTACGCAACCGACTTCACGCAGAAAGCCTGGGTCAACAGCTATTCCAAACGCGGGCAACCGGATGCCGACGAGCGCCTTACAGCCTCACCGGCAGGCTATCTGTGGGACAACTGCCGCAAGCATGGAAAGACTTATCGCAGCTACGGCGAGTTCGCATCGTTTCGCTCGTCACCGGAAAAGGAACCGACGTTCGTAGGCAACCGCGATTTGAAAGATCACGTGAGTACTGAATGGCTTAAACTTAAAATGGGACCGGGACGACAACGGGACACAAAGCTGGCTGAAGTCTTCATAAAAGAGCTGAAGGAAGCCGAAGCGAAAGGTGAGTGGTGGGATTTTATGGTGATGTCTTTGGGTGAGGATCACACCGACGGCTTGAGTGCCGGACGGTTCACCCCAACCGCCTGCGTGGCATCGAACGACCTGGCTCTCGGAATGATAATCGAAGCGATTACCAACTCCCGGTTCTGGCCGGAAACCGCAATCTTCATCATCGAAGACGATGCCCAGAATGGACCCGATCACGTCGACGCTCGGCGAACGGTAGGATTGGTTTATTCACCGTATGTTAAACGCGGAGTTGTCGATAGCACCATGTATACGACGGTTTCATATGTTCGTACGATGGAATTGATTTTAAACCTGCCTCCGATGACACAGTACGATGCGCTTGCTACTCCGATGTATAACGTGTTCACTACCACACCTCAACTGTCTCAATATAAGCTCGTTCCCGCCCAGGAAGATTTACTTGCGAAGAATCCCGAGAAGGGCTGGGGTGCAGTGCGTTCTGCGAAACTCGATTGGTCTGACTACGACCGAGCGGATTTCGATGAGCTAAACGAGATTTTGTGGGATGCGCTCAAAGGGACTCCGATGCCGGCTCCAGTGCGAGGCGCATTGCTGCAACCTTAAGTAAATGAATCGTCAGATTATGTTCCGCCGCGTATCATTAGTATTAAAGAGTTGTTAATTCCCTCAGTCTTTAAGCTGCAGTACGCGAATACGGTCAAAGCCTGCAAGCGAGCATAAATCGCCAAACGAATCATTCCAACTTTGAGAACGCGTCGGTCCAGCCACTCAACAAGAATCATGGCCAACTCGCAATTGCAGTTAAGTAAGATTTAAGGGCTCGGCAAACTCTACTTAATTTCGCGGTGCTAGCCTTGAGTTAGATTCACTACGAAAAAACAAGGAGGAAAAATGCGATCGAAAGCTGAGCGTAAGAATTCATCAAAACGCGACACAGCCTTTTCTTTGCAACCCAACACCCAGGATAGTGACCTCTCAAACCATCTGACTGAAATCCAGGAAGCGATTGCTCTCAGAGCATATCACTTATACGAAGATCGCGGTTGCGTTGATGGAAACGATTTGGAAGATTGGTTTCGCGCCGAGTCAGAGATGCTCCTACCAATCTCCTTCAGCATCGATGAGATCGATGGCAGATTGATCGCGCGAGCGAAGGTTCCGTTGCCAATAGTGGATGATCTCGAGGTCCAGGTCCAGGATCAGCGAATCATCATCTGCGATCGGGGACCAATCTGTATTGAAGAACCTGATCGGTTTATTCTTTGCCGGGTGTTCAATGCCGTTGAGCTTCCAGAGCCTATTGATTGGACGACCGCAGAAATTAGTTTTCAAGACGGCATACTCGAGATCGCTGCTCCGAAGCTAAGTGGCGGTGACTATGTCGCGGCCGCCTAGGTTCTTACGTTTACGGTCCGCGACCCGATGGTGACCTGACGGTCGCACCAAAGATTTCACAGCATGTGGCCGAAGCTGCCGCCTCTCGGTGAGCGCGCCACGAATCCGCTTCTTCACTCGCTGCCATCAACCTTTTCCGAACAACGAAGATTTACATAAGCTTCAATTAGTCTTCACTTCAATTTCAACACGCACCGCTAACATTTAGCTCGTTGTTTGCGAATGGCGATGCGCCCCGTCAGCCCTGCGATCAGCACAGATGGCCCCGAAAGTGACTCAACTAAAAGCTGGTTTCAATTGTGCAATAAGCTTTGAAGGGATTCTATGCAGAATGTTGAACCTACAAAACGCGTATTGAGCCTCGCTTTCGAAAGAAAACTCCCGACGAACAACCTGTTCTCCGGTTTGCTCGAGGGCACACTTGACCGAATCCTTCATCTGCGCAAGCTGGACGATTTCTATGCCCGTGTCGCAGGAGCAAATTTCGACATTCCCTTTGTTGATAGGATTCTTAAAGAACTGGATCTTCAATACGAACTTGGAGACAAGGACTCGATGCAGATTCCACGCACCGGTCCGTTGGTCGTAATCTCAAACCATCCGTTGGGGATGGTCGACGGTATCCTTCTCGGATCTATTTTTCGAACTATCCGGCCGGACTTCAAGATGCTCGCCAATAACGCTTTGAACACAGTACCGGAACTGCGCGATACGCTCATTCATGTAGATCCTTATGGAGGAGCCACCGCTGCCAAATCGAACACGCGGCCGGTGAAGGAAGCAATAAGATGGCTGCGGAACGGTGGATCGCTCGGTATATTTCCAGCTGGTGAAGTAGCACACTTCAACCTGGCTAAGAGGCAAGTCACGGATCCTCAGTGGAACCCTTCGGTAGCGAGAATCATCCGCAAGACCCGCGCGCAAGTACTGGCGGTATTCATCGACGGCTCAAACAGCCTGGTGTTCCAACTGACCGGATTAATTCACGCTGGGTTAAGAACAGCCATGCTTCCTCGCGAGCTTTTGAACAAGCGCGGGCGAATGATCAAGGTCAGGATCAGCAGTCCGATCCCAATTGAGCGACTTGAAGCATTCGAGAGTAATGCCGAGATGATCGGGTATCTTAGACGACGCACTTATCTCCTGGCCAACCAAATACCTCCATCCTCTCTTGCAAAAAACGCCTCATCCGTAGCGAGTCACCGGTCGCAATTACAACCGGTTCCAAGAGCGATTCCTCCCTCTGTTATGTCCGATGAGATCGCTGCTTTACCGCCCGCGCAGGAATTGGTCACAAACGCTCCGTTTTCCGTCTATTATGCCAATGCCGAGCAGATTCCGTTTGGGCTTCGCGAGATCGGACGACTTCGTGAGGTCGCATTCAGGAATGCAAATGAAGGAACCGGAAAGGCCCTGGATATAGATCAGTATGACTCATATTACTTGCAACTGTTCCTGTGGAATAGAGAGGCAAAAGAAATAGTAGGCGCGTATCGCATAGGAAGAGCGGACAAGATTGTTGCTCATTTTGGCAAACGAGGGCTTTATACATACAGCCTATTCAGATATGGATCGGACTTTGTTGATCGAATCAATCCTTCACTCGAGCTCGGGAGATCATTCGTGCGAGTAGAATACCAGAAGTCGTTTCCGCCTCTGTTCCTGCTGTGGAAAGGCATCGCCCGTTTTGTTGCGCTCCACCCGCAGTACAAGACTCTTTTTGGTCCGGTAACTATATCCAGCGATTACAGACCTGTTGCGCGGCGATTTCTCGTGGAATGTTTGACCAGACCTCATCACAGACACGAGCTGGCTGCGATGGTTAAAGCAAGAACGCCATTCAAAGACCGTAGCATCAGTGCGAGCGCTCTTCGCGATTGGTCAGATTCGCTCGATGATTTTGACGAGGTTTCCGAGCTCGTATCCGATATTGAAACGGACCGAAGAAGCGTTCCGGTTTTGCTCAAACAGTACTTAAAGCTCGGCGGGAAGCTGCTTGCTTTCAATGTCGATCAGAAATTCAGCGATGCGTTGGACGGATTAATCATTGTGGATCTAACCAAGGTCGACGTGAGAATGTTAAATCGGTTGATGGGGCCGGCATCAACCGAGGGATTTTTGCAATCACATAAACCGGGATACCTGCTTGCGAGTTAACCGCGACGCCCGATGTACCGAGGCCAATACTTAGGAAAACTCCAAGCCTTCCAGCGCTTCTCTTATAGCCTGTTTCTCGGCTAGCTTTTCCTCTTCACGTTTGCGTCTTTTCTTTTCGTCTTTCTCCGCCCGCTGCGCGAGCTGGCTTAAGAATTTCTCATTCGCAGCATCCATTAAGATGCGAACATTAGGGAAAACCTGTTTTACGTCGCTCAGCGCGCACTCAAGCACCACCTCTCCCCGGCGAATATAAGCTTGCGCTTTTGGCTTGGAAGAGCTCTTCCGATAAGCACGCCAAACATCATCAAAAATGTCTTCCCAATCTCTGGGTGGCTTTGATGAGAGCAAGAAAGGAACAACATATCGGGTCTTACTGCCTGATGCCTTTCTCACTCTGTTTTCGTCACACGCCGTAACCTTGATAGGCGAGAAGTCCTCAGTCATCACTCCTCCGTTAGCACCGCGCACAAAAGCGCGGCAAAATTTTATCTGGCTGCTTCTGAAAGAATCGCAATATACGAAAGCTCGGATATTAGCCAATTTGCTACGCGTCGACAACCGCGAGTTTGGCAACGTCTTCTCGACTCTGTTGGACCGGTATTGGCAGCGTGAACGAGAATCGTGAGCCCCGGCCTAGCTCGCTGGTAACGCTTATCTCTCCGCCATGCGCCTGGACGAGATGTTTTACAATTGCAAGACCCAGACCCGTTCCTTCGATTCGATTCGAACGTGATTTGTCGCCTCGATAGAGCCGCTCGAATATCCTTGGCAGATCCGCACTCGCAATTCCTAATCCGGTGTCCTCTACAACAACTGTGGCTTTGTCCTCGGTGTGTTCGGCGGTTATCGATATTAAACCGCCCTGTCGATTAAATTTCACGGCGTTGTCAATTAAGTTGATTAGAATTTGTTCGAGCCTGGTGCGATCAACTTGCACAAACAAATCATCCGGAATAGACACGCAAAACGACACCAGACAATTTCGTCGAGTCTCGGCCAACACAATCATGTCGGTGACAACGGTTCGAAGCCGGACCCGTTCCAATGAAAGATTGATGTCCCCGGATTCGATCGCCGACAGGTCCTGAATGTCGTCGATCAGCTTGCTCATTCGATACGCTTGTTTGCGAAGTTTTTCGACAAACCGCTTCGCATTCTCGGCATCTTCGGGTCCGATCGCTGCTAAGGTGTCAGAGGATGCCAGGATCGAGGTCAGCGGAGTGCGCAACTCGTGAGACAGATTAGCGAAGAATTCTCTGCGAACCCGTTCGAGGCGCTCAAGCTCCGTGATATCAAAGAAGATTCCCGCTGCAAGATCACCGTCCAATAGCGTTATACGCAGCTGGTAAACGCGAGTCTTACGTCCGATCAGCTCTACCTTTATCTTCACTGCCTGATGGTGATCCAGCACGGATTTGAAGGCGTTGTTAATAGAAGGATCGCGGGTTGCGTCTACAAGCCGAAGCGTCGGTTGAGTTGAATTATTGCCATAGTCAGAAGCGCGCCCGCCAACTCCGGTCTGACTTCCGGCTTCCACCGGTAGTCGCAGAATATGAGTGGATGCATCGTTGTAGAGAACAATGTCCAATCGCGAATTTACAATCAGAATCCCCTCATCCATTGTTGCAAGCAGCGGTAAGAGTAATCGCGTGACGTCGTACCTAAACTCTGATTGATGCTTTGCGTTTGAGACTTCGCCTTGTTGTGGTTTAATTGCACGTTGAATCAGCAGGAAAGTCACAGCCACAATGAGGATCAACGTGATGAGGCGAAGACTAAAGACTGCGCTTCTGATACCAGGAACTCGTTCGAGGGTGGCGTCTAATGTACAGCCTGTGAGAGCGCCAAGCACCGCCCAGCCGATCTGATAAGTTTTTACTTTCATAGATCAACTTGAAGGGCTAAAAGGTCCTTTCTAAGCTCCTGCCTTTGAACTGTCAGGTGAGAACAGTATAGACGCCGGGAGTTAAGGCAATTCTACAAAAATGTTAGAACTCTGTTAAATACAGGATTAACACAAGACGCAACCAATCCAGCGCGCATTGAGGCGGGATCTACAAATTGGCAGGGTAAGTTTTGAGAAGCGTAGTGTTTTCGCTCACACTCTGGGTCGAGTAATCCCTAACTTTCGGATCCGGCTGTTCAGCGTGGTCCGTTTCAATCCGAGCCGAGCCGCTGCACCTCTCGGACCGGCAATCACCCAACTTGTATCCTGAAGCACCCGCAATATGTGCTCACGTTCGACACTTTCGAGCATCGAAGATCCGTTCGAACCATTCGTGTGGCCATTCTCCGATTGCTCCAGTTCTTCAACCGGGACCTCGAGCACCGTTCCGCGCGAAAGCGTAACTGATCTTTCAATCAGATTCTGCAGCTCTCTGATATTGCCCGGCCACGAGTAATTTGTCAGCGCTGCCATCGTTTCAACGGGAATTCTTCCTATTGATTTCTTCATCCGCTGCGTATATTTCTGTGTAAAGAAATTCACCAACAGCGGAATATCCTCAACGCGTTCGCGCAACGGTGGTAGCGTAATCGGAACCACGTTCAGTCGATAATAGAGATCACTGCGAAACTTCTTCTCCGCAACCATCTCAGCGAGGTTGACATTTGTTGCCGCCACCACACGGACATCAACCTTGATTGTACGCGAGCTGCCTAGTCGCTCGAGTTCCTGCTCCTGGAGCACGCGGAGCAACTTAGGTTGCAACTCGAGAGGAATGTCTTCCACCTCATCGAGAAAAATCGTTCCTCGATCTGCGAGCTCAAACCGGCCGATGCGGCGCTCGATTGCCCCGGTGAACGCTCCCTTCTCGTGACCGAACATCTCGCTCTCCAGCAACCCAGTGGGTATTGCGCCGCAATTGACCTTTACCAGCGTTCGCTCCCGGCGGGAACTCAGGTTGTGCAATGCCCTCGCAATCAGTTCTTTTCCGGTTCCGGTCTCGCCGCAAATAAGCACGGTTGCATCAGTAGCCGCTACCGTCTCAACTTCCTTGAGTACGCGCTTCAGCGCTTCGCTGTTACCGATGATCTCCTCAAAATCGTGCTCAGTTCGAATCTCTTCTTCCAGATAGAGTTTTTCCTCAGTCAGTTTATTCGCCAGATCGACGATCTGTGTAAAACCAAGGGCATTTTCAACCGCAATGGCAATCTGATTCGCCACAGGCTGCAGAAGATCGGCATCGGATTTGGGAAATACAGGTAAGCTCCCGCTTGCGACCACGAGCACTCCGAGAGGACGCCCATGAGCTATAAGCGGTATGTAACAACCCGATTGAAATCCCTCAGCAATCACACCTCGAGCAAAATCAGAATCGATCCTCTCAACGTCCGCCCTGGTCAGCAGCACTGGCTCTCGTTTCATAAGCGCACGACCGGACGGGGCATCTTCTACCGGAACCGTGAGACCTTCCTGCAAAAAGCCTGTTGTGCTCCGAAAATCGAGTGCGTGGATTTCCAGCATGTTGCTGTCGGAATGGTACAAAGCCAGGCTGGCGTAATCGTGCGACATCACCCTCCGAAGACAATCAGAGACTGTAGCTAACAACTCACGGAGGTCCAGCGTGGAAACAACCGCGTTGCCGACCTCCAGGAGCAACCGCAGTTGATCCCGTTCCCTCGTAAGTTGCTGATGTGCAGACTGAGCCTCCTGAAAGTTGAGCGCGTTCTCGACCGCCACCGCTATTTGCGAAGTTAGAAGCTGCGCGAAATCGAGATCGAGTTGATCGTAGACGCCGGTTTTATCGCTCCATATATTGAATACGCCGAGGCGACCATGAGCCGTGGTCAACGGCAGGACGCAAACCGACTTCACCGGATAATCCTTCGACATCGCTGCGGTTGTGAATCGGGTTTCTTGTTGTAGATCAGCAGTGACAAACGGCCGCTGATTTTGCCAGACCCATCCGGATATTGAGCCGTTGATCGGCAGCTCGTCAGGTATAGCACGAATGGCAGGTTCGGTTGATGCCAATATGTGCAGTCGCAAGACATCCAGAGACTTGTCATACAGCACTACGCCGAGATTGCGAAATTCGAACAGATCATGCAAACGGCCGGCAAGATCATGGAACAAATCTGGCAAGTTACGATGTATTGAAATTGCTCTTGAGAGCTCAAGAAGCGTCAGATACTGCTGTGGCGCTAAGCCAGTCGAGGCAACTTGAGCCAACGCGCTAGTCATTAATGCCCTCCGACTTCTACCAGACGTGGATTTAAAGATCTGTTTTCAATGATTCGCGAACACTGCTCAGAAGAACCTCAGATTGAGCAAATGCTTCTGGCGCGAGTCACTTGCGTTCCCGCACTGCGTTCTTTTTCCGTACGGATGCCCTAGTCGTTAAAGATGGACACAAAACTACACTCTCTTTCATTTAATTTGAATACGGCCGGATTATCTTGACTGTTCCGCTCATTCAATGAATATGTCGTAATCAGATTACCGAGAACACCGAGCGTCGACCATAGATTCCATTCTCACTTACTTTAGAGATTCGGAACCGAAGGAGGTCAAGATTTGTTAACAGCCATATCATCATTTGATAGCTCAGAACTCAATCTTCCCCCTATTAGTTAGTCGTTTGACAGGTCCCTAAATCGACACGTTCGTAAATGCCCGAGGCGTCAAAGGGCCTTCGCCGCGATTATGTGTACTTCGGCGGGACTGAGACCTGAGAATTAGGAAGTCGTGACTAGGATGCGACTGATCGAAGACCACTCCTCTGCCCGACGAGAAAGGTCGTGCCGGCAGCGAAAATTAATACAGGCACGACGATGACCACCCACGCGTGCGCGTCGCGAGCGCGGCGTGATCGAAACGAAGCCTAGGCGAGTTCCTTCTTGAGATCGTCCTGTTGTCCGCGCCTTCACGAAGGCGGAGCGTGCTCTGCCATCGGCCTAGGCATCATTCCCAAACCCGCCCGACTGTCATTACGTCGCCTTTCCTCACGTTGGTACAGATGTATGGCCAGCGTCGTCACCACGATCCATGGCGTCGAGACAATGGCTAAGGCGAAGGCGGAACGGTCGCCGATTGCAACGAAGCCGACGGCCGTCAGCGAAGCGAGCACCACGGGGAAAGCGGTGCCGTAGAACCAGGCCCAGCTCCGGTGCCCCTCGGAGGCGAACCACATCGCGATCACCAGGTTCGCAGCGATGAGGAAAAGAGTGCTAGCACCACGTGAGGCATTCTGGACGGCTCCATGCCAGGTGGTGTGCGCCATCTCCAACGTTGTCCCGGGCGGGAAGCCGACTACCGGATCCGCTCTCAGCAGGCCGCCGATGATGTAGGCCGCCCCGAATAGCACGAGGAGCCGTGGCCCCCACACCGCACCCCGGCGCGTCCGCAGCACTTGGCGCACGCCGATCGCGAACAGCACCGTCAGCACTCCGACCAGCACCATGTTCGACTGGTGTATCCAGCCGAGGTCCCCGACCGTCAGCCAGGAGAAGCGATGCTGTCTCAGGTCGAAGCCGTCGCGGGTCAGCGCCTGAGCCATCGTCACCATCAGGTAAAGCGGACCAGCCACAACGCCGCACGCCAGCAGCGCCCGGGTGGATAACATCTGTTTCGTCATCGCCTCTCCTTAATCGACGAAGTTGCCGCGTCGTCGCTTCGCGAAGGCATATGTAGGCGCGCCAGAGCCAGCCCACCGAGAGCCATGCCGATCAAACCCATAATCATTGCTACTAGGGCGCCGCCTAGTCCGCTGCCCGTGCCGAGACCACCGTTGGCAGTGGCCGCGACCAGCGCACCGATGACAAAGCCGATCAGCCCCAGCACCAGAGCCGCAATGGACCGGGCTCGCCCGTTGCCAATACGACCGGCGGGACGTGCCAGAGCGAGCCCACCGATAACCAGGCTGATCAGCGCCACCGCGACGGCAACGAGGGCACGGGCTCGTCCGGCGGTAATGCCGATCTGCGGAGATTGCGAGTAGGTGGCAGCCGGAAATATGCAGACAGCGCAAAGCGCGATCAATCCCGAAAGAATTCTCTTCCTGTCCATCGGTCAGTTCTCCTTACCCACATTATGCGGTCGTGAAGCGACGGTCGTATTGGATAAAATTGACCTGACCTGAATATGCGAAAGGCGCTAGCGTTTGACGGCAATGTTGGGTTTGATAAAGCTTTTGTGGCGATTTATGTAATCGGTCGGGTTAAGCCCGGAGAACTCGAGAAATTCGCGAATAAAATGGGACTGATCGAAGTATCCGAGATCAACGGCAAGATCCGCCCAATTGATCAAGGGATTGTGCTGGATGAGAGTCCGGGTCTGCTGAAACCGCTGAATCCGGCTGAACAGTTTCGGCGTTATGCCCACTTCCGCCTTGAAAACCTGAATGAACCGACGCTGGCTTAAACCGAGAAACTTTGCGGCCTCCCTCACTTTCGGCCCGGCTTGATTCTTCCTGAACAGTTCCAGCGCTGCCGAAACAGCGTAATGCTGTTCCACTCCGTAACACAGTCGACTCAACAGGGCTTCCTGGAGCAACTGAAACCGCTCGTCAGAAGTTTTTGCCTCACAAAGACGCTCCCGCAGCCGTCCGGCCGACGGTCCCCAAAGTATTTCCAGATCAACGTGAGTGTCTGCGAGCTCACCGGCCGGAAGTCCGAGAAATGGAAAAGCGCCGCCCGGTTTGAAGTGAACCCCGATGATAAAGCCTTCTTCCGCCGGCGTGAAGCCGCGCCCATGCGCACCTGAAACGACCGCACCTGAAAGGCGGGAGCAGATTTCAGGACGTTCGGCGTCGTAAAACCGCAGCTCGTTTTGCCCGAGGTTGATTACGAGTTCCAGCGTGCCGGTTGGGAGAATGTGTTCGCTCCGGTTCTGCGGCTCGTTGCTCTGGTATAGCCAAAAACTATCTACAAACTTAGAAAGCGGCGGTTTCGGTTTGTAAAAGTTGAATATCGTGTCGATCTCTAAGATCGTAAATTGTTGGGATTTGCTCCCGGCTATCGCAGGTGCGGAACGCGTCATCATTAAATACTTATGATCAAAATAAAATAAAATCAAGCACTTTGTTTTTCGAAAAAACGCCCTAAGTAAGCTTGGTCTCATCAAAATTAAGCTAAAGGCCACGACTGCAGAATTAACAAACAGTTCAGCGAGGCTTCACTCTTTACTAAAGTCATTCCGCTAACATGATCAGTCAGCAAGCCCTGCGGAACCGACGGACGGAACCCCCGAGATCGATCCGAGCAGGCCGGATGACCAGACGCATCCTCTGTCAGCGTTGAGCGACCGGCGCCAAAGACAACAAGTATGCGCAAAAAGATCCTCCTGATCTGTGGGTCACTGAACCAGACCACCCAAATGCATCAGATTGCCGAAGAGCTCTCTGATTGCGATCTATTCTTCACCCCTTTTTACGGCGATCTCTTGTTGTCACTCGCCCGCCGTTTCAATCTCGCTGAATTCACGGTGATGGGAACGAAGTTCTCCTCAAGATGTCTTGAATACCTGAATCAGCACCAGCTGGCCCTCGATCTGGAAGGACGTAGCCGAGATTACGATTTGATCCTGACCTGCTCAGATCTTGTTGTTCCGAAAAATATCCTTAAGCGCAAGATTGTTCTCGTTCAGGAAGGGATGACTGATCCTGAGAACCTCGCCTATCACATCGTAAGGCGCGTTCCAATGTTGCCTCGATGGCTCGCAAGCACCGCTGCCACTGGTCTTAGCAATGCGTTCACGGTCTTCTGCGTTGCCAGTGAAGGATATAGAGAACTGTTTATAAAGAAAGGCGTCAGGTCTGAAAAAATTGTTGTTACTGGCATTCCTAACTTTGATAACTGCGCAAGGTTTCTAAAGAACGATTTCCCGTTCAGGGGATTCGTGCTCGTATGCACTTCCGATACTCGTGAGACATTCAAATTCGACAATCGTAAACGATTTATCGAAAGAGCCGTCTCCATCGCTGCTGGTCGTCAGCTTATCTTTAAGCTCCATCCAAACGAAAACGTCGATCGTTCCACCTCGGAGATTCGCGCGATTGCGCCTCGGGCTCTTGTTTATTCCAAGGGCAGTGCCGAAGAGATGATCGCCAATTGTGATGTGCTGATCACGCAGTACTCGTCTACTGCGTTTGTCGGAATAGCCTTAGGCAAAGAGGTTCATTCGTACTTCAACGCCGACGATCTGCGAAAGCTTATGCCAATACAGAATAACTGTGCTGCTAAAAATATAGCAGCGGTTTGTCGGGGGGTTCTCGAAACAGCGCAAGCGTATCAGTGCCGAAAATCAAAGTATGAAGACGGTTCGATCGGGCAGACTGTTTCGGGATCTTACGCTTATGAAAACGCTTGTTGTAGTTCAGGCCAGAACAAAATCTAGCCGATTACCAGGTAAGGTTTTGATGCCGCTCGCGGGGGCGCCGCTTCTCACCCGGCTCATCGAACGCGTCACCGCCGCTCAAAGTCATTTCGATCTTGTCGTCGCAACAACCACAAGTCCTGATGACGACAGGATCCGCGATCTCTGTCGAACTGCAGATGTGCGATGTGTGAGCGGGCATCCGACTGACTTGCTCGAGCGGCATTATCAGGCAGCCATCAGCCTTGGAGCAAGCGCTGTTGTAAAGATTCCTTCAGATTGCCCGTTAATTGACCCGGCAGTTGTCGATCGCGTCCTTTCGTTTTATTCAGAGAACCCCAGTAGATTCGACTATGTAAGCAATCTTCACCCGCCCAGCTATCCCGATGGCAACGACGTGGAGGTGATGTCGATGGCTGCGCTCGAGCGAGCGTGGATCGAAGCAAACAGATCCTTTGAACGCGAACACACCACGCCGTTTCTCTGGGATCGTCCGAAGCAGTTTCGCATTGGGAACGTGAAGTGGGAAACGGGGCTTGATTATTCAATGAGCCATCGATGGACCGTCGATTACGTCGAGGACTATGCAATGGTCAGCGCAGTCTACGATGAGCTCTGGTCGCAATCCAAACCGGTCTTCTCTATCAACGATATTCTTAGTTTCCTCGCGGACCATCCGGACGTGCCTGCGCTTAATAAGAGTTATGCCGGTGTCAATTGGTATAGACATCACTTGCACGAGCTCAAAACAAAGTCGCGCAAAGATACGCGAGTCCTGGACGACGCAGCTTAGAGAGTCAGCGAAAATGCCTGATCAGATTCCATTCGAGCTGGAGGAAACGGCGCTTCGAGCGCGCGAGCACATCGTAAGAATGTCAGGCGGCGGCGGTTGCTTCATCGGCGCCTCACTGTCTTGTGTCGACCTTCTGGTTTACCTGTACAAGCGTGTTCTGCATATATCGCCTGACACTCTTCAGGATGATGAGCGAGATTACTTGCTACTGTCGAAAGGACACGATGTTCCAGCCCTCTACAGCGTCCTCGTTGAGTTGGGATTCTTCGATGCGGAGAGGCTAAAAAATCATCTTAAGACCACGGACTCAATCTATTGGCACCCGAATCGTGAAATACCAGGCGTTGAGTTTCACTCTGGCTCGCTCGGACATCTTCTGGCGGTTGGAATAGGAATCGCGCTCGATATCAAGCTTCGTGGTGGCGATGGGCGAGTCTTTGTTGTGCTCGGAGACGGAGAGCTCAATGAAGGCTCGATTTGGGAGGGTTGTCTGGTAGCCGCTGCGCACAAACTCGACAACCTGATTGTCATTATCGATCGAAATGGGTTCCAGGCCAATATGCGCACCGAGGAGTTGCTGCCTCTCGAGCCTCTCGATTCAAAGTTTGCTGCATTCGGCTGGTCAGTAACAACGATTGACGGTCACAGCTTCACAGAAATGGAAGACGCATTTGCGTCAGTTCCGATTTTCCTAAACAGGCCTTCAGCGTTAATCGCCCGCACAGTCAGAGGCAAAGGCCTTCGCAGCCTCGAAGCGCGTTCGGACCGCTGGTTTGTGAAATTCAGCGAGGATGAAATCGCGATGCTTATCGAAGAATTGCACGGCGGACGAACAACTCATCTAGCGTCAAGCACTCTTATGGTCAGGTGAGCATATGCACGTTAGTTATGAGGATGCATTAAAGGCAATCGCCGCAGCCAACTCAGACGTGGTTGTTATGACCGCTGAGAATCGCGCTGCGATAAGAAACCTACCACGGGATCTTGGCGAACGGTTCATCGATGTTGGAATCTGCGAGCAAACCCTGATCGGCGCTGCGTCCGGCCTTGCATTGCGCGGGAGGATTCCGGTCGTCCACGCATTAGCTTCGTTCCTGACTCTTAGAGCTTTCGAATTCATTCGCACAGATATCGGGATCCCGGGACTTCCGGTGAAGCTGATCGGCGCGCTTCCCGGGTTTCTCTCCGAGGCAAATGGTCCCACGCATCAATCTCTCGAAGACATCGCGCTAATGCGAAGTGTTCCTGGCGTACAAATCTTCTGTCCTGCCGACGAGCAGGAATTGGTGATGGGTCTGCAATCAATAATTGACAGTCCGCATCCCTGCTATGTGCGATGCAATCTTCGAGAGCGGTGTTACAAGCACAACTCTGAGTTTCATATTGGAAAAGCAGAGATTGTCTCGGAAGGAACGGATGTCACAATCCTGGCTTACGGATTCCTTTTCCAGGAAGCGTTGATAGCCAGCGCGCTATTGGAGTGTCGAGGCGTTTCGGTCCGGTTGATCAATCTTCGAATGCTCGAGCCGGTTGATGAAGAAGTGATACTCGAGTCAGCTCGAGAGACTACCCTGATCGTATCGCTCGAAGACCATTTCCAACGAGGCGGTTTATTTTCGATCCTGTGTGAGTTGCTGGTCAGCAATCAACTCAGTTGCAACGTTCTGCCGATTTCATTTGATCGCCAATGGTTCAAGCCTGCTCTTCTCGACGACGCGCTTGAGCATGAGGGATTCACAGGCGATCAGATTGCAAAACGAATATTGAAGGTTCTTAAAGAGAAAGGCGGCATCCAATGCCAAATACCGTTCGCTTCAACGAAGATTACCCGAGCATCTCGAAGTCTGATGAGTACTATGCTCGCGCGTTGAATCTGATCCCCGCCGCAACGCAGACGCTTGCCAAGGGACCTGGGCAATACGTCCGAGGAGTTGCTCCAAAGTACATCCAGCGCGGAAAGGGTTCGCATGTGTGGGACGTCGACGGAAATGAGTACATAGATTTCACAATGGGAGTAGGCCCTGTTTCGCTCGGCTATTGCTACGACCGGGTTGACGAAGCCATCAAAGCACAACTGGAGGACGGAATAACATTTTCGTTGATGCATCCGCTCGAGGTCGAAGTCGCGGAGCTCCTGCGCGATATCCTGCCGCAGGCAGAGATGATCCGGTTCAGCAAGACGGGCGCAGATGTAACTAGCGCGGCAGTCCGCCTTGCGCGAGCTTATACAAATCGCGACAAGGTTCTGTGTTGTGGCTATCACGGCTGGCACGACTGGTACATCGGAGCGAGCTCGCGAAACGACGGTGTTCCGCAAGTCGTTCGAGATCTGACTAACATATTCGATTACAACGATCTGCAGTCGGTCGTAGACCTGATCGACAAAGACACCGCTTGCATTATTCTCGAGCCAACCATCTTCGAGTCGCCTAAGCACAATTTCCTGTGGGATCTAAAAGTTATCTGTGAGCAGAACGGGACGCTTCTGGTTTTCGATGAAATGTGGACCGGCTTCCGGCTTGCGTTGGGCGGAGCGCAGGAGTTTTTTGGAATCACCGCCGACCTGGCTTGCTACTCGAAGGCGGTTGCTAACGGAATGCCTCTCTCTATCCTCGCTGGCCGGCGTGAGGTAATGGAGCTTTGCGAGTCTGATGTCTTTTTCTTCACGACTTTTGGAGGAGAAGCGCTCTCGCTTGCGGCTGCTAAAGCAACGATTGAAGAGCTTCGAGATAAGAAAGTATCCGACTATATCGCGAAGCTCGGAAGAGTGCTCAAAGACGGCTACAACGCACTGGCACACGAGTTGGGAATGAACTTCACCGCCTGCTCAGGGTTTGATTGCAGGACCGTTGTCACATTCAATCCGCCGGCCGGTAACCCTCTGGAACTTAAGTCACTGTTACAACAGGAAATGATCAAGCGCGGTGTTCTTTGGAACGGCTTTCACAACTTATCTTTCTCGCACAGTCATCAGGACATCGCTTACACGTTGAATGCCTATCGCGATTCGTTACCGATAGTGAAACGAGCTCTTGAGTCTAACGAAGTGCGCAATTACCTGCAGGGCGAGCCGGTAGAACCAGTGTTCAGGCCGACGCTGAGATTTACTCCAAAACCTGAACCGAAGGCGTCGAATGCTGTCCGAGCGTAACGAAATTTACGACAGTCTTGGGGGCGTGGCATTGTCTCCGGCGAGATTTGCGAGAAGCGAATCGACGCTTAGGTGCATCAGCATCAACACGCATCGAGGTCACGGTCCAAAAGTACCCTATCTGCTCTCTCAGGTTTCGATGGAGGAGGCTGAGCGGATCGAGCTGCTACACGACACCAAGGCATATACGTACTTCATCGCAGAATGGTTGAATCAACACAAGGAGCAGTTCGATGTAGTAGGCCTCCAGGAAGTATTCAATGGAGTGTTGGGGCTTGGCGACAGATTGCTCGGCAAGTTCCGACAGCGAGATCACTATCGGGTGATCAGCGGGTTCAAGTCAGCACTACCGCACGGCGTCGGGTTCGCTGGATTCCGGTATGAGAATCTGTTGTTGAGTCAGCTTTCACTGCTGAACGGAGCCCAGACAAATTATCTATTGCCGGGGAAAGTTTATTTCCTTGCCGCGTGTGGTTTTACGCTCGCACCATTCAGATTCAATGGAAGAGTTATTTGGATTGGAAACACCCATCTTCATCCCTACAGCCCGAAGGAGCGCGCTCGGCAGGCAGCCAGCATCGCTCGTGAGGTCAAATCTCTGGGCGACGTACCAATCATGTTTCTTGGTGACATCAATACTGTGCCACCAGGCTGTAGAGAAACCGGCTTCCCCGCAGGAGCGCCTGACGTCAACAGCTATCGCAATGATGCGACCTTTCGGATCTTGTTCGATGCCGGATTGAACACTATAGATCACGAAGACTCAGATTCGTATTACACATATCCAACCGGTCTTCCAAACCGGACCCTCGACTACATTCTGTTCAGCAATCATTGGGATGTGGTCAATTACGGAGTGCTGCTCGATTTTAAGTTCTCAGATCATTATCCAGTGGCAGGCGAATTCCGGCTAAGGGCCTGACCGGGTAAACAATGCTACAAACCAATTTCTCTTTGGAGAATCGGACCGCGATCGTGACTGGTGCAACGGGCCTTCTTGGACGCCAGCATTCGATTGCCCTCGCGGCAGCGGGAGCAAACGTTATCGCCGTCGATTTGTGTTTTGAGCAGTGTGAGTCGCTGGCCGCCGAAATCTCGGAGACCTTCCGCACTCGGTCATCTGCGTTTTGCGCCAACATAACCAAACCCGAATCGATAGAGCTGCTGAGAGATGAAGCTCTAAGAAGGTACGGAGCTATCGATATACTAGTCAACAACGCCGCGGTTGATGACGTGTTTCGTGAATCAGCCGAGGATTCACACTTCGAGAGTTACCGGCTCGAAAGCTGGCAGCGGTGCATCGAGACCAATCTCACCGGCACATTCGTCTGTTCTCAAGTTATCGGATCGAAGATGGCCTCCCGTGGCACGGGCAGCATCATTAATATCGCTTCTACTTACGGAATTGTGGCTCCGGATCAGTCGATCTACAGGCGTCCTGACGGCACTCAATCATTCTACAAGTCCGCGGCTTACTCTACATCAAAGGCTGGCGTGCTCGCTCTGACTCGATATCTGGCAGCTTATTGGGGTTCCGCGGGAGTCAGAGTCAACGCATTGTCACCTGGCGGCGTCGAGAACATGCAGGAGGAGTATTTCATTGAGAACTATTCAGCTCGCACGCCAATGCGAAGAATGGCGAAACCAGACGACTACTGCGGCGCGATTGTGTTCCTTGCCAGTGACGCCTCCAGGTATATGACCGGCGCAAATCTGGTGGTAGATGGCGGGTGGACCATCTGGTGATGCACAAACATAAGGAGACAGGGTGGAAGAAACAATGAGCCTTACTCAATTCCGCACGCGGGCACAACAGGTTACTCTCGTCTTAACTGACTGCGACGGCGTGTTAACAGACAACACCGTTTACTACTCAGCTAACGGTGAAGAGATGAAACGATTCTCAATCCGAGACGGGATGGGAGTAGAGCGCTTACGAAACGCCGGAATACAAACTGGAATCATCACCGGTGAAAACTCATTAAGCCTCAAGAGCCGAGCTGCAAAGCTCAAGCTCAGATATCTGTTTCAAGCCGTTAACGACAAGCGCGGCCATCTCGGCGGCATAAGCTACCAGACCGGCGCTGAGATTAACCAAATGGCGTACATAGGCGATGACGTCAATGACCTGGAAATCATAAAAGCGATAAACGAAGGCGGGCTGACCGCGGCCCCTCACGACGCGATGCCTGAGATATTGAAAGTCGTACATTACCGATGCTCCGCCGCAGGAGGGCAAGGAGCATTCAGGGAATTTGCGGAGTGGCTCCTCGAATTGAGGAACGGAGCATATCAGGAGGACGTATGTCAAACTTTGTCGAAATCGGTGGAAGAAAGGTTGGGGATGGACAATCGATTTTTGTCATTGCAGAGATCGGAATCAACCATAACGGATCCATCGAGATTGCCAAGAGGCTGATCGATGGCGCGGTGCTCGCCGGTTGTGACGCCGTCAAATTTCAGAAAAGAACCCCTCATAAGTGCGTCCCAATCGAACAATGGTACCTCGAGCGAGATACACCCTGGGGAAGGCTTACATACATCGAGTACCGCGAGAGAATGGAGTTCGACGAGCTTGGATTTCGGCAGATAGATCGTCACTGCCGCGATAGAGGAATCCTGTGGTTTGCATCTTGTTGGGACGAGGAATCAGTGGACTTCATGGAACGCTTCGACCCGCCGTGTTACAAAGCTGCATCAGCTTGCCTCACTGATATCAATTTGCTTTTGAAGATGAAGAGTACGAGCCGCCCGCTGATCGTCTCCACTGGTATGTCCACCAGCGAAGAGATCGATATTTCGGTTGAGCTCGCTGGTCGTGATCGGCTGCTGATCGCGCATTCCACGTCTGCTTATCCCTGTCCTCCATCGGAGCTCAACCTGATGATGATCGACGCCCTTAAGCAGATATATTCTGACTGTCCGATTGGTTATTCCGGTCACGAGACAGGGCTCGCGCCGACCTGGGCGGCCGTCGCTCTGGGAGCTACCTTCGTCGAGCGTCACATAACACTGGATCGAGCGATGTGGGGGAGTGATCAGGCTGCGTCAGTGGAGATCGGCGGATTGATTCGTCTTGTTGCGAACATACGCGATCTCGAGAGAGCGATGGGGGATGGCGTAAAGCGCGTTTACGAGAGCGAGCTCGCGTCGTTGAGAAAACTGCGTCGAGTTGCAGGCCCTGTCGATCTTGCCGTCGCCTAGAACGTATGATCGTTCTAAAAGGCCTGCTCATCGGAATTCTCATGGCGTTGCCGGTCGGACCAGCCGGCGCTATTTCGACGCGACGCGCATTAACGCAGGGCTACCGCGCCTGCTTTCTGTCGGGCCTCGGAGCTTCAGTCTCCGACGTGATCTATCTGATGGTCTTAGAGTTCGCGTCCCCGAAATTTCGACTCTCTATCACCTCTCATTGGATAAAAGCGATCGCTGGAATTTTCATTATTTATGTCGGCGCGACGCTGCTTCTCCCTTTTGATCCCTCGAAAGGACGTGTCAATGAGCAGGAGAATCGAAACGATCTGGCCGTATTTGCTTCGACCTTTCTTATGGGCATCGCTAATCCGACCATTCTGGTTTCCTTGTCTGTTTTGTTGGAAGCGTTCGATGTAGGTGATCTAACGCTACCTGGTCACTCGATGGCTCTGCTGATAATTTCGGTGTTTTGCGGGTCGTCAATTTTATGGCTTGTTCTGGCTCGAGGTTTGTCCAATCAGCGGGTCCTGTTGCTTGCACGTCGAGTATCGGCGATCCTTTTTCTCTCACTCGGATTGGGAATTGTTTGGGTAGCATTAGCTAAGATGATCTAAATCCCGAAGATGTCTCATTTTAATTCAAGCAAGACACAAAAGGGAGTTACGGCCAATCGATTTTTGAACCGAATAGAGCCACTACTCAGGATACGACACTCCATATCCTTATGGTTACGAACCGCACTGAAGTCGTAAATTATCTATCACAAGAAGTTAACACAAGGTTCGCGCGTTAACCGAAATATAACCTCAATCTTACTTCTCTATCATGACTGGTTTGGCCGATCAGAGTACTCTCCCCAATTATGATTGGAGTACTACAGAGAAACAAAGCATTCGTGATCCAGTTCGCGGCTGATGTGGATATCGAGGCTGGGAAACTCGAAGGAAGGGTCGAGCACGTAGCCTCTTCAAATTGGGTGCACTTTAACTCGCTGGATGAACTGCTTGCGTTTCTTGACCGGATTCTAAGTGGCCTTCGTACAAGCGCACGCCGGCAATTCTGAGAGAGGTGAATTGAAATGGATATTGAATCAATGCCTTCCGAACAACTCGCTACTACTACTACTACTACTACTACTACTACTACTA